>Ga0316190_10001156_pt1 | contig 18922 bp, 15 predicted proteins | sample Eddworburrow2_MG_FD_204929 | JGI IMG/M metagenome (GOLD analysis project Ga0316190, IMG submission 204929) | Coastal sediment microbial communities from Maine, United States - Eddy worm burrow 2 | ecosystem: Environmental > Aquatic > Marine > Coastal > Sediment | place: USA: Maine | collected... | reverse complement strand
GAAGGCATAGACCATCGCATCCAGTGGGTTGGTCGTTAGAATAACAAAGGCATTTGGCGCATGCTTTTTAATATTTTCTGCAACAGTAGCAATGATGCCCAGGTTAATCTCCAGCAAATCATCGCGAGTCATCCCTGGCTTTCTTGGTAAACCTGCTGTTACAACAACAACATCAGCACCCTCAATATCAGCATAGTCACCCGTGCCAGAGAGATTGACATCGTAACCACCATGCGGCCGTAGAGCCATCATATCCAGAGCCTTGCCTTTCATCGGATCCGATACCTCAGGACGATCCAGTATCACTACATCACCCAGCTCTTTCTGAGCAATGAGGAGAGCCAAGATACTTCCTATCTGACCACCTCCGATTAAAGCGATTTTCTTTCTGGACATATTCTCTACCCCTTAATTTTTTAGTAGAAGGACCAACTTAAACAGTACCATCGGCAGCTGTCATAGTCAGTCTTGCTGTCAATTTTTTGAGCGTGGAACCAAATACCTATGCGCTCATTGAAATTTTGAAAGGCGAAATATAAATGAAGAGTCGACTGAAGTGTACCCCTAATTTCATCAAGTTAATGCTGTATTCAAGCTATTAACAGGAAACATTCAGGGTAATTGCCAGACAATATCACCACTAATCATAGCTTTAACTGATATGAAGTAATCTACCATAAGCCACTTACCATTACACACCTTGCAATTGCACCTTTGTATATATCACCTGATTTCAAGTAAATTTACCTCATCCACAAAACAAATCACCAGCAAAAACCCCAAATTAACCAACTAAAACACTAAGTTATACACCTCCTTAAAGAATTTGCTTAAGAACCACCTTAAAGCCAAATAACAGATCAAAAACCACCAAATGGAGACAATATTTAATTAAATAGATAATTAATATCAACCAATACAGCAATACCTCTTTACACAACATACACACTGCTTTTTCGTTATATTGCTGGTAGTTACGTAACTTTTACCCGCAGTATAAAGAGCATAGAGACAGCACAAAGGCCACAATATTCATGCAATGTCAATCTTGCACAAGACGGCATCATAGGGTTGAATATGCATCCTCGCTACCATTAGGCTTGTTTTAGGCCTACTGAAGAATTGAATTACTAATGAGGTCGGGAATGCTGATCAACCCAGTTGAGAAAGACCAAAAACGTATACGTGAACTAGAACTCGCTACCGGCGAGACCATCTCTGACTGCTACCAGTGCGGCAAATGCACAGCCGGCTGCCCAGCATCGATGGATACACCACCTAGCGTGATTATTCAGTACCTTAAGCTGGGGCAGTTCGATATAGCCAAAAATGCAGAGTCCATCTGGTCATGCATGGCTTGCCTCACCTGCTCTGAGCGCTGCCCTAAGAATGTCAGCCCTGCTGCAATCATTGAAGGTCTCAAGAACCTACATCTGCGTGACATGGATCCCAGAGTCAATCTTGAGACAATGGATCGGGATTTTCTTGCCCGCTCACCGCAGATGGCTATCATCAGCGGCTTTCGTAAATTTATATAAGTATTTAAGGAATTCGGATGTCAGACAAACCTGCTCGCATTCCCTATTATCCTGGGTGCACCATGAAAACCAAGGCGCTTGGGTTTGAGCGTTCTGCTATGGATTGCGCCGAGGTCATCGGTTTCGAGATGGACGAGCTGAAAGACTGGAACTGCTGTGGCGCTTCCTACCCGCTCACCAAAGATAACCTAATGGGACTCACCGCTCCTACCAACATATTGGTGGAGGCAGAGAGACGTTGCCAGAAGGAAGAGGTTGACCCCAACCTACTCACACTCTGTGTCTTCTGCTACAACACCCTCAAACGCACTGAATTTGCGTTTGGTCAGGATAAGAAAAAGCTCGAAACCGTTAACGCCTTCCTCGATCGCAAGTATGAGGGTTCCATTCGGGTAGTTCATTATCTTGAATACCTGCGTGATGTCATCGGCTTTGATAATCTGGCAAAGATGGTCAAAACAGACATGAGCAAATATAAGGTGGCCCCTTACTATGGCTGCCTGCTGCTAAAGCCTCAAAAAGAGATCGGCCTGGATGACCCTGAAGATCCAGTCATCCTGCACAACTTTCTGGATGCACTCGGCTGCAAGGTTGTTGATTTTCCAGCCCAGGTTGATTGTTGCGGCTCATACCTTGTTATGCGTGAGCCGAAAAAGGTTTCCAAACTCTCATATGATATTCTGGCAGATGCAAACGAATACGGCGCCGAAACGCTGGTCACCGCTTGCCCGCTCTGCCAGTCAAATCTGGATCAGAGCCAGGGTGATAAAGTACAGTTTGCTGACCTCGACGGCATGCCAATACTCTATTTTACCCAGCTCCTAGCCGTCGCTTTCGGCCTGGATACCAAGACACACCAACTTGAAGAGCATCACATCGACCCGAGGCCTCTGTTTGAAGCTAACGGCAGTGATAGCGAACCTAAGTAATTTCGAGCCTGATTAGGAGTCAGTCTGTGACTAAATGTACAGAAGATAACAAGCCAATCATGGTCGGTGACCGGACTATTCCGCCACCGGACGCCCGTTACATCACCATCAGCATCATGGGTCAGCCCTATGAGGTGCCAGAGACCCTGACCATCCTGAAAGCCATGGAGTTTGTCGGCTATCAGTTCAAGCGTGGTTGCGGTTGTCGTGGCGGAATCTGTGGCGCATGTGGCACCTTCTACAGAATAGAAGGGGATCACACCCTACAAACCGGGCTGGCCTGCCAGACCGTAGTAGAACCCGGCATGATCCTGGCTCAGATACCTTTCTTTCCATCCAACCGGGCATCAGAGCTTGATCTTGAAACCAAGATGCCTGCGGATCAGCAGATCGCCACCATGTACCCGGAGATCTTCCGTTGCGTGGGTTGCGGCACTTGTACCCGCACCTGTCCTATGGATATCGATGTCATGGGCTATATCGCACACTTCAAGCGTGGCGATATCATGGGCGGTGCTGAACAATCATTTGACTGCATCATGTGTGGTCTCTGTGCTGCACGCTGCCCAGCCAATATCTCTCAGTTTAATGTAGCTATGACTGCACGCCGTATTGCAAGCGCCAGGCTGACACCGAAATCTGAGGTTACCGCGGCACGCGCCGAGCAGGTTCGCTCTGGACGCTATGAGCCGATGCTGGCAGAGCTCTGCGCATTAAGCGGTGAAGAGCTCAAAAAACTTTACGTGGAACGCGAGCGCGAACCCGATCTGGCCAAGCCAGGCGAGTGGATGCCCGCAGACCAGACTCACCTATAAGCGAGGAAAGCATGTCCGAAGGTTACACTCCAGAAATGCTCGACCTGATCAAAAAGGTCGAGGAAAGCCGCCCTCAGCGCCTATCTGAGTCACGTGCAGGGAAAGCATTCCCCGCCATGTCTATGGATGCACGGGACGTAGTCCTCAACGCATTCCACCCCGACTACACCGAAGAGGGTCGTCGTGCGCTTGGGATTGGCCCCAATAAAGATGAGGTCTATCCAGAAGAGCTGGTTGATCTACTAGAATCACGCAGCCTGCTGGAAGCCGTCAACCCTGACCTTTCAACACCCGATTATGAGACAGATGTACTCGTCATCGGTGGTGGTGGTGGTGGCAGCGCAGCCGCACTATCTGCAGCAGGCGAAGGGCTGGACGTCATCCTGGCTACTAAACTGCGCCACGGCGACTCCAACACCGTTATGGCGGAAGGTGGCATCCAAGGTGCCGATCAAGAGCCTGACTCCCCCTACTTTCACTATCTTGACGTTATCGGTGGTGGTCACTTCACCAACGAACGCTCTCTCGTCGCTGCCATGACCAACGATGCCCCACTTATTATTGAGTGGCTGGAATCACTGGGCATGATGTTCGACAAACACCCTGACGGACGCATGAAAGCCCGTCACGGTGGTGGCACAAGCCGTAAGCGCATGCACTCTGCAGGCGACATGACCGGTGCTGAGATCATGCGTGTACTGCGTGATGAAACACGTAACCGCAAAGACAAGATCAAGATCCTTGAGTTCTCACCCGCCGTTGAGCTGTTAATGGATGAGAATGGCCGTTGTGCAGGCGCCGTCCTGAACAACATGGAGACTGGCGCTTACTACACCGTAAAAGCCAAGACCACCGTCATCGCCACTGGCGGTACCGGACGTCTGCACTACCGTGGATTCGCCTGTACCAACCACTATGGTGCAACCGGAGATGGCCTGGTAATGGCCTACCGTGCCGGCGCCAAATTGGGCTACATGGACTCTGTGCAGTATCATCCAACAGGTACCGCCTACCCCGAACAAAATGTAGGTCTGTTGGTAACCGAAAAAGTACGTGGTCTAGGTGGTCAACTACTAAACATCGACGGTGAACAGTTCGTATTCCCACTGGAACCGCGTGATGTTGAGTCTGCAGCCATCATTCGTGAGTGTGTCGGCAACGGCAACGGTGTAAAAACCCCTACCGGTCGTTTAGGCGTCTGGCTTGATTCACCTCTGATTGACGAACTGCATGGACCTGGCACCGTACAGCGTGAGCTGCCTGCTAAATACATCCAGTTCAAACGCTTTGGCATCGATATCGCCAAGGTACCTATGCTGGTTTACCCAACACTGCACTATCAAAATGGCGGCATTGCCATCAATGATCAGTCTGAATCCACGATTCCAGGGCTTTATGCCGCAGGTGAAACCACCGGTGGCGTGCATGGGCATAACCGCCTGATGGGTAACTCTCTACTGGATATTCTGGTATTTGGCCGTCGTGCTGGTCAGTCTGCAGCCAAAGCTATTGCCGGTGGCGTAGAAGTTGGCGCAGCCAGTCTTGCTCACCTGGCTGAGTACGGCAAGGCCCTAAGTGATGCCGGACTTGATCGCGGTGCAGTCAGCCCTATGATTCTACCCAACTACGCAACAGATGAAATTCGGTCGCGTCGCTGGGACGTTAAGTCCCCCACCGTTTAAGTAACGAACGGCGAAGGAGTAAAGTATGGCCAAAATTGGCGTCTTTGTCTGTCAGTGCGGCAACAACATTGCCCGCACCGTTGATACTGCTGAAGTTGCAAAATATTGCAGCGAGCAGGACGGCGTGGTGCATGTCGAAGATTATAAATTCATGTGCTCTGCCCCAGGGCAGGAGATGTTCAAGAAGGCGATTAAAGAGAAAGGGCTGGATGCCTGTATCGTCTCCGCTTGTAGCCCCAAGATGCACGAAGCCACCTTTCGTAATGCGGCAGAGGCAGCAGGGCTCAACCCATTTAAGGTAGAAATCGCCAATATCCGCGAGCAGTGCTCCTGGGTACATGACGACAAGGCTATAGGCACGGTCAAATCTAAGGATCTGACCAAAATGATGGTTGAGCGTATCAAGTTCAACAAGCCGCTGGAACGCTACGTCATGCCACTGACCAAGCGCGCCCTAGTGCTCGGTGGTGGTATCGCCGGCATTCAGGCTGCACTTGACCTGGCCCAGGCAGGCGTTGATGTGCACATCGTTGAACGTGAGCCATCACTGGGTGGCAACATGGCGCGCCTTTCTGAGACCTTCCCTACCCTGGATTGCTCTCAGTGCATCATGACCCCACGCATGGTAGAGGTACAAAACCATCCACTGATTACTGTGCACGCCTATGCCGAATTGGAACAGCTCTCAGGCTTTATCGGTAACTTCCGCGCCCGTATCCGCCAAAAGGCCAAGTTCGTCATCGACGATCTCTGCACTGGCTGTGGTGAGTGCTGGGAGAAGTGCCCGTTTTCCACGGAGAGTGAATTTGAGATGGGGCTTGCAAAACGCCCTATCATCTATATCCCCTTTCCACAGGCCGTACCCACAGTACCTGTCATCGACAAGACAGAATGCCCCAAGATTCTGAAGGATAAGTGCGGTCTCTGTGCTGATGTCTGTGGCCCTGACTGTATCGATTTCACCCAGCAGGATGAGATCAAAGAGATCGACTTTGGTGCCGTTATTGTAGCCACCGGCTTCCAGCTGATGCCGAACGTCTACCGTGAGTATGGCGGCTGGCGTCCACCACACATGACGCCCAAAAAACTGACCTCCAAGCAGCGCAAAGCGTTGCCACGCTCAGATGCTGGTCGTCTGGTTGATGTTATCAACGGTCTCGAGTTTGAACGCCTGGCCTCTGCATCCGGCCCTACCGGCGGACAGATTCGCCGGCCATCAGATGGTAAGATTCCAGAGGTTGTAGTCTTCATCGCCTGCGTAGGCTCGCGTGACTGCAACAAGGGTGTGGAGTACTGTTCCAAGATCTGCTGCATGTACACAGCCAAGCACACCATGCTTTACCAACATGCTGTACACCACGGTAAATCCTACGTCTTCTATATGGATATCCGTGCAGGCGGCAAGGGCTACGAAGAGTTTATCAATCGTGCTCAGGATGAAGGCGCGCAGTATGTTCGTGGTCGTGTCTCACGACTCACCAAGAAAGGTGAAAAAATCCTGGTCAAAGGTGCAGATACCCTCACAGGTCAAGCAGTAGATGTCGAAGCTGACATGGTCGTGTTGGCAACCGCCATGGTGTCACAGGGCGATTCTGAAGAGGTCGCTCAAACCTTAGGCATAGGCTACGACAAACACGGCTTCTTCTCTGAGCAGCATCCAAAACTGATGCCTGTCGAGTCATCAACAGGTGGTATCTTCCTGGCAGGTGCCTGCCAAGGTGTAAAAGATATCCCAGAGACGGTCTCACAAGCCTCTGCAACCGCTGCAAAGGTACTCGCCCTCTTCTCAAAAGATGAGATGATGCGCGACCCTGAAATAGCGATCGTTGATCAAGAGAAGTGCATGAACTGCTGGGACTGCGTCACCGTATGTCCTTACCTCGCGATTGACCGGGTTGAGCTGAAGGATCGTAACGGCAACTTCCGTAAGATGGCCGCGTATGTGAACCCTGGGCTGTGTCAAGGTTGTGGCATATGCAATACTGCATGCCGCTCCAAGAGCATCGAGCTTATGGGGTATACCAACGAGCAGGTCTATGCCCAGATCACCGCCTTTGGCGGGGACATTATTTAAGTCTTCAGATTTAAAAGAGCTGATACATGGGAAAGAAAATCGAAATACATGACTTTGAACCAAAGATCATGGCCTTCGTGTGCAAATGGTGCACATACTCTGGTGCCGATCTTGCGGGCACCAGCCGTATGGATTATTCACCAAACGTGCGTATGGTACGTCTACCGTGCTCAGGCCGTATTGATCCTCAATTCATGATCAAAGCATTTGAGCAAGGTGCCGATGGAGTCTTCATCTCCGGTTGTCATCCAGGTGATTGTCACTACAACGAAGGCAACTATTATGCTCGTCGGCGTAATACGACCTTTCGCCAGCTGATGGACTTCAACGGCATCGATATCGAGCGTATTGAGTTCTCCTGGATATCAGCAGCAGAAGCCATCAAATGGACTGAAGTTATCGATGCCTTTACTGACAAGATTCGTGAACTAGGCCGTCATCCACAGTACAACGATGACATTGTTGACCCCTACGCCCAGTTTCTGGTGCAGAAAGATCAGGAGTCCGCATGATCGAACAAATCCGTAACCAGGCCCGCAAGCTACTGGAAGATGGCGACGTTGACGTCGTCATTGGCTATGCCGAAGGAAGTGACCCCTGTCGCACAACACCTGTTTTTATACGTAAAGCAGAGGATGTAGACAAACTGATCTACGATCCACGCTGCATCAACTCTCTGCCGCTCTATCTCAATAAGCGCCACGAGTACACGCGTAAAGGCTGGAAGAAAACCGCAATTATCGGTAAGGGTTGTGACATCCGCGCCATCGTTCAGCTGATCGCAGAAAACCAGCTGAAGCGTGACGAGATCTATATCCTTGGTGTCCCTTGTGAGGGCCAGGTCTCTCACCCCGAGAAATGGGATGGTAGTCTGCATGATGGCAACCGCGCTACTAAATGCATCGGTTGTGACGTCATGACCCCTCATGAGACTGACTTCTTCCCCGGTGACAAACCAGACGTCGACCGCTCTAATCCCTATGAGGTAACCTCTCCAAAGGTTGCAAACCTGATGGAGTTGGAGCTGGATAAGCGATTCGCCTTCTGGCGGACAGACTTCGACCGCTGCTTCAAATGCTACGCCTGTCGCGAGGTATGCCCGCACTGCTCATGCAATGTATGCATTACCGATGAGACAACACCCAGCTGGATCGATCCAGCAGCGCACAAAAAGGGCGTTTTCTCCTGGCACCTGACCCGTGCAATGCACTTGGTTGGCCGATGCACCGGTTGCGGTGAATGTACCCGCGCCTGCCCAATGGACATTCAGGTCGATCTGTTCAACCAACGCATGAAAGAGGTTGTACAGGATAGCTACAGTTACAAGCCGGGCTACTCTCTGGAAGACAAGCATCCGTTGATCACCTATCAGGTTGACGATCGCGAGGATTTCATTAAGTAGCGCCGACCAGGATATAACCCTGTGAGAGGCCAAGCCTATTATTTGGCTTTGGTACCTTGAAGGTAAAATTGAGTTTCAATTCGAACCGTGAATTTATGAAAACAGCCACACTTAACAAAAGCGAAATCGGCAAATGCATTGATCTATTGGTGCAGTCCGATCTACGGGTGATCGCCCCACGCCTTATACCTCGACTGGATGAAGATGGTACTGACTCCATCGACGTACTCACCTTCACTGAAGTGGAATCTGGTGATGACCACCAGGTTGGCGAAGGCCTACTCCCTCTCAACGGCGTTAAAGAGTTCCTGTTTGCCAAACATGAACCCCTGTTTGCCTACGAGAAGCGAGGGAAAAAGGTCGAAATCATTCCCGTGCACCACGAATACCCACAGACTGTGATTATTGGTGTGCGCCCTTGTGATGCCGCCTCGATCGCCTCACTGGAATCTGTCTTCTCAAACGCCAACGCAGGCTTTGAAGACCCCTTCTTCACCGAGCGACGTTCGCGCACAACCTTCATCACCTACTCCTGTACCGCACCAGACGCCAGCTGTTTCTGTACCTCAGTAGACCTGGCCCCTGATAGTTCCAAAGGATCAGACCTACATCTGACAGAGATTGGTGATGGTCGCCTGCATGTTGAAGTACTCACCAAAGCCGGTGAAGCTGTTGCCAAACAGCTTGAGTCACTGCTTGAGGGTGAAGGTGATCAGGCAGCACGCGAAAAGTCCGGTGCTGAAGTTCATGAGAAGCTGACCCGCCTGCGTAACTCAGCCCCTATCATGGATTGGCTGATGGATACCGCCAACTTTGATGATGAGATGTGGCAACGCCTCGGCGAGAAATGCATCGGCTGCGGCTCCTGTACATTCGTATGCCCTACCTGTCACTGCTTCGACATCGTCGACGAGAACAAAGGTTCCAAAGGTTATCGCGTCAAATTCTGGGACTCATGCCAGTTCGATCACTTTACTCTACACGCCTCTGGTCATAATCCACGCGATTGGCAGTACAAGCGCTACCGTAACCGCTTTAATTGCAAATTTAAGATCTATCCAGAAAAATTTGAAACCCAGGGTTGTGTCGGCTGTGGTCGTTGTATCCGCGCCTGCCCAGTCAACCTGGATATTACCGAATATATGGCTGAGGTAGCTCACAAAGCTGCCAACCCAAACGCCATTAAAGCTGACCCAGATTTCGAATAAAGGTATTACATCCGTGTCCAATATCTATCAACCCGATCTCATGACCATCACCAAGGTCATCAATGAAGCGCCGGGCATTAAAACCTTCCATCTAAATTTCCAGGATGAAGAGGTTGCCAAAAACTTCAGTTTTGAAACTGGTCAATTTGGCGAATACTCCGCCTTCGGCGCTGGGGAGAGCACATTCTGTATTGCCTCCTCCCCTACCCGTCCAGACCATATCGAGTGCTGCTTCCGTGAGACAGGCAAGAATACTGCCGCCCTGGCAAACCTCACCGAAGGAGACACCATCGGCTTTCGTGGCCCCTATGGCAACACCTTCCCAATCGACGACTGGAAAGGCAAAAACCTCATCTTCATCGGCGGCGGTATCGCTCTACCACCCCTCCGCTCAGTAATCTGGAACTGCCTCGATCTGCGCGAGCAGGATGGCCGCTTTGAACACATCTCTGTTGTATATGGCGCCAAGTCAGTAGCTGACCTGGTCTACAAACGTGAGATCGAAGAGTGGAATGAGATGGAGAACGTCACCATGGTCAAGACCGTTGATCCCGGTGGTGAAACCGAAGATTGGGATGGTCACGTAGGCTTCGTACCTCACGTGCTGGAAAATGACTTCAAGCCCAGTCCAGAAAACACCATCGCCATCGTCTGTGGTCCGCCCATCATGATCAAATTCACCTTTGAAGCCCTGGAGCGCCTTGGCTTTTCTCAGGATCAGATGGTCACCACCATGGAAAATCGCATGAAGTGCGGTATAGGTAAATGCGGACGCTGCAACATCGGCTCTACCTATGTTTGTATTGATGGCCCTGTCTTCACAGCTACTGAACTGGCAGCGCTTCCTAACGATTTCTAACTCCAGTTCAATGTAAACAAAAGGCGGCTCAGTCTATCTAACTGAGCCGCCTTTTTTTATGCCTGGAAAAAACCCAATAACAGACACAGGGCTCCCTCACCCCCCATCCTGAGTACCGTTAAGCTCTATTATCCTAGATCAATCAGTTGGGCAGCCTGTAGAGTGGTTCTGGTTATTCGACATGTAGCAAAAGAATGAGTTAATGGCATGGGTTCTTAGCGAGTTTTTGGCGGCAGCCAGGGCCACTTTACAGATTGTAGCGCCTTCACCGAAGAGGTGGAGTTTGGATTTTACAATCGCTTACGCCCACTCCTCTAGGTTAAAGCCAGCGTCTCCCCCATGGCTCCCTCAAGTCGTTTGATCTGCTGCTCTAGTCTCGGTAGCTCCTGGCGAATGGTTTCCAAGTCCCCAACTTTGCCAGACTTTTCCATAGTCTGTGCCAGACTACTAACAGCCACGCCGCCCACATTGGCAGAAGCACCCTTAATCTTATGCGCTTGGGCAGCTGCTTTTGTTACATCACCGGCTATTAGTGCTGCCTTTAACGCTTCCAGTTGTATCGGTAAATCCGTTAGAAAAGTCTCAGCTACAACGCGAATCAGAGCCTCATCCTCCATTAGCCGCTGACTCATTGCAGCGTGGTCAAATACCAGCTCAGCAGGAAGTGTGGCTGCATCGATGTTATCTGCTGCCGGCTGGTCTATAGGGAGAGTGGGTTCTGCCGTAGCTTCCTCGGCTGAGGATTGATGGCAATGATTCGGTAGCCACTGAGCCAGAGCTTTATGCAGTTTTGAAGGGTCCACGGGCTTAGCAATATAGTCATCCATACCAGCCTCAAGGCAGGTCTCCCGGTCACCTTGCATCGCATTAGCAGTCATAGCAACCACTGGAATAGCGTGATCCTTAACTGGTGACAGAGGGTCACGAATCTGTCGAGTAGCTTGAAAACCATCCATTACAGGCATCTGACAGTCCATAAAAACCAGATCGAAGGGGGCTTGTGTGAGGGTATTGATTGCCTCCTCACCATTGTTTGCGACCTCAATATGGATGCCAAACTTCGTTAGCATGCCACGGGCCACCATTTGGTTGGTGATATTGTCTTCAACTACCAGCACCCGAGCCTTATATAGAGGCAGCTTGTGGGGAGTATGGCGGGTGATGAGCTGCTCTGGATGCCCGGTGATGTCGGCTACCTGCAACAAGGTATTGTAGAGCTCTGACTGAATAATAGGTTTGCTAAGATAACCGACAAACCCAAGCTCCTGCATCTTTTTAGCATCACCTCGCCGCCCTTGAGGGGCGAGCAGCACCAGGCGAGTGTTGACTAATTGTTGCTCTTGCTTGATCAAAATGCCCAGCTGCTTACCATCCATACCTGGCATCTGCAGGTCAAGCAGAGCTATGCTGAAGGGAACCCCGTGTGCTGTCGCTTCCCGCAGTAACTGTAGTGCCTCCTCACCATCAGCAGCCAAAGCATGCTCCACCTGCCAAACATTAAGAACCTCATCCAGCATCTGCCGGTTGGTGGCGTTGTCATCCACCACCAGTATTTTTTGAGCATGCAGGTCTTTGGTTTGCGGCAGAAGAGTGTGTGGCTCGGCGTTGGCAAGATCAAGGGTAAACCAGAAGGTCGAACCCTTGCCCAGTGTGCTTTCGACACCGACCTCTCCCCCCATTAACTCAACCAATTGTTTACAGATAGCCAGTCCTAGACCTGTGCCACCAAATTGGCGTGTAGTGGAGCTGTCTGCTTGGGTGAACCGATCAAATAGTGTTGCCTGCTGGTCGGCACTCAGGCCGATACCGGTATCGGTTACAGCAAAGCGCAACAGGCTCCGTGTCTGCCCTCGATTTAGCAGTTCATAATGTACCACCACCTCCCCTTGTTCGGTGAACTTGATGGCATTCCCCACCAGGTTAGTCAAAATCTGACGGATACGCCCAGAGTCACCCCTGTACCATTGGTGCAGTACGGGGTTAGCCGGGCAGATCAGTTCCAGCCCTTTATCTTCAGCCCGAAAGGTCAGCGTGCCGGCAAAAGACCCCATCATGTCACCCAAATCAAAATCAATAGGCTCCAGGTTGAGTCTACCTGCCTCAATCTTGGAGAAGTCCAGGATGTCGTTGATAATATTAAGCAGGGATTCAGCGCTACGTTTAATAGTAAGGGCGCGACCATGCTGATCCTGGGTTAAATGATCATCCAGTAGCAGATTGGTCATGCCGATGACACCGTTCATGGGAGTGCGAATCTCATGACTCATGTTGGCCAGGAATTCACTCTTTGACTGGCTGGCCATCTCTGCCTGCTCCTTGGCTTCGATTAACTGATTAGACAGAATCATCGACTTCACTAAAACCTTTCGATAAATCCCCCCGATAGCCATAAAACCGAGAATGGCCACAAAAATCATGCCTCCCATGGTCATGTATATGGCTTCATTCTGAAGAAAAAACCAAATGGTGATAGGCAAGAGCATCGCAAAGACATAAACGAAATAAACACTGAGTACAGCACTCAATGCCGCTGCGCCTCCAGCCACTAAGCCACCCTGGGCTAATGCAAGAATAACGGATGTTTCAATGCTGTTGGAAGATCCAAAAAGCCACACCGACATCCCCCATATCAAACCACTCAATGTCGACCCTACTGCAAATGCAGCCTGCCAGCCCAACATATCTCGGTCACTCGGTGATAATCGCTGAAATTGAAACAACTGGTAAGCACGCCCTACTGTGATGAGCAGCAACGCGCCAAACCAGAAAAGGAGATGTTGATGTGAGACTCGCTCCCACAGGGCCCAAGTCACCATTATCCCAAGAACCACATTTACAGCGAGTCCAGCTGCGGCATTGCGATACAAAAAACGGCAGCACTCTGCAGGTAGATTGATATACGGAATGGAGGTGTCTACTTTCATTTGTATATGTTGAACCGGCTGTATTGTTGTAAGTTACGCGATAACTTCACCAAACTAGGCCTCTTGGTATTTCAAATGGAACGCACTCAGAGACGATTCAAAGCCAACCACTGTCATCTGTATAGTGGATAACACAATCACATCTCAGCTCCATTACAAGCTATAAGCAAAACTAAACACCATTAATCATAGTTTACCATTAGAGCATTAGAAGCACCTGAATATGAAAATCACTAAATCGGCAAGATCACTTACTTATTCAATTATCGTTCGCTGATGCAATAACATTAGTTACCAGCATAAATGGCGATTGACCGTAGGCACAAAGCATCTGTTTGAGGGCGGATGACAAAAAGCCATGGGACGATACCACTCCAGCATTTACCCTCTACCCCCCAACCCTATAGATCGACCTTGTTCATCATCACCAACAGCCTAATTTACAACCTGCTACAAGTGAATTTTATTCTATTTTAAGAGTCTATGAATGCAGGTAGAATCTCCTGCTTCATCACGCATTTAAAACCAAAATCAGCTAGAGTACTTTATGACCAAATTTTTCAGCCTGTTTCTTATTTTAATCGCCTCTGTCAGCCTCAGCTGTTTAGCACTAGCCGAATCTGAAGCAGGCCATACTGAGGATCATTTAAAGAAGGCACAAGCTGTCACAACCCTCTCACCCGCCATTCGTGAGCTACTAACCCAAGAGATGAAGAGCATTCAAAAAAGCATGGCAGAGATGCTGCCACTTATTGTCTCTGGTGACTGGCATAGTGTTTCTCAGCATGCTGCAAAGATTGCTGCTGGGCATATCATGAAGCAGAAGCTGACTGCAGCACAGGCTCAAGAGTTGATGGCCACCCTGCCCCAGGGTTTCAAAGAGCTGGACAACAGCTTCCACAGTGCCGCCAACATGATGTCACATGTAGCCAAAGAGCAGCACATTGAACTGGTAACCTTCTACTACTACCGTCTTACCGAGAGTTGCATAGGCTGCCATAGCCAATATGCTACACACCGCTTTCCTGCATTAATCAAAGAGCCAGCAGGCGGGCAGCACTCACATGCGCCCGAGAAACCTCTGCATGACCAACCTCATTCTCACTAAGCAGGTCACTCGGCTACATAATTAATAAGAACCTGAATGATATGGCTGGTAAAGTAAGAAATCTCTCACTATATTTTGCTGTATTGCTACTTACACTCTATCTAGCTGGGTGTGGTGATACACGGCCAGTGCCACCTGTCAGGGTTATTACTGCACCAGAGGAGGGGAAATCACTGATTGTATTTTTTCGTCCATCAGCCTTTGGGGCCAGCATTCCAGCTAATATATTCAAAATCAAAAATGGTACCGCTTCACTGGTTGGAATTATCACTGCAGAAGAGAAGATAGCTTACCAATTGAAACCGGGGAAACATCTTTTTATGGTTGTTAGTGATACCGCTGATTTCATGTCTGCGGAGTTAAAAGCAAACAAAACCTATTACTCACATATTGCCCCCATAATGGGAAGACAGGTAGGCCGTTTCTCTCTTGATCCCATCTCCTTCAAGAGACTCTATTCTCCTCAATTCAACAAAAACCTGGAAAACTGCAAATGGGTAGAAAAAACCCCTACCGCTGATAATTGGGCAACCAACAATATGGCCAGTATTCAATCAAAATATAAACAGTATTACCCAAAGTGGATCAGTGACGGTTTATCAGAAAAATCCAAACTGCTGCCACGAGATGCAAAATTAGAACGCTAAACAATGTTTATAAGTAGATTAAGAACAACCCACCACCCTGCTTTCATGGGCCGATTATTAAAACCGTTATCACAATTCATCGTTATAGCAGGAAACACTCAATGAGCCTTCTACACATTATGTCTAAACGCCGAATCAATCTATTTGGATTCATCATCTGTACATCCCTGATTGGGGCCGCCCTCTATCTGCAAGAGGCCGGACATGAGCCCTGCCCACTCTGCATCTTACAGCGCGTTGCCTTTATCTCCATGGGCATCATATTTCTCATTGCCGCTCTGCATAACCCAACTGGACGTATCGGGGGGCGAATCTATGGTCTATTGATCGCCACTGCTGGTACTCTGGGTGCGATTGTTGCTGGACGGCATGTCTGGTTGCAGCATCTGCCACCAGATCAGGTACCAGAGTGCGGACCTGGCCTGGAGTATATGATGGAGGTCTTTCCACTGGCCGAGGCCATGCAGATGGTCTTTAAAGGGTCTGGAGAGTGTGCCGAAATCTCCTGGACATTCCTGGGGCTCAGCATACCAGGCTGGGCCTTTGTGCTATTTGTTCTCCTTTCAGTGGTGGGACTACTACGTAACTGGGCCTACCGCGAACGGAGCAATGCCTATTCAATCCTCTGAGTAACCTGCCAGCTCCAGATACCCCCGGCCACGCACAGCCTTGCCTGTGCGTGTGCCACTGACATCCACCGCCCCCTCCCAGTAACGCACCAACAGATCCAGCTCCTGATTTTCCAGCACGGGGGCAACCTCTAGCTTGAGTCCCTGCGCAGGGATATGCAGTTGCCAGCGCACCGGGTAACGCCCTCCCCTAGGACTGTTCCAATAGGCCAATGGCTGAAGCCTAACATCCTCAGGACCCAGTCGGGTCAGCCCTCCATCAGGTGACACTAGGCTTCCTGCACTATGGGGGTCCGAGCTGCCATCCTTACGCCTTAGTTGGTAATACATAAGATCCGAACCATCATCCAGCTGCAGTGAAAACCAATCCCAACCCGCCTGATCTTTACCCAGCGCGCTGGTACTCCACTCACGATCCAGCCAGGCAGCTCCAGCTACTGGATGGATTTGCCCATCTATGACCACCTGCCCCTCCGCCATCAGTCGCGGAATGGAGTAGTAATAGGAGGCATTCCCAGCTGCAGCACTCTTCTGGCTGAGACCTGCCTCACCCTGAAGCACCGGCTGGCGTAGCGGTAGCAATGATAACGTTAACGAGAGATCCGCCTCAGCAGCATGCAACACCCACTGACCATCCTGCTCAGTGACTGCCCAATCATCCAGCCACACCTCAAACGGTTCAGACTGCGCCCCTGCCAACCCCATCGCACCTCGGCTAAATCGTTCAAACGCATGAAACTGTCCACTTTGAGCATCGGTCAGTGCAAAATGGGCCATCCAGCTCTGGTTACTTCGCCACTGTGATTTTCCCTCAGCATCACCTGGTTTTAGGGCATTACGGAAGAACACCAGCTGAAACCCAAAACGCCTCTGCTGGGCCGTTTCCAGATTGCCCGTGAAATACCACCACTCACTGCGAAACTCTGGGTGGGCACCATGATCCTGCGGAAATAGAAAGGAACGTGGCTGCACGGCTCGCTCAAACCCCACATCCGCCACCCCTCCCAGCATGCCAGCCACATTGGTTGATGCGGATTTTTCTATCGGCTGCGGCAAAAAAAGCCACCACAGCATGAGGGCAATAACAGAGAAAAGGGTGGCAATAGCAGTCCGCATCACTCTTCCCGCAGCGCCTGTGCAGGGGGCGTTTGGGACATCCGCCAGGCCGGGTAGATCCCCGCCAACAGTGCCGCCACCAGAGCCAGCAGCAACGCCTCAAACAACACCGTCCCTGGCACCACCACATCCATACTCCAACCAAATGCACGTCGATTGACAACAAAGATCAACACCGCTGCCAATACCAGGCCCAGCGGCAACGCCAATAGTCCAGAGATCAACCCCATAAATCCTGTCTGTGCCGTTACCAGACCCCAGACCTGCCTAGGGGTAAAACCCGTAGCACGCAGCACCGCCAGCTCCCGTGCCTTCTCCAACTGCAGGGCCATTAGCGCACTCAGGATACCGACAAAGGCCACAGCAATAACCAATAACCGCAGAACATGGGTGATCGCAAAGGTACGGTCAAAGGTCTTGATAGAGGCATCACGCAGGGTTTTGCCGGCACGAATGCGCAGAGCCTGCTGATCATCCACTAGGGCATAAAGCCTCTCCACCATCGTATCAACATCGACTCCTGGTTCCAGATAGAGCCAGGTGGAGTAGACGCTCTGGTCATCCCAATAGTGGCGGTAGAGCGACATGCGCATCTTAACCACCCCCTGATCCGTTTCATAGTCACGAAATACGCCTGCTATCCTGAAAGGCTGCCGTCCCTGGTTGGTCTCCAGCTCCAGGGCATCCCCCCTATGCAGCCCATGATGATAGGCGTAGGATTCAGAGATAATCACCGCCTGCTCCCGGTCGAACAGCGGCCATACAGTCTCTGGAGCCCCCTCCAGAAACCGCACACCGGCATAGCTCTCTTTAGCCAAACGCAAGGCCGTAAGGTGGGTAATTCCGTCTCCAGACTGAATCTCCACCGGTCTGCTCTGCCTAATCCCAGCAACCCCCGGCAGCTGTTCAAGCATCTGCAGCACAGCCGGATTCAGCGCTGCCTCATAGCCAGTGCCAGAAGGTGCATCCGGCGAGATAAAGATATCCGCCTGCAGACTCGATTCCAACCACTGCTGCACCGAGATTCGAAAACTGCCTACCATGACACCCACCCCCACCGTGGTGGCAACCGCAATACTCAGGGCAGCAATAGCCACACCGGTACGGCTCAAAGAGGCCTGCACCCCACCCACAGCCATTCGACCCAGACAGCCAAACAGAAAACCAAACAGCGGGGCACTATAGCGGCAGATCAATGACACCCACAGTGGCGTTAACAGACTGAAACCCAGGATAAGGACAAACAGTGCAGCAAATCCAAACACCAGGCTTTCACTAAGCAACAACAATAGAGCCGCCACAATAAACAGTGCCACACCTGACCAGGCAAATGGCTGCAGAAGCCGCCGAGTACCAGCCTCCACTCCGGATCGATCCTGCACCCTTCGTGGTGGAGAGAGTGCTGCCTCCGAGGCCGGTATCACCACAGCCAGCAGGCTGCCACCCACCCCCAGCAACACACCTTTAATGATACCCATCGGAGTCAATGAGAGCTCACGCACTGTGAGCACGAAATAGAGATCATTGATGGTTTGGGTCACTAGCTGCACCAGCTCCTGTGCCAACAGTATCCCTAACAACAGGCCCAGCAGGGTACCCAAGCTACCTATCAGTAGCCCCTCCCCCAGCACCAGCCTGAAAAGATCAAAACGTGTTGCACCCAGTACCCGCAAACGCCCCATCAGCTCCCGGCGCTGAAGGACAGAAAAAGAGAGGGTGTTGTAGATCAGAAAAAGCCCCACTACCAAGGCCAGCAGGCTCATGGCGGTAAGATTGATGCCAAAGGCACGCGTCATCTCCTGCATAGCCAGGCCACGCGATGCCGCAGGGATCAATCGGGTCTCGGCTGGAAGCAGACCCTTTATGGCATCAAGTGCTGCCACATCCGCATCTGACAGGATGAGATCAATTCGGCTCAGCCGCCCTATCTGACCCAGCAGCTCCTGAGCGGTTGAGATATCCGCCACCAGCAGATCCCGCATGACAGCCTC
>Ga0316190_10001155_pt1 | contig 18925 bp, 22 predicted proteins | sample Eddworburrow2_MG_FD_204929 | JGI IMG/M metagenome (GOLD analysis project Ga0316190, IMG submission 204929) | Coastal sediment microbial communities from Maine, United States - Eddy worm burrow 2 | ecosystem: Environmental > Aquatic > Marine > Coastal > Sediment | place: USA: Maine | collected... | reverse complement strand
GTTGGCCGAACCTGTGGGGTCCTGCGCCGAGCGGTCTGCTCCCGATCGCATCTGCTCTCAGCACGGCGATGATCATCAAACGTTTCATCGACGCGCAATCCTGAACATTGCCGCAACGAGACGGTGAGCAGGTGACGTTCCGGGTCGAGCGGTGCCAGGATCGGAGACGTGATCGCCGTTGTGGTCGACTCCAACAGCCAGATGTCGCCAGAGCTCGCCGAGCGGCTCGGCATCACGGTGGTGCCGCTGATCGTCCGGATCGACGGCACCGATCATGTGGAGGGCGTCGACCTCGATGCCGATGCGTTCTACGATTTCTGGACACCCGACGGTGCGCCGGTGATCACGACCAGCCAGCCGTCACCGGGGGCATTCCTTGCAACGTACGAAGCACTGATCGCCGAGGGCGTCACCGAGATCCTGTCGATCCACATGGCCGCGTCGCTGAGCGGCACACTGAACTCGGCGACGATCGCTGCGCGATCGGTCGAGGTTCCGGTCCGTCTGGTCGACACGTCGACAGCGAGTTTCGGTGTCACCTGTTGCGCATGGGCCGCAGTCGACGCGATCGTTGATGGCGCCTCGCTCGAAGACGCTGCCCAGGTCGCCGAGTGCCGGGCGGCGACGCTGGCAACGGCGTTCATCGTCGGGATCCCGGAACTGATCGACCGGTCCGGTCGGACAGCGGGGGTCGATGTCGGCGCAGCGTCGGCCGAGGGCATCCCGATACTTGCCGGCGTCGGTGGCGAGTTCAGTGTGCTCACCAGTGTCCGGTCTGTTTCCGGCGCCATCGATGCGATGGTCGAGTTTGCACTGACGCACCCGCCAACGAGTCCCGATGGAGTCCGAGTCGCAGTCGGTACGTCGGATCGGTCGAGCTTCCCGGTCGGCCAGGCGATCACCGAACGTCTCACCGACCGCACCGAGGTCGCCGACGTCGTGCAGTACCGGGTGGGACCGAGCATCGGCGCCTACACGGGGCCGGGCACGGCCGGGCTGTTCGTGTTCTGAGGAGTCAGTCGATCCGTCGGGCAGTCGCAGCCGCGGCCTCGAGTGTGTCGGCGATCTCGGCGGGGTCGAGCTTGCGCCGTTCGAGCGTGGCCTCGTCCCAGGTCGAACGCGCCGCCGTGAAGAAGTTGCCGCCGTACACGTGGAGGGCGGCGGTCCATTCCTGCGTCGGGTTGGACACGGCGTGGACGGCCTTGTGGCCGAGGACGGCGGTGTCACCTGTGACGAGGCTTCGACCACCGGCAGGTTCGATCTCACCGGACACGCGGCGCCGGAAGAACGAATTGTCCTCCCGCCCTCCGTAGATGCCGATCGCCGCAAACATGTCGTGGTCGTGCGGGGCGAGCTTGACGTGCGGCGGCCACACGATGTGCAACACGGTCAACTCGTCGGTGCAGTGCCAGGTCCGCATCATCGGGCTGATCGTCGGTTGCTCGACGGCTCGCTCGATCGATCGCGGGTCGGAGATGGCTCGTTGGAGGAATTCTCGTGCAGCCGTCGGTGCGTCGCCTCCGAGGCGCACGGCCTGGAGACAGTCGTCGACGAACTGGTCCCGATCGAACGCTTGCACGGGCCCAGTCAACACCGTGATGCTGTCGCTGTCGAAGAGCCGAAGGTCACTGACCGACTGGCGCGGCCGCTCCGGTCACCATCGGCTCGCCGAAGGGATCGCGGTCGGTGTTGGCCGCCTTGGCCCGAAGCTTGGCGGGGACGACGGGGGCGAGCATCCCGTACGGCGCTGCGTTGTAGAGATGGTGGATCCGATGCGCCTCAGCGAGGTGGTCGAGCAACACGTTGCCGCGGTCGCCGAACGGATCGAGACGACGATGGATGTAACCGTCGTGAACGAGCGCATATGTTGCCCCGTACAGGGTGACGCCGACCGCCATCGGTATCAAGGCGGCAAGGCCGTCTCGGTTGAATCCGAGCCACAACCCGAACAGCACGATTGCCGCGAAGAAGACCGGGAACCAGTCATTGCGTTCCCATCGTGGTTTCCGACCGGGCCGGTGATGGCTGTTGTGGAAGAAGCGCCCGAAGCCGTGCATCACCCAGCGATGCGTGGCCGCCGTGATCGGCTCCATCGCGACGAACGCCACGATCACGATCACGACGAAGACGGGAACCGACACGCCCTCGAGGCTACTCGCCACGCCCCGACCTCGGCCCGCCACCCCGATCATTGCGGCATTGTGAGCGGTGAGGGTCCCTCGGGCGTGCATCGCTCACAACGGGCGGACGCTGACAGCGGGAGGACGCTGACAACGGGAGGAGAGGAGCGGCGACCTGGTGAACGATCAGCCGGCGTAGGTGGCGATGGCTTCGGCCAGCGGGACTTCGGCAACGCCGTGCTCGCGCGCGACGGCCTCGAGCCACTCGGGTCGGAACACGCTGGACACGGTGATCGGCTCGTCGAGCTCCGATCCGGCAAGCGCGAGGCGAACGAACAGCGTGGCGTAGTCAGGCGGACGAAGGTCTCGACCCAACTCGACGAGGGCGTACGGATCCGGCGTTGCCGAACTCGGTGGAAGCGAGAAGAAGCTCTGCGAGGTCGGACCAGTCGGTCCGCCCGCGAGACCAGGCCCGTCAACGAGGATCACTCCGTGGACCTGAGCTGCTCGCGCTCCGGCGAGCTGGAGCGCGATGTAGGCCCCGAGTCCGCGGCCGACGACGGTGATCGATCGCTCGGCGTCGCCCTCGGTCAGTGCTGCCAGTGCCGCATCAGCGTCGCCCAGGAGCAGTTCGGCGGTGTATCCGCCTCCGCGAGGGATGGTCGAGCCGCCATGGCCGGTGAAGTCGAGGGCGGCGACCGGGCCGGGCCAACTGTCGGCCCACGTCGGCACCGAGCGCGGCGACGCCTCACCGAGCCCGTGGAGAATGAGCAGCGGACGTCCACCGGCGACGGTGGCGTCGCGTAGGTGGTGGAGCGCGAGGTCGACCTTGCCGTGGCGCAGCATCGTGACGGTGTTGACGCTCATGCTCTCGCTCCCGTCGCGGTGGACGATGGCGATCCGACGAAGTCGAGGACGATGTCCGACACGAGGTCGGGCTGTTCGATGTGGACGAAGTGGCCGACGTCGTCGAGGATCTCGCACCGCCCATCCGGCGGCAGATAGGGGAGGACCTTCTCCGGCGGCGTCCCCCATCCCATCTCTTCCATCTCGCGGCCGAGGATGCCGAGGAACGGCATCGGGAGACCGGGCAGGCGCATCAGCGTCCACTCGGGCCGCCACGGCCCGAAACCGCCGAAACGCATCGACGGGTCGATCTTCCACCGCCATCCGTCTGCTGACTCGTACCCGCCGACGGTCACCAGTCGTTTCAGCCACTCGGTGTCGAGCCGTGGATTCATCCGGCCCCGTCGTTTCGCGAGCTCCTCGATCGTTCCCGGCTTCCGTTGAGCCGTCGCGGTCGAGCGGCGATGCTCGAGCCACCCCGCGATTTCAGCGGACACCATCTTGGTTCGCTCGTGTTCGGCGACGTCGGGGATCCGTCGATTGAACGGGATGCCGTCCATGTTGACCAGGTGGGTGAACCTGAACGGCTGGGCGTCGGCGAGTTGCGTCATCAACGCGCCGCCCTTGGAGTGACCGACGACAGGAAGTGGTCGGCCGGGACTGACGTGGTCGAAGACGGTCAGCGCGTCACGCATGTCGGCGTCCCATGAGTACAGCTCCGGGTGTTCGCTGTCGCCGTGGCCGCGCTGATCCCATCCGACGACTCGCCAGCCGCCCGCGGCGAGCTTGGGGGCGAAGATGTCGTAGGTCCGCGCGAAATCGAAACCACCGTGGACGACGATCAAGGGCGGCGCATCCTCGTCGCCCCACTCGTGGACGGCGATCCGGAGGCCATTGGCGTCGACGCTGTACTGCCGGTCGGGGTGGTGGGCCCCGGGAACGGGGTGTTCGGCGGCGTGGGAGGTGCTCACTTGCGCGAGGGTACGTCGCCCGCCGCGTGCTGCGGGCATCCCGAGCCGCCTAGCATCCTGGGCCATGTATCGGTACGGACGTTTCGGCACCTTCGGGGTGGTGGCGGTTCTGGCGGCGGGCGTTGCTGCATGCGGCACCACCGATTCGGCCGATCAGGAGCGTCTGCCGCCGATCCGGACGACGATCGCGACCACCTCGACCACGACGACCACGATTCCACCCGGACAGCGTTTCTACACGGTGAGCCAGGGCGACACACTCGGCAAGATCGCTGCTGGCTTCGAGGTGACGGTCCAGTCGATCGTCGACCTGAACAAGCTCGCGAGTCCCGACGCCATCCAGGCGGGTCAGACACTCGAGATTCCGTCGGGCGTCGTCGTGGTCGCCGAACTCCCGACCCCCGCCGCCAGCACCACCGAACCGTGATGCAACGACACCATCGTTGCATCGGGGTCGGAGTGCCCTGTGCGGGAACGGCACGGTTCGTAGACTCGAAGGCATGAGTTTCTGGCCCACGCTCGAACACTGGAGCGTCGAGATCCCGCTCGACACCCCACACCAACGCCTCGACGTCCTCGCCGACACCGGCTTCGTCGCCCTTCGTGACCTTTCCGACGACGTGCCCGAGAGCGAGTTCCTCTCACTCGAGTACATGGACTGGAAGTCTGGCGGTGACACCAACTTCGCACCCCTTGCGTCCGCCGACGGCGAACTCGACTGCCGCGGCTTCTGGGACAAGGGGAAGACCGACAAGGACGCGCTCTGGACCTCCAACGCCGAGATCGCCCCAACGATCCGCAACTATGTCGACGACGTCGGCGCCAACTTCGGTCGGGTACGCATCATCAAGCTGGAGCCGCAAGACCGCGAGGTCGCCATGCGATCGATCCATCGCGACGACAACAACCGGTTCAACCCCGACGACGAGGGTTGGGTCGTCCGATCGTGGATCGAGCTGACCGACAATCCCGACAGCTACATGCTGTTGATGGACAACGGTCCTGATGGCCTGCCGGATCCCAGCACCGAGACGCGGGTCCCGTTGCACAAGGGAGCCCGCTTCGTGGTCGACACGCAGCGGCTCTGGCACGTCGTGGTTCACAACGGTACGGCCGCTCGCTATGCGCTCATCACGAGCTTCGAGTCCAGTCCGACGCTGGAGTCGTGGATCGAGCGCGAACAGCGCCAGCCGGCCGCCGTCTGACCCAGGCCGTTCGACCCTGGCGCCGTCTGCGCATCAGCGAGAGGCTGAACACCGGACCGCGATCTTGTCCCATCGACGCGGTCGAAGGAGTTGGTCATGAAGCCCGGACGAATCGTCGCACTGGTCGTCGGATGCCTCGTCGTGCTGCCCGGCCTCGCCATGCTCGCCGGCGGTGGTGTGCTGGCGGGCGTCTACGCCTTCGGCCGTGACGCCGACGGGTACCTCGAAGCGAACCTGACCACGATCGAGTCGCCCACGGTCGCAGTGACCGCCGGCCCGGCCGACTTCGGCGACGAGGCAACGCCGAACTGGGTGTTCGATGCGCTGGACGTCGACGTCCGCCTCCAGGTGACCAACACCGACTCCGACCAGGCGGTCTTCATCGGGATCGGCCGTGACGAGGACGTCGACGCCTATCTCGCCGGCACCGCGTTCGACGAGGTGGTCGAGATCAACGGACGTCGAGTCGTCTACCGGACACGCGAGGGTGGCGACGAGATCGCCCCGCCCACCGATCAGTCCTTCTGGGAGGTCTCGGCCACGGGTGTCGGCACGCAGGAACTCACGTGGGAACCGACGTCCGGGCGTTGGTCTGCGGTCGTGATGAACGCGGACGGGTCGGTGGGGATCTCGACCGACATCGACGTCGGTGCCAAAGCCGGATTCCTCCTGCCGTTGGCGTTGACGCTGCTCGCGATCGGTGGGTTGCTCACCGCGTCGGGTGTCGTGTTGATCGTCGTCGGCGCGTCCGGCGCCAGGCGTGCGAGCGACGGAACGCTTCCACCGCCGGTTGCGCCGACGGTTGTCGCTGGTGCGGTGGCTCAGCCGACCGGTGGTCGCGCGGTGGTGCTCTCGGCCCATCTCGATCCTGGCCTGTCCCGCTGGCAGTGGCTGGTGAAGTGGCTCCTCGCGATCCCGCACTTCGTGGTGCTCATGTTCCTGTGGGTCGCCTTCGGTGTTCTGACGGTGGTGGCGTTCTTCGCGATTCTCCTCACGCGCCGCTATCCGCGCGGCATTTTCGACTTCAACGTCGGTGTGTTGCGATGGACGTGGCGCGTCAGCTACTACGCCACGACCGGCGGGCTCGGCACGGATCGTTACCCACCGTTCAGCCTGCACGCCGAAGCGGACGACCTCGCTGCACTCGACATCGCCTACCCCGACGAACTCAACCGTTGGCTTCCACTCGTCAAGTGGCTCCTCGCCATTCCGCACCTCGTGATCCTCGCCTTGCTGTTCGGCGGCGGCGCGGCGACGACCGATGACGCCGCGGTCGCCGTCGGTCTGCTCGGTGTCCTGGTGACGATCGCGGCGATCGCCCTGCTCTTCACCGCCAGGTACCTGCGGGGATTGTTCGACCTGATCATCGGCCTCAACCGATGGAGCTTCCGAGTCGTCGCGTACGTCGCGCTGATGACCGATCAGTACCCACCGTTCCGGCTCGACCAAGGCGGAGACGAACCGCTGGACGACTCGCCGGTGGGGTAGCCCATCTCCGCTCGGTGACCGGTCGCGTGATCCGGCGGTCGGCTTGGCCGTGCCCTGGCGTCAGCCGCTGATTTCACGCGGGTCGGCTCGACGGCGAGCCCGTTCGACGCCCTTCATCGCTTCGCGAGTCGAGAGCGGAGCGAGCGTCGGCGTCGTGGCCACGAACTCGGCCACGGCATCTGGGTTGGTCGCTGCATAGCTGCGCAGGGCCCAGCCGATCGCCTTGTGGATGAAGAACTCGGCGTCGGTCGAACGGCGACCGCAGTAGTCGAACAGACGACGTTGATCGGTCGACGCCTCGAAGGTCAGCTGGTGGAGGATTGCCGTCCGAGCGACCCAGATGTTCTCCCATTCGACCCACCGGTCCATCGTCAACGCTGCAGTGGGATGCTCGAGGACGATCGGACCGACCGTGTGCGCGGCCAGAGCATCGACGGTGTCCCACCATGATGATGTCGTGATCAGCTCGAGCATCACGTCGAGGAAGTCGGCACCCACGAGACCGACATGCTCGGCGAGGAGGTCGCAGCCCGCGTACTGGAACTCCCGCTCGGGCTCGGCCCAGAGTGCCCGAGCCACGTCCGCGAGCTCCGCCTCGCTGGAGATCGAGATGTCGGCGAGGCGCGTCAGCCGTCGGCGATCGGGTGTTCGCACGCCGAGGAACGCGAACTGGTCGCGCATGTACCGAGCCGCACCGACCGCCCACTCGCGGTCGGCCTCCGGTTCGAACAGCTCACGAAGCCGGAAGACGACCTCGGCGCCGATCTCGCGCACGGCGAATGTCCGTCAGAGGAGCTCGGCCAGGCCGAGCTGATCGATTGCCTGCGCGAAGCGCGCGTTCATGCACTCGATCGACGTCGGAATCGTCTGGCTCATCCTGTGTCTCCCCCTCGTGGTTTGCCTCGCGATCGCTCCCCGGATCGTCCGAAAACGCTGGTAGATCGCTCGAGAACGCTCGTCGGTGGTGTCAGGACCGACGGTGTGCGACGGCGAGGTCAGCGACGTCGCGCATGATCTTGGCCATCTCGAAATCCTTCGGTGTGTAGACCGCCGCGATCCCGAGTTCGGTGAGGCGTGGGCGGTCGTCCGCCGGGATGATCCCACCGACGACGACCGGTGCATCGACGCCCAGTGCCTTCAGGTGGTCGAGGACATCGGGCACGAGGTCGAGATGCGACCCCGACAGGATCGACAAGCCGATCACGTCGGGGTCCTCGTCCCGCGCTGATGCGGCGATCTGTTCGGGCGTCGACCGGATGCCGGAATAGACCACCTCCATACCGGAGTCGCGGGCGGCGACGGCGATCTGCTCGGCGCCGTTCGAGTGCCCGTCGAGGCCGGGTTTGGCGACGAGGAACTTCGGTGGTCCGCCCGCGATCGACTTGACGAACTCGACCACCTCGCCGAGCTCCGCAGCCGAACCCGTCGCGCCGCTCACACCGGTCGGGGCGCGATACTCACCGAACACCGACCGCATGACGTCGCCCCACTCGCCGGTGGTTCCGCCGACCTTGGCCAGCTCGATCGACGGCGGCATCAGGTTGTCGCCGTTCACGGCAGCTCGCTGGAGTTCAGCGAGCGCAGTGCGCACCGCCTCCTCGTCACGTTCTCTCCGCCACTCGGCGATCTCGGCGGCGAGCCGTCGCTCGATGGCGGGATCGACCTTCAGGATCGCTCCGTCACCGCCGAGTGGTGAATCGGTCGCTTCGACGAAGTCGTTGACCCCCACGACGATCTGTTCGCCGGACTCGATCCGCCGTGTCCGCGCGGCCATCGACGTGACGAGCCGCGACTTCAGCGTCTCGACCGCTTCGAACGCTCCACCCATCGACAAGACATCGTCGAGTTCAGCCTGGGCTGCCGCCCGCAGTTCGTCGGTGCGGCCCTCGATCACCGTTGATCCGTCGAAGATGTCGTCGTACTCCAACAGGTCGGTCTCGAAGGCCAGCACCTGCTGCATCCGCAGCGACCACTGTTGGTCCCAGGGGCGCGGCAGTCCGAGTGCTTCGTTCCATGCCGGAAGTTGCACCGACCGTGCTCGCGCTCGCTTGGAGAGTGTGACGGCCAGCATCTCCAACACGATGCGCTGGACGTTGTTCTCCGGCTGCGCCTCGGTCAACCCGAGTGAGTTCACCTGGACGCCATAGCGGAACCGGAGCGCCTTGTCGTCGGTGACGCCGTACCGCTCGCGCCCGATCTGCTCCCACATGTCGGTCATCGCCCGCAGCTTGCACACCTCTTCGACGAAGCGGATACCGGCGTTGACGAAGAAGGAGATCGACCCGAACACCTGGGTGAACTGCTCCGGCGACACCTGGCCCGAATCGCGGACCGCGTCGAGCACGCCGATTGCTGTCGCCATCGAATAGGCGATCTCCTGCTCGGGTGTGGCGCCCGCCTCTTGGAGGTGGTACGAGCACACATTCATCGGGTTCCACAGCGGGGCGAACTCCGCGCACCACGCGACCATGTCGACGATCAACCGACGAGACGGGCCGGGCGGGAAGATGTAGGTGCCGCGGGACAGGTATTCCTTGACGATGTCGTTCTGCGTGGTCCCGCGCAGCTCGGCGGCGGACGTGCCCTGTTCCTCGGCATTGGCAACGTAGAGCGCCAACAGCCACGCCGCAGTCGCGTTGATCGTCATCGACGTGTTCATCCGGCCGGGCGGAATCTCCGCGAGCAACGCTCGCATGTGGCCGAGATGGGCGACCGGCACACCGACCTTTCCGACCTCCCCCCTGGACATCTGCGAGTCCGGGTCGTAGCCCGTCTGAGTCGGCAGGTCGAACGCGATCGACAGGCCGGTCTGACCTTTGGCGAGGTTCGTCCGGTAGAGCTCGTTGGACGCCTCCGCGCTGGAGTGGCCCGAGTACGTCCGCATCATCCACGGGCGGTCCTTGGTGCGGGCGTTGGCGGCGTCGGTGCCGACCGGGGTGGTGGTCATGGAGAGAGTGTTGTGCCTCGACGAGGAACTCCTCAAGTCCGCATGCTTGGCGTCCGAAGAAAGAAGCGTCCCACGGGACAGCAAACGGATCGGATCACTTCCCCCTCTCCCCTTCGGTGGTCCGTTCCTGAGAGGTTTCCCCTCTGGCGGGAACCCCCGCCGGCCGAAAGGCGGATTCGGCCGGCGATGCTCTCGGAGCGGGTGGTGGCGGACCACCCGCTCCCTGCATTTTTCGGGGTGCGATGAGCCTGGGCGCGACCTGCGCTCCCGGTAACTCATCGGACCGGGAGGGATCGTCACGGCGAACTCATCTGAGCGGGGTGACGGATCCCTCGAGACGCGCGAGGTACTCCGAGCGGGAGATGGCGACGGCGCCGAGCGTTGCGAGGTGGTCGGTGACCCACTGGACGTCGAAGAGTTCGACGCCCTCATCGTTCAGCCAGTCGACCAGGCCGACCAGTGCCGCCTTCGATGCGTCGGTCGCAGTGTGGAACATCGCTTCACCGGCGAAGAACCGTTCGATGCGCAGCCCGTAGAGCCCGCCGACGAGTTCACCGTCGGCGTAGACCTCGACCGAGTGGCCCCATCCGAGTTCGAACAACGCCGTGTAGGCGTCGACGATCGGCTTGGTGATCCAGTGGCCCGGACGATCCGGATCACCGCATGCTCGGACCACATCGGTGAATCGCGTGTCCCTCCGGATCTCGAGGCGCCGCATGCTCCTGCGGAGCGACCGACTGATGTGGAGGCCGTCGAGAGGGATGATGCCGCGCGGATCGGGTGAGAACCACGCCATCTTCGAACGCCGCTTGTACGGGTCGACCGGCATCGGGAACATGCCCGATCGGTAGGCCGCGAGCAACGTGCCGGGTTCGAGATCGGCGCCGACAGCCACCAGATCCTCGCCCGGTTCGATCTCGGACAGATCGGGCATCGTGTACCGCGACGATGGTGGCTCGATCGGCATCACTCCCCCCATTCTGCCAATCCTGTCTGCCGACCCGTCACACGGTGCCCGGCACCGTGTGACGCTCAGTACGTGCGGAAGCCGTGCTTGGTCTTGCGGCCGAGGTGGCCGGCAGCGACCATGCGACGCAGCGCCGGTGCGGCAGCAAAGTTCGGGTCGCGGAACTCGGCGTACAGCGCGTCGAGGATGGCGAGTGACGTGTCGAGCCCGACCAGGTCGAGCAGCGCAAACGGACCCATCGGGAAGTTGCAGCCGCCCATCATGGCGGTGTCGATGTCATCCATCGAGGCCGTGCCGTTCTCCCACATACGGATCGCGTTGTTGAGGTACGGGAACAGCAGCGCGTTGACGATGAACCCGGCACGGTCGGCCACCTGCACCGCATCCTTGCCGCAGGCGGCGGCGAACTCGAGCGCCGTCGTGATCGTCTCGTCCGACGCGGTCAGCGGCTTGACGACCTCGACCAGCTTCATCATCGGGGCGGGGTTGAAGAAGTGGATGCCGCACACCTTGTCGGGGCGCTCGGTGGTCATCGCCAACTCGACGACTGCGAGGGTCGAGGTGTTGGTGGCGATGATCGCCTCCGGCTTGACGATCCGGTCGAGGTGCTCGAAGAGTTCGCGCTTGACCGCCATGTCCTCGACCACGCTCTCGATCACGAGATCGCAGTCACGGAGTGCATGGAGATCGTCGGTGACCGTGATCCGCCCGAGGATCGCTTCGCGCTCGGTCTCGGTCAGGCGTTCACGAGCGACCTGCTTGGTCAGGCCGGCGTCGATGCCGTGCAGGACGGCGTCAGCGCCGGCCTGGGTGCGCGAGCGGACGACGACGTCGAACTCGGCGCGCGAGGCGACCTCGGCGAGCCCGGAACCCATGATCCCCGACCCGATGACTCCCACAGTGCGGATGTTTCCCATACGCGCAAGCTAGCTACCGATTGGTAACCCCGCCAAAGTCACGCCACGACGGGTGATTCCACTTCACCGGTCGCCCGGGACGTAACGTCACGACCGACACGAGACCGCTCGGACTCGCCCGCCCGCCACGAATGTTCTTCCTCCTCGCCCTCCACCTCGCCATCGGCATCGGCATCGTCGCGGGCGGACGCGCGCTCGGGCGCCAGGCCTTTCTGGTCGCCGCGGTCGCTCCGCTGGCCACGGTGATCTGGGCGGCGACGCAAGCGCCGAGCGTCCTGGACGGGGAACCGGTCACCGAGTCGTTCGCGTGGATCCCACAGCTCGGCATCGACATCGACCTTCGTCTCGATGCCTTCGCCTTGCTGATGGTCGCGGTGATCTCCGGCATCGGCCTCCTGATCTGCATCTACTCGCTCGGATACTTCAGCCACCTCAAGCCCGGGCTCGCCCGGCTGGCGGGCGTGCTCGTGCTCTTCGCCGGTTCGATGCTCGGCGTGGTCCTGTCCGACCAGCTCATCGCGCTGTTCATCTTCTGGGAGCTGACGTCGGTCACCTCGTATCTGCTGATCGGCAACGACGACACGAACCCCCGTGCCCGCGCCGCCTCCATGCAAGCGATCTTCATCACGGGCGCGGGTGGGCTCGTCCTCCTCGCCGGGCTGATCATCGTCGGCCAGGCCGGTGGCTCGTACCGCATCTCGGAACTCCTCGCCGACCCACCGTCGGGGGGTGCGGTCAACGTCGGGATCATCCTGATCCTGATCGGGGCGTTCACGAAGTCGGCGCAAGCCCCCTTCAGCAGCTGGCTCCCCGCAGCGATGGTCGCCCCCACGCCGGTGAGCGCGTATCTCCACTCGGCGACGATGGTCAAGGCGGGCGTGTACCTCGTCGCCCGGCTCGCGCCGATGTTCGCGATGACGGGCAACTGGCGTCTCGTCGTGATGGTGATCGGTGCGCTGACGATGTCCATCAGCGGGCTCCGCGCGCTCCGCCAGCACGACCTCAAGCTGCTTCTCGCCTACGGCACCGTCAGCCAGCTCGCGTTCATGATGCTGCTGCTCGGTGTCGGCGAGTACCACATCGCCGAAGCGGGCATCGTCCTGATCCTCGCTCATGCCCTGTTCAAGGCCGCCTTGTTCATGGTGGTCGGCGTGATCGATCATCAGACCGGCACGCGTGACATCCGCGAACTGCATGGGTTCGGCTCGTCGTGGCGACTCGTGCAGATCGTCGCGATCATCAGCGCGGCCTCGATGGCCGGAATCCCGCCGCTCCTCGGCTTCATCGCCAAGGAGAAGGCGCTGGACGGCTATGTCGAACACGGTGACTTCGCTGGCGGGACAGCAGTCCTGGTCGTGATCGTGCTCTCATCGATCCTCACGTTCGCGTACTCCGCTCGATTCGTGCTCGGGGTGCTGGGCCACTTCGGGGAGTCCGAGCATCCGGTCGTCTCGCAGGCCGCCCACGCGCCGCGAGCGGTGTTCATCGGCCCAGCGGCCCTCCTCACCGGCCTCACGGTGCTCTTCGGTGTCGCTCCGTTCCTCCTCGACGACCTGGTCGAAGGCGCGACCCGCGCGCTGTACCCAGGGTCCGAGCCGAAGCCGCTCGAACTGTTCGCCGGCTTCAATCCAGCGCTCGGCCTCTCGGTGCTGATCATCGTCTGCGGCACGTTGCTGACCGTGTTCCGCGGGCCCGCGGCCGAGGCGCAGCGTCGGGCGTCGGAGGCGCTCCGGCCGGTCCCATCGGGCGAGCAGGGATACCTCGCGGTGCTCAAGGCGATCTCGATCACAGCAACCCGAGTGACCGCCACGGTCCAGAACGGGTCGCTGCCGATCTACATCGCCATCATCATGCTCACCGTCTCGCTGATCCCTGCGGCGTCGTTGGCGAGTGAGATCGGTTCCCTGCCGCAATGGGTCGAGGAGCCGGTGCACATCGTCTTGGTCGCGGTGATCGTCGCTGCAGCGATCGGCGCATCGGTCGTTCATCACCGCATCGCTGCGGCCCTGATGCTCGGCGCCGTCGGGTATGCGATGGCGGGCCTCTACGTCGCCCGAGGAGCACCCGACCTCGCACTCACGCAGTTCTCGATCGAGACGCTGAGCACCGTGCTGTTCGTGCTGGTGCTGCGTTTCCTGCCGCGTTCCTGGCGCCACGGCGCTCCGGCGATCGCGGCCCCGATGCGGATCGCCGTTGCGGCCGCCGTCGGGGTGGCGATCTTCGTGTTCGCGTTGTCGGCCAGCAACTCGCGGTCGAGCGTCGACGAACCCTCGATGTCCGAGGTGATGGTCGAACAAGCATTGCCGAAGGGCAAGGGCCACAACGTCGTCAACGTCATCCTCGTCGACTTCCGCGGTTGGGACACGATGGGCGAGATCACCGTGCTCGTGGTCGCCGCGGTTGGCGCCGTCAGCCTGGCGCGCCCCGGCCGCAAGCGCGCCGACGACGACGAGGCGCCGGTGTTCGAGGAGATCCTCGATGCCGGCGACGAACCGGCGATGCCGGAGGCGTTGCGATGAGCGACACGCCGATCACCGACGGCCCGATGCGCGCCCGCAGTCGCCGGATGGTGCTGCTCGACACCTCGATGAAGGTGTTGTACCCGTCGATTCTCGTCCTCGCGTTGTACTTCGTGTTCGCCGGTCACAACCGGCCCGGGGGAGGGTTCGTCGGCGGGCTCGTGGTCGGCGGTGCCCTCGCGCTGCGCTACGTGTCGGGCGGTGCGGCCGCCGTGCGGTCGACGTTCCGCGTGCCGCCACACTTGTTCCTCGGCGTCGGTCTCCTCCTGTCGGCCCTGACCGCGTTCATCCCGCTCGTGCTCGGCGGTTCGATCCTCGAGCACGGCGACGTCACGTTGCACCTCCCGATCTTCGACAAGGTCAAGGTCACCAGTGCACTGTCGTTCGACCTCGGTGTGGACCTGATCGTCATCGGGCTGGTCCTGATGGCCTTCGTTGCGTTCGGCGAGGACGTTCCCGACGCACCCGACGCGTCCGACGACGGCAGTGATGCCCCGAGGAAGGTGAGGATGCGCCGATGAGCCTCCTGCTCGCCTTCTGTGCCGCGTTCCTGTTCGCGACCGGCACCTGGATGCTCTTGCAGCGTCGGCTGTCGCGCATCCTCATCGGTGTCGGGCTCGTCGGTCACGGTTCGAACGTGCTGTTGCTCGTCTCCGGTGGTGGCGGAGGAATCTCGCCGATCATCGACACTGCGGACCCGTCGGAGTTCACCGATCCCCTTCCGCAGGCACTTGTCCTGACGTCGATCGTCATCACCTTCGGTGTCACCGCGTTCCTCCTCGCGTTGGGCTACCGAAGTTGGCGGATCACCCATGACGACGTCGTGGAAGACGACGTCGAAGATCGTTTCATTGCCCGGCGTCGCGACGCCGATCAGGCCATCGCCGAAGAGGAACTCGCGGAACGCGATCAGGCAGCCGAGGAGGACCGGGCGTGAACGCACTCATCCCGCTCCCCGTCATCGTGCCGTTGCTCGGCGCCGCGCTCTGCGTGATCGTGGCACCGTGGCGTTGGGCGCAGCGGATCATCAGCCTCTCGGCATTGATCAGCAACGTTGTCGTCGCGATCATCCTGTTCGTTCGGGTCGACGACGACGGCATGAGGGTGACCCAGGGCGGCGGCTGGGCGGTGCCGCTCGGGATCACACTCGCAGTCGATCGTCTGTCGGCGGTGATGCTGGTCGTGTCGTCGCTGATGCTGCTGCCCGTGCTGGTCTATGCCATCGGCCAGAAGGCGGAGGAGTCGCGGTTCGCAGCGTTCAATCCCGTCTACCTCGTGCTCGCAGCAGGTGTCTCGGCGAGCTTCATCACTGGCGATCTCTTCAACCTGTTCGTCGCGTTCGAGATGATGCTCGTCGCCAGCTACGTCCTCCTCACCCTCGGCGGACGTCCCGGCCAGGTTCGTGCCGGTATGTCCTATGTCGTCATCAGCCTCGTGGCGTCGACGTTCTTCGTGACGGCGCTGGCGCTGATCTACGCCGCCACCGGCACGGTCAACATGGCGCAGCTCTCCGAGCGGATGCCCGAACTCCCGCTCGGCGTGAGCACCGGCTTCTCCTTGCTGTTGATCCTCGTCTTCGGGATCAAGGCCGGGCTGTTCCCACTGTTCTTCTGGCTGCCCGACAGCTACCCGACCGCGCCGGGGGCCATCACCGCGGTCTTCGCCGGGCTGCTGACCAAGGTCGGCGTCTACGCGATCATTCGCACCCAGACCCTGATGTTCCCGCCCGATGCTCGTCAGGGCACGTTCCTGCTGGTCCTGGCCGGTCTGACGATGGTCGTCGGAGTGCTCGGAGCGCTCGCCCAGGACGACCTGCGTCGCATGCTCTCGTTCCACATCGTGAGTCACATCGGCTACATGATCTTCGGCCTCGCGTTGTTCACACTCGCCGGAGTCGCAGGTGCGGTGTTCTACGTCGTGCACCACATCGTCGTGAAGACCGGACTCTTTCTCGTCGCTGGTCTCATCGAGCGGCGTGCCGGATCCGACCGCCTCTCGAGGGTGGGAGGCCTCGTGCGGAGTGCACCGCTGATCGCCGTCCTCTTCGCGATTCCGGCACTCGCCATCGCCGGGATCCCGCCGTTCTCCGGATTCGTCGGCAAGTTCGCGCTCGTCACCGCCGGCGTCGAGTCGGAAGACTGGTGGATCGTCGGCGTCAGCCTTGCCGTCAGCTTGCTGACCGTCTACGTCATGGTGCGCATCTGGTCGAACGTGTTCTGGGGCGAGCCGGAGGACCCGGCGGTCGCGGCCTTCATCGAGTCCGATCAGAGCCGGGTGCCGCGCTTGATGACGGGCGCGGCAACGGCCGTTGTCATCTTGATCGTGGGATTGATGGTGTTCGCCGGCCCGCTCTACAACTACGCCGAGCGGACCGCCGCCGACCTGCTCGCGCCCCAGCAGTACATCGACACCGTGCTCGGAGGTGACGGGACGTGACCCCGACGGTGCGCCTCCCGGCACTGGTCATCTGGTTGACGATCGTCTGGGCGCTGCTGTGGGGCGACTTCAGCCTCGGCAGCCTCCTCGGCGGCCTCGCCATCGCGCTGTTCGTCGTGTGGGTCGGCCGCCCGGCTGATGTCCACGGCATGCAGCTCACGTCGTTCCATCCGATCTCGGCCGTGGTGTTCGTCGGGTACTTCTCGTGGCAGTTGGTCAAGTCCAACCTGGAGGTGGCATGGGAGGTCATCCGTCCTCGACCGAACCTCGACCGGGCGATCGTTGCGGTCCCGATGCACGTCGACTCCGACGGCATCGTCACGGTCGTCGCGAATGCCGTCACGCTGACCCCGGGAACGCTGACCGTCGACGTCCATGATGTCGACGATGGCCAGCCGCCGGTGATCTACGTCCATGTGCTCCAGTTCGACGACATCGAGTCCGTGCGCCGTGATGTGCTCCAACTCGAGCGTCTGGCAGTCAGAGCGTTCGGCACCAAGGAACAGCGGGCCGAGGTCGATCGCGTGGTTGCCGATCGAGCGTCGGAGCGGAGCTCGTGAACGTTCTCGCGCTGGTCTTGCTGTCGATCGGCGCCGCCGGGTTCATGTTCCGGCTCCTCCGCGGGCCGAGCTTGCCCGATCGCGTGGTCGGGCTCGACGGATTGCTGTCGATCGTGGTGATCGGGATCATCGTGGCTGCCGCCCGCAGTGGGAGCGGAGGCATCACGATCGAGACGGTGCTCGTCGCTGTCTTCGTCGGTTTCGTCGGGACGACGGCGCTGTCGCGGTTCATCGAACGGCGGGGAAACTGATGGACACGTTCGCCGAGATCCTGCTGGTCGCCGGTTCGGCGTTGGCAATGATCGGGGGCATCGGCGTCGTCCGCTTCGACGATCTGTTCTCGAGGATGCACGCGGCTGCCAAAGCGCCGACGCTCGGCCTCATCCTCGTGGCCATCGGCGCGGCGATCGAGATCGGCACCGTGCTCGCCGCGACCACCTTGGTCCTCGTCGTGATCTTGCAGCTCCTCACGTCGCCGGTCGGCGCGCATGCGCTCAGCCGCGCATCGCGGCGCCAGATGACGATCGACCTCGATGACGTCGACCAGTTGACTGCCGACGAGCAGTCGGCCTCGGATTCCTGAATCTCCCAGCCGCCGTCGGTCAACGGGCCGAGTGGATTCAGGACTGGATGATGCGGATCGACTGGATCTCGATCGGCTCGGACGGCGCACCGGCGGGCGTGCCGGCGGTCGCCATCGCCGCGACTGCCGACTCGAGCCCGGCGGTCACCGTGCCGAACAGCGAGTAGTCCGGAGGAAGTGCTGCGCCGTCGCTGCCGGTGATGATGAAGAACTGGCTGCCACCGCTGTCGGGCTCCAGCGTCTTCGCCATGGCGATCGATCCGACCTCGTACTGTCCGGCGGCCGGCGGTTCGTCGACGATCGTGTAGCCGGGGCCGCCGGTGCCGGTACCTGTCGGGTCGCCGCACTGGACGACGAAGTTCGGGATGATCCGGTGGCAGACGGTGTCGTCGAAGTACCGGTTGCGAGCGAGGAACACGAAGTTGTTCGTCGTCGCCGGTGCCTGGTCGGGGTCGAGCGCAATCGTGAACTCGCCCTTGTTGGTCGTGACGACGGCCTCGTACGTGGGACCCGCTTCGAGGCACATCGGCGGGGCCGAGTCGAACTGCTGGGTTTGTTCGCCGGCGCCCTCTTCGGGTGGGCAGTCGCCGGTGGACGTTGCCGCGTCGGTGGGTGAGCCGCCGGATACCTCGGACGTCCCGGGTGCCTCCGATGGTCCGGACTGGGTGGACTCAGTGGAATCCGCGGTGTCGTCGCTCCCGCAGGCCGCGGTGAGCACCACGACGGCTGCCAACGCGGCGAGCAGGGGGCGCCGAGCGTTCACGTCAGCCCGTAGTGGTCGTCGGAGCGTCGGGCTCGGTCACGACGGGCTCGTCGATCTCGACCGGCAGTGTGGTTGGCACGATCGTCTGGACCGGGGTTGTGGGCTCGTCGTCGCCGACGAAGTTGCTGGCGATCCAGGCGATCAGGAACACCCCGGCAACGGCACCGACGCCGATCAGCACCCAGCGGAGCGTCTTGCGTCGCGCTGCTTGTTGCTGCTCCTGCTCATGCTTCTGGGCTCGGTTGGCCTTCTGGCGTTCACGCTTCGGAGTTCCCACAGGAGCGGGAGGATACCGCCCGGTCGCGCAGCCCGAGCGGCAGGTGATGGGCGCACCCCGAGACAGAACGGTCACGCCGGTCGTTTGCTCGCCGATGGTCGCAACGCGATGAGCGGCTCAAGTCGGTCCGAGGAATCGTCGATAGATGCGATGACAGCGCGCGCCTGCGGGCAGTGACGGCGAGGGAACACGGCGGAACGTGACACGAGCGGTGAGGTGGACGGGACGGTTGTTGGTCGGCGCGGGCCTCGCACTGTGGTTCGTCTGGCTCGGTTGGCGCCTCGTGTCGCCGATGCACGGCATCGTCGGAGCCACTGTCTTCGTAC
>Ga0316190_10001154_pt1 | contig 18930 bp, 31 predicted proteins | sample Eddworburrow2_MG_FD_204929 | JGI IMG/M metagenome (GOLD analysis project Ga0316190, IMG submission 204929) | Coastal sediment microbial communities from Maine, United States - Eddy worm burrow 2 | ecosystem: Environmental > Aquatic > Marine > Coastal > Sediment | place: USA: Maine | collected... | reverse complement strand
CTCGAGAAGCTCGACCCCGAGGACCTCGCTCGCATCGAAGCCATCCTTGCTAAGTAACCAGAACCGAACAGGAGAAAAAGACCATGGAAACGAACGTTGCACCCAGCACAGCCATCCAGTCGCAGCCCGCTGCCCAGCTCGCAAGGCAGCTTGCGGCGGTGCGCGAGTACCTGAACGACCTCTTCCCAGAGCGCGCCACGACCATCGACTGCATCCTCACCGCGGCCGTCGCTGGCGAGCACGTGCTGATGGTCGGTGTCCCGGGCACCGGGAAGAGCATGCTTGCCAGGGAGTTCTCGCGCTGCATCAACGGCAGCTTCTACGAGTACCTCTTTAACAAGTTCACGACGCCCGAAGAGTTCCTTGGGCCGTTCAGCATCAAGGGGCTCAAGGCCGACCGCTACGACCGCGTCCTGACTGGACGCATCGCCGAGGCGGAGGTCGCGTTCCTCGACGAGATTTTCAAGAGCAATAGCGCCAGCCTCAACACGCTGCTCCCCATCCTGAACGAGCGCATCGTCTTTCAGGGCGGAGGCGCGCAGTCCATCCCGCTCCGCATCGCGGTCGCGGCATCGAACGAGCTGCCGACCGACCCGAGCCTTCAGGCGCTCTGGGACCGCATCATGCTCCGCTGCATCGTGGAGCCGTTGCACGGCGAGGCAGAGCGGCGCTCGGTGATGATGGGCATCAGCCCATCTCGCTCGGTGCCTGGCATCGACACGGCGCTCATCGACTCCATCGACCTTCGTGGCGACGTGGTTGTTCCCGACCACGTCGTGGACACCATCATGGTGATGCGCCGCAAGCTCGAGGCGGACGGCATCGTCTACGGAGACCGTCGGTGGGTGAAGGCGATGGAGTGCGTCCGAGCCTACACACTGGTCTGCGGTGAGACGGCAGCGACAACCGCGTCGCTGAGCATTCTGGCCTCGGTGCTCTGGAACAAAGAGAGCGAGGTCGCGAGCGTGCGGACGCTGGTCGAGAAGGTCGCGTCGCCGTTCGTAATGAAGGCGCGAGAGGTCTTCGACAAGGTCTGCGCCGAGGGCAACGTCGACGACTTCGACGAGATGGATACGACGGCCATCAGCGACTTGCTCCCGAAGCTCCAGACCGCGCACCGCCGCATCGGTGAGCAGGTCAGCAAGACGCCATCCGGTCGCGAGCGAGAGGAGGTGCGTGCCATCGCGAAGCACCTGCGCGGCATCTTCGACCGCGCGAAGGCGTCGCTCGCCAACCGCTACAACCTGGGGAGCGAGTAGGCAATGGACCTCACCGACATCTTCGACCCGGTCATCGGCGGTGACGCGGATGCGCTGGACGACGCAGAACAGATAGAGCTGGACGTCGACCCACCCGAGGGCGTCGACCGGGACCTCACCTACGAGACCGGCCAGTGGGTTCGCTACCTCTGGGACGAGCTGATGAGGGAGGACCCTGACGCCGCGGTGCGCATCAAGACGCGCTACCCGAACACCGAGTGGCCTGGCTTCGTGCGCGAGGTCTTTGGCCGGCTCTACGGCACCACGAAGAAGCTGCCCGAGGTTCCACTCGGAGCCGAGTGGGCAGAGCCGCTGCACGACATTCTCGAGCAGCTCCCCGAGTGGCGCGAGTTGGAGGTCGAATGCCGAGGGGACGATAGCCTCTCGGCTGTCGCCGCTACGCAGCTCCAGGACGAGGTCGAGCTTCCGGACCCACCTCCGGCCAGCCCGACCGAGTCCGCACAGACGGCGGCCGAATGCGCGGAGGCCGACCCCAAGCGAGCGGAGCACGCGAGCGCCCAAACGGTGGAGCGCATCGAGGCATCCCAACAGCAAGCCCAGGAGGCCGCCCAGCCGGCCAAGGCCAGCGCCGTGAGGCGCAGGCTACGCACCGCACTCCGTGGCTCCCTGGAGGCAGCACGGGCCACCAAGGGCGCGTTGTCGATGTTCTCCTGCGGCTCCGAGCCCAGCGCGGCCCAGCGCCGCGCGTGGGTCCAGCGTATCCACGAGCACAAGCAACTGGCGCGTATCGCCGAGTTGGCTGGGCGGATGGAGACCAAGGTCCAGGAGGCGGAGGCAGCGGAGGTCATCAGCGAGATGGGGCGCGAGGACCTCGTCGGCCTGAAGCTCGGAAGCTCCCTGGCAGAGAGCGTCCCGATGGAGCGCGCCCTCTTCACCCACCCGGTGCTCGGCCTCTTGCAGGCCGCGAAGATGAGCGAGGGTCGCCTGCTCCAGAACCGACAGGTCGGGCTCGTCGACGAGAACAAAGCCGGAGGCGGACCGCTCGTGTTCGCCTGCGACGAGTCTGGCTCGATGGGAGGCTACGGAGACACGCTCACCAAGAACGTCATCGCGAAGGCCGTCGCGCTCACCATCGCCAGGAAGTGCGCGCAGAACAAAAGGACCTTTGCGTATCTCCACTGGAGCATGGATACCGTCGAGAACGTCTACCCAAAGGGTGCGTCTCTCAACAGCACCATCGCCGAGGAGCTGGCGCTCTTCCTGAACGGAGGCACCGACCTCCCGAGGGCCATCACCACGGCAGCGAGCATCGTACGAGGCGAGCAACCGGAGATGCCGAGGGAGGACGCGCAGCGAGCGGACGTCGTGCTCATCACGGATGCCTGCCACTACGAGCACGGAGAGACCGCGAAGGCACTCGACGAGCTGGCGCTCACCGGCGCTCGCCTCTTCGTGGTGCACGTCGACGACGGGCCTGAGCACCCGCTCCTGAAGGAGCGCGCTGTCTCGTATCTCAAGGTCACCGGAGAAACGCTGAACGAGGGTATGGAGATTGCCCTCACCGTCCACGCCAACACGAAGGAGAGAGCATGACCGTCCAGGAGCTAATCGGAATCTTGAAGGGGAAGGACCAGACCATGGAGGTCCGCATCGGCCACGAGTACGGAGACCGGGCTGGCACGACCATCGCCACTGAGCCGTGGGATTTCAGGGAGGTGCGCATCGCGCACTCCAACTACCACGACGCCGAGAAGGTCGTGGACGACGACTACAACGAGGGGCAGTCCTGGCGGACGCTTCTCATTGAGGGTCCGTAATGCCCACCGTGGTCCGCGTCGTCGACGACGACCTCAAGCGCGTCTTCGACTTCGTCGAGCTGCGCTCCTACATCGAAGCGAAGGCGCTGGAGCTGTGGCCACCGAAGCGCAGCGGCAGAGCAGGCCGCCCGTCAGGCGGTGGCTTCCAGTGCCTCGCCGAAGAGATGGGCATCAGCCCGTCCCGCCTGTCTCACATGCTCCGCGGTGCGGAGCGTGACGGCACCATCCGGAGCCGAGACATCGTCCGCCTCTCCCGTGGGTTGGACCTCGTGCCTCCGCTGGCCGAGGACCAGACCGCTCTCGAGGCCGCCTTCGACGACTACACCGCGTGGTGGTCGACGCAGACGAACGAGGTCCCATGACCATCTACGCCACCCAGTTCCACCTTCCGGACGGTCGACGCAGCACGATTGGCATCGACCGTCCGGAGGCCATCGAGAAGCTCGCGGAGGAGCTGGTCTCTGTCGGCTACCGCTTCGAGGCCGAGGTGCTCACCACCGGCCTCGTCCATATCGACGTCTGCGACGACGAAGACGTCCTCGCGATGTTCGTCTCGAACAACGACTCGAGCGTGCTCGTCGAGTTCGACGCGCTCGTTCAACGCGCTCACGCAGCGCTCAAGGAGAAACCGTGACCGAGCCATGTTCCTGTTGCTCCCACGAGAAAGGGGAGCATGACGAGCACGGGTGCAACGTCCCGAACCGGCCGGGCCGAACGTGCCTCTGCCCTGGCTACGTGAGCGTACCAACGTGGGCCTCACCTCGAACCGAGGTCGCGCAGTTACGTAGCGACCTGGACGACCTGCGCGCTCGCCTCGAGACGCACATTCACCACACCGAACACCCGGACCATGTGGGTCCGCCCATTTTCCCGGAGGAGAAACCGTGACCGAGAGAAAACAGAACCCAGTCGACCTGACCAACAGCGAGCTAGGCGTCTTGCGCGCCTGCGCTTGGAAGCACCACCTTCGGTATGAGCGGATGCTCGAGCCCGCCGGAGGGCAGGACACCAGCGGACCGCTCAACGTCGGAACGCTCATGCACCACGGCATCGCAGAGGTCTACAAGACCTTCCAGCGGATGCAGCTCGTCGGCATCAAGCCGAGCCTCGACCAGTTGCGCGCCGTCGTACGCAAGGCGCTCGACGAGAAGGTGGCCGAGCACAACAAGGACGTCTCTCTGTTCGAAGGTGAGGAGGCCGACGAGGCAGCGGTCGAGCAGGAACGCGACATCGAGGAGGCGGAGAAGTGCCTCGCTCTGTTCGTCGAGAACATCGCGCTCCCACGCTTCGAGCGGTACGCGGTCGTCGGCGTCGAGGTTCCGTTCAGGGTGCCGCTGCTGACCATGGCAGGCAGGCGCTCTGGCGACTGGCTCGAGGGCGTGATGGACGCGGTCTTCTTCGACCGTTCGCTCCAGCTCATCAAGCTCGGCGAGCACAAGTCCACCCGAGGAGACGCGCACGTCCTGGACCTCCAGTTCGCTGCGTCTCCGCAGGCACCGCTCTACACCTACGCGCTCCGCAACCTGCTTGGTCCGAAGCTCGTGAGGGGCGGCGTCGTGCTCAACGCCATCCGCAAGAGCTACCCACGCGAGCCGGACATCAACAAGGACGGCACGGTCAGCGTAGCTGCCTGCGACACGACGCAGGACATCTACCGCGCCGCGCTCGACCGGCAGGAGAAGCCGGACTGGTTGACGAAGGCGGAGGACGCGCTGCACGAGCTGAACGCAACAGGCCCGTACGAGGGCAAGTCACCGAGCATCGACCCGAAGAAGGTCGCCAAGGCCCAGTCGAAGCTCAAGGACCAGGCGGACCGCTGGAGCACGCTCCAGCAGAAGCAAGAGAACAGGCTCTCGGCCCTGCCGGGCATTGAGCGCTTCGTTGCTCAGCACGAGTACGTCGTTCCGCAGGAGCAGGTGGACCGAGCACAACTCGACGCCTGGAACGGCGCGAGGGTCATCCGTCTCTTCCGCCGAGGCGTGCTCACGCCCTGGCGCAACGGCCAGCAGTGCCACGCGTACAACAGGCTTTGCTCCTACCACTCGGCCTGCGTCGAGAACGTGGTCGAGCCTGGCGACCTCCTGGTAAAGCGCGAGCACCGACACAACGAGGTCGTCGAGGCTGGCGAACTGTCGGACCTGAAGCGGACCATGGACCTCATGGGCCTGCTGCGTGAGTGAATGCCGGAGGTGCGGCGAGGAGGTGCGATGGGTCCGCACGCCCAACGGTCGCATGATGCCGGTGCAACCGGACCCTCACCACGGCGAGCTGGTGCTCGTCGACGAGGGCGACACGCACCCGACCTGCCGCACGAGAAACCCGACCTACGACCCCACCCACATCGGCCGAGAACGCTACACCGCGCACCAAGACTTTTGCGCGTAACAGGAGGAAGCATGGCGAAGAAGAACGAAGAGACCGAGACCAAGATTGTGATGAGCGTGCCGCAGGACATCATCGAGACGCAGGTCCAGGCGGCCGTCGCTGGCGTTCTGGCAGCGCGAGGTCCCGACCTCATCGACACGCTGGTAAGGGAGCTGCTCAGCGAGCCAGCGAAGGACCGGTACGGGAACGCAGTGCGCGGAGACAACAAGAGCGTGAAGACGAAGTTCGGTCTGATACTCGAGCAGTCCATCAAGAAGGCCGCGGAGGAGGAGGCGAAGGTCTGGGTCGAGGAGCAGCGCGGCGCCATCAAGAAGGCGGTGCGCACCTACCTCGGCCGGACGCAGAAGGACGTCATCGCGAGGATGGCGGACCGCATCGTCGACAAGCTCAGCACTCCCTACGTTCATCTGACGATGCGCTTCGGCGAGGAGGACTGAGCGGGTTGCCTCAGTACTCTCGGCCGAGTACCGTCTCTCTATCGTGCACACGGTCCCCGGGCTGGCGCTCCCGTCGCTGGCCCGGGGTTCACTCACAGGAGAGACCATGCAAATCACCGTCGAGAACCTCACCATCCGCCAGCTCAAGACCCTCGGCAAAGCCGTCGAGGTGAAAGGGTTCAGCAAGATGAACACCGCCTCGCTCATCGAGGCCATCCGCCTCAACGTGGGTGACGAGGCAGCGCTTCAGAAGCACGTCGACGCGATGCTCACCACGGAGGAGAAGCGCAACCTTGCCAACAAGGCAAACGGCCAGCCGGCCGAGCCGAGCAAGTCGAAGCTCACCGACGAAGAGAAGGAGCAGGTGCGACTCGACACGCTGATGGCCATCGCCAAGGCCGCAGGTCGTCGCATGAAGGCGGAGGACGCCTTGCGCTCTCGTCGTCAGGAGCTGAACCAGGAGGTCAGCGAGGCGAAGGCAGGGCACAGCGGAGCGATGGAGCGAGGCGTCGACTACGAGGACGCGGCGAGCGTGCGCTCCAAGCTGGAGGACGTGACCGACGCCTGGCAGTCCTGGCAGGACCACCTCGAGCACAGGCGACTCGAACTGGAGCCACTCAAGAAGCGTCTGAGCGAGACGCGCACCGAGGAGCGCAAGGCGTTCGAGACGTCGAAGCAACTCAAGATTCGTTTCTAGGACTTCGCCCAGGACGCTGGGAAAGGCGCGAACCCGAGCGCGCGGTCGAAAGACCAAAGGTGGGGGCCGGTGGTACGTACTCGGCCCAAACACCCCGGGACCCTCAGCGGGGTAGAGCAGTGGTAGCTCGTCGCGTTCATACCGCGAAGGCCGGAAGTTCGAATCCTCCTCCCGCTATCTCCCCTCGGGGAGAACTCCTGTTCGTAGACGGGCTCCCTTGGTCGGGGAGCCCGTCGTTTTTTTGGGAGCAAGACGTCAGTCGAACTCCGGACGCACCGTCCATCACTCACCACAAAGGAGACCCCGTGCTACTGAATGCAATCCAGAAGAAACCGCTCTACAAGGTTGGCCTCTACGGAGGACCAGGCCGAGGCAAGACGCACGTGGGTGCGACCGCACCCGACCCGCTCATTCTCCTGTTCGAGCGGCACGGATTCGAGACCGTGCGCACCGCGTCCAAGATGCAGGGGAGGCCGATGCCACCCGTCCTTTGGATTCGCTCGGTCAAGCAGCTCTACGCCGTCCAGCAGATTCTCGCGACGGCCGAGGAGCCCATCGCAGCCATGATGCGAGACCCGGACGTTGTGTCCGAGGAGGAGGTGATGGAGGCCGGTCTCGACCGCGAGAAGCTCGTCGAGGCGCTGCCGTACACCACGCCGCAAACCATCGTCATCGACTCGCTCACGGAAGCGTGCGAACTGATAGCCAAGGTCATCGACGCGCACGGAGGGCTCGAGACCAAGGACGGGCTGACCTACCGGAAGCTCAGGGCGTGGGGTCCCATCGCAGACAAGTGCGTCGCGACCATTCGCGCGTTCCGTGACCTGCCCTATCACGTCCTGTTTCTGATGCTGGTCGATGAGCGGAACCTCGGAAGCGACGACGAGCCCGATACGCACTTCAGACCAGCGCTGCCTGGGCGCACGCTCTGGCGGCCTCTCACCGCGGCCGTGAACGCGATGGGCGTTCTGCAGATGAAGCACGGCAAGACCAAGGACGGTGCGCTGGTGACCAAGCGCTGGGTCTCCTTCGTGACCCCGCCCAACGTGTGCTCGAAGTTGGCCTCGCCACTACGAGCGAAAGAGCCTGCGAACGCAGGTGCATGGTTCGCTGCGCTGGAGCACGGGGTGGTCAACACCTCGGACCCGGTGGAGCAACTCGTCGAAGAGGCCGCGCCGTCTGGCACCTCCGACGAAGAAACAAAGACGGCAGAGGAGAGCACCGATGAGTGACGACGAGATGTTTGACCCGACCTCGAGCGAGTACGACAGCAAGGGACGTGGCGACTACAAGGACCTCAAGACGCCAGGCGAGTATCTGCTCGGCGTCCGCAAGGCGGTGGCGCACGACAGGACGGCGGCGAAGGAGGACGGTGGAGGGTCGAAGCTCTTCACCAGGTTCGCCTTCGTGGTCATCGACGGTCCGCACAAGGGCGAGTCGTTCACGGACCGCATCTTCCGCAGTCCGTCGAGCTACAAGCGGCTCGGCTTCGTTTGCCGAGGCATGCACATCACCGAGAAGTTCAACCCTGCCAAGAACGCGGAGATGGAGCGCGTGATGGTGGGGCGGACACTGAAGGCCGCCGTCGAGGTCAGCGGCACCGGATACGCAGAACTCAAGTGGCCGAGGGAGGATTGCACCGAGGACGAGCAGGCCCTGATGAGGGCGTGGGAGGTCCAGTTCAAGCGGAGCAAGAAGCAATCGCTCGACGAGCAAGGGCTCGACGACTTCCCCGAAGAGGCTGGCTTCCCGGCCGACGACTTCGGTGACGACTCGATTCCCTTCTGAGGTGAGCACATGAACCGACGCACGATTGTGCTGCGGCTCATGGACCTCCAACGCGGCCTGCTCGAGGGAGACCTTGGGCGGGCCGCGTTGCTGTTGGAGCTGGAGAAGCTCTACAGCGCGCTAGGAGGCCCTGAGAACGGTTTGAGAGGAGCCCTGCCCAAAGGCACCCAGCTCGCCATCGCAGGCGAACAGGGCGGCCAGGAGGCGGCGCAGCGGCGTAACACGGCGGCCAAGGTCCTGCGCGAGCGCGCGGAGCACATGGTCCGCTACTGGATTGTCCGCACCGGCAGGGACGCGAAGCGGACCGAGGTCAGCAGAGACCGGGTCCAGCTCGTGGCCAAGATGCTGAAGACCAAGACCGACGAGGAGGCGATGCAGGCCATCGCGAACGTTGCCGACGACGACTGGCGCCAAGGCGACAACGACCGCGGGAAACGGTTCGACGCCATCGAGCACATCTTCGGAAAGGGCGTCGAGCGGTTCGAGGAGTTGCGAGACAGTGGCGAGGCGGACATCGCTGTCGACGTCGCGCTCGACGAGACCGTTGGCAAGAAGCAGAGGCCGAAACGGAGCCGCGCGGAGATACAGGCCGCGCTCAAGATAGCGAACGACCACAGGATGCGAGCAAGCAAGGGAGGGGACCGAGATGGGTTCAACAGATGGAGCAGAGAAGAGCGACGCCTTCGCCGCGAAATGGGAGAAGGTCCGTGATGCGTTCGCGTGGGCGAAGGCGAGGGCAGCAAAGGACGAGGACACGCAGATGGCGTGGCTGCTCTGGGCGAACACGGTCGCAGGCGACGCACCGAACCTGAAGCGGCGCATCGCGTTCCCTCCACCCGAGGAGGTGGGAGGCGACTGGGTTGCGCAACGAAAGCTGTGCGAGCGGCTACGCCGGCCACGCACCAACCTCAAGCCGTCCGAGATGGCGCTGCTGATGGACGTCGGTGATTACCTTCTGGAGCTGCGCTCGCTAGAGGAGCAGAACGCATCGACCATGGAGTGCATGCTCCACGCTGCTCTGGTGCTCTGGGAGCTGAACGCGCAGACCGAGACCTCGGGCCACAAGCGCATCTACCGACAGCTCCGGGACGAGTGGGGCGTGATGCCACCGGACGTCTCGGAGCTACCAGACTCGAGGGACGCGGTGCGACAGCTGTGTCGTGGGCTCATGCGCGAAGAGGACCTCGTCCCGACCTGGTACATGAGGGCCATGCCCATCCCACGGAACCAATCGAGCGGTGACGAGGAAGCTGCGCCAGCCGTGCCCAAGGCCGGAGACCTGTTCGGTGACGCATAGTCCCGCGGAGGTTCTGCTCCAGAGCGGCGTGCGCTATCGGTGCGCTTGCGGGAAGGCGAGTCAGTACCAGCGACGAGCGAAGCTGCCTTCCAGTTGGAGCGTGCGATGGGTGGTGTACGAGGGCACGACGTGGCCCCTGTACCTCTGCCCGAAGTGCGACGCTTCCGGAGAGAAACACGAGAACGCGGCGCAGTCGCTCGAGGAGCTACGCGCCCAGGTGAAACGAACAGGAATAGGAAGGAAGAAGAAGTGATGACCACAGAGCTAGAGAAAGAAGTCTTGCGGGAGGCCGGCCGCATCATTGCGCGGGAGTTGGTGGCTGGGCGCGAGGTGCGCATCCCGAGCTTCGGGAAGTTCTACCCATCCGAGCTGCACGTCCTCGAGGTGCACCCGATGCTCGACCCGTCGCATCCACACTGGGACCGCAAAGACGCGCTCCGCATCGTCCCGAGGTTCAAGCAGTTCGGAGCGCTGAAGGCGCAGCTCGCAGCGGTGGCGTTCAAGAAGGAGAAGGGCCGGCTAAGGGAGACACCGCTCCAGAGGCGACTCGACGACCTCCGAAACAAGGCGCTGGACCGATGACGAGCAAGGAGGCGCTCGAGCGACTGTTGGGAATGCCGGAGTCGTCAATCGAGCAGTGCCTGGCGGCAGCGATTCGCATCAGGCACACGCCGATGACGGTCGACGTGAGCGGCGCACTGATGGTCCGATTCTGGGTCGCGCTCTTGCGCGAGAAGAGGAGGCGGTCGTGAAGATGAACGCGCACGTCCTGGGCATCGACCCAGGCTCATCGAGCGGAGCGGCACTGTTCGGTCCGGACGGGGAGCCCATCGCCACGGTGCAGCTCACGAAGAGGCAGGCGCACGAGCGAGCCGCGTTCGTTAGGCGAGCGGTGAAGCGCTCGTGGGACATCGGTACCGACCTCATCGTCGTCCGAGAGAAGTGGCAGAAGGGAGGGCCGAAGGCGGGGCCGAGCATGCACCAGGGGCTCGGCACCGCGTGGGGCCTGTGGCTCGAGCAGTTCTACTTGCACGCACCATGGCTCCCTCCGAGCCGTTTCTTCCAGGTCTACCCGAGCACGTGGCGCAGCGTTGTTCTGAACGCGCACGCCAAGGACTCTCTGGGTTGGGAGCGCGTCACCGCGAACTATGTCCGCCAGCGGTTCGGGGTGGCCGACGCAGGTGGCGACGAGCAGGTGGCGATGTGCCTCGCTGCCTATGCATTCAAGAACGCCAAGATAGTTGCGTCCGCCCAGGACAAGCCACGGTGGCATCGCAAGGCGACCGGCATGACGAGCGCGCCAAGCCACGAGCTGGTGATGGCGCGTAAGCGCATCCTCGAGTTGGAGGAGAACATCGCGGCGCACGCACTACTGACCAAGCTCACCGAGGAGACGATCGATGAAGTATGACGGGAGCAAGATGCAGCTGATGGTCCACGGGAAGGACGTCACCGTTCGCTCCGTGGAGACCGTGAAGGAGGGTCTGGCCGTTGTGTTGAAGGTGGAGGCGCTCATCACCGAGGCGACTGCTGAGCACATCCTCAAGGGGTGGGGCGCAGCAGGCAAAGGGGGAACGCAAGCGGTCTTCAATGCTGGCAACGTCCGCGCTGCTCGCGAGTACCAACTCAAGAAGGCGAACCAGGAACTCGAGAGGGAAATCTGGGCGCTTCAGAAGCGGCTCGCTCAGCGGGCCATCAGCGAGCTGGAGTTGGTCGAGCTGGACGAGCTGGACTAGGTTGCCCGACCGGAGAACGACCATGAAGACCTACGACCGACACCTTGTACTTGGCTTGCTGATGTACGCGGCATGCATCTTCCTCGCTGGCTTCTGCGCGCAGCACGCGGACAGCCAGGACCGATACAGCGTCGAGGCTCACGCGCTCGGACGCGTCTGCATCAGCGAGCGCGACTGGGAAGTCCAAACGAGCGACTGCGCGATGTTCAACGCGGTCTTCGAGGAGCAGGCTGCGAGGCGAGGCGAGACGTTCCTCCAGCGCGTCTACCGCTACTCGTCGCACAGCCACCCGGGCCAAGAACGAGCCGAGCGACCGTGGGTCCGATACCTGCGCCTCGACGCACGACGTCCGCCTATGTGGCCTCGCAGCGTTCGTTGGGCACAGGACCGGCCGGACGGCACCAACGCCCGACAGGCATGGCTGGAGACGCTCGAGGAGGCGAGGCGATTGCGGGACGGGCTCGAGCCCAACCCGTGCGCCGAGCCGGTCTTCCACTGGGGCGGACCCGTGGTCGACGCGCATCGAATCGCAGAGGGCAAGCGCAGGCGCATCTGGCATCAGGTGGACTGCGGCGACACCCTGAACGTTCCACTCGGACCAGGAGGACCAACCCGTGCAGTTCCCGAAGACCAAGACGCCTCGTGACCCTCGGTACCTCGCGTGGCTGCGCGAGCGGCCGTGCGCCTTCTGCCAAGCACCCGAACCGTCCGAGGTGAGCCACCATGGCCGCAACGGGATGGGCATGAAGGCGAGCGACCACCTTGCTCTCCCAGCGTGCAAGCCGTGTCACACCAGGCACCACTCGAAGCATGCGAGCCCGCACCCGAGATACGACAAGCTGACGCAAGACGAGAAGCGAGAAGCGTATGAGCTGCTCGCGCTCAAACACCGCGAGCGATACCTGCTCGCAAAGACAGGGGAGAGCTGATGGCGAGGCGAACGAAGAAGGCTGCGGAGTGGGTGCCGACCGATGCGGTGCACGCGTGGGAAGGCAACCCGCGCATCAACGACCAAGCGGTCGACCAGGTCGCTCGCTCCATTGAGCGTTTCGGGTGGGGCGCTCCCATCGTGGCTCGGAAGGAGAACGGTGAAATCATCGCAGGACACACCAGGCACAAGGCCGCGGTGAAGCTCGGGCGCACCGAGGTCCCGGTTCGCTATGTCGAGCTGTCGGAGTACGAGGCCAGGGCTCTTGCGCTCGTCGACAACCGGAGCGGCGAGATTGCCGACTGGGACACGGCGCTCTTGATGGACGCGCTCAATGTGCTCGAGGACGGTGATGCGTCGTGGGCCGGCTGGAACGACGACGCGATGGCCCAAATGAGGGCGGAGCTGGACGCGCTGGAGGGTGAGCCCGGGGTGGTGGAGGATGACCCACCGGACGTCCCGGACAACCCGGTCACGAACGATGGGGACATTTGGACGCTCGGCGACCACGTTCTGCTGTGCGGCGACTCGGCGAAGTCCTGGGTGAAGGTCATCACCCAGAACGAAGCGCAGATGATGTTCACGGACCCTCCCTACGGAGTGGACTACTCAGGCTCTGCTTCGACGGAGCGCGAGCGCATCGCTAACGACAAGCTCTCTGACCAGCCAGCTCTGCTCAAGGGCATGATGGCAGCCGCGCTGCAGGTCGTGAAGGCGGGTGGAGCGTGGTACGTCTGCGCGCCGTCCGGTCCTCAAGGGCTCGGGTTTGCGTCGGCGTTGTCGGCCGCGGAGGTCTGGAGACAGCGACTCGTTTGGGTCAAAGACGCGCCCAACTTCGGACGCTCTGACTACCACTACAAACACGAGGACATTTATTACGGGTGGACACCTGGAGGTCGACACCGCGCCGTAGCGGACCGGACCAAGACGTCCATTTGGGAGTTCCCAAAACCAAGGAGGAGCGAACAGCACCCGACCATGAAGCCAGTCGCCTTGTGCGCAGAGGGCATCCGGAACAGCTCGAACAAGGGAGAGCGCGTCTGGGAGCCGTTCGCGGGCTCGGGCTCGACGCTCATCGCGTGCGAGCAGCTCGAGCGTAAGTGCTCGGCCGTCGAAATCAGTCCGGCCTACTGCGACGTCATCGTGGAGCGCTGGCAAACGTTGACCGGTCGCTCGGCGACCAGAAAGAAGGACGCATGATGAGCACGCTGTTTCTCGAGCACGGTCCAGGGGGGTTCCGCGGGTGGAGTCGAGACCTGTTCATCCACGTGAAGCTCCTCGGCTCTGGCGGGCTTCACGTCACCGGCCGCACCCGAGAGGGAGAGCCGGCGTTCGAATGGAACGAGCCCACCGTCGAGGAGATGATGAGCCGGCTGTGTGAGCAGGAGGAGGTCGAGCGCATCGTCTGCGCCGAGCCCGATGGCACCGCCAAGGTTCACCGCGGGCGCCTAGAGCGCCCCCTACCGCCCGAGGAGTTGTCGGCCGGCTCGGTATCCCTTCCACCGTTCGGAGGGCTACAGGGGGCACCCTGGGCTCACGGCGAGGGGTTCTCGGTGCTGAGCGCCGCGGCCATTACGAGCGTGGAGTACCTTCGGGTCGGAGCAGAGACGGGCTCGGTGGTCTACACGCTGAGCGCAGGCGTCGCAGCGGCCTTCGCGACGAGCATCGAGCCGGGCGCCGTCCTGATGAGCGTCTTCCACGCAAGCCCTGACGATGCGCGCCGTCTCGGCGCTGAGGTTGCGGAGCCGCACTAGCCGGCCCACCATTGGTTCCTGTCGCTTGTGGTGAGTGGCGCGCGCCCCCTTCGGTTTTTCCGGTAGGGGGCGCGCAACTTTCTGGGCTGCTACTCTCCGCCGAGGAGGACCAGCATGCCCAAGAACCGACGCCGCACTCCAGAGAAGCCCGCCAAGGAGGCGCTGTACCGCGAGATTCCAGACACTACCGCTCCGGAATCGCTGACCGGACCGGCTACGGTCGACACCTTCGACCTGGCCGACGTTGACGACGGGACCTCCGACCAGTCGGTGCTCGACAGGTGGGTCTACGTTCAATGCGACGTCGACTATTACATGCGTCGATACTCTGGCTCCGCACCGGCGAGCGCTGCGATGCAGGCCGGCATCCTCTGGCCGGCGAACACCATTCAGGAGTTCTACGTCGACGGTGGGAACGCGAACACGATGCTAGCGGTCGAAGGCTCTGCGGCAGGGACCATCATCTTCGAGTTCGGTTCGGGTAGCTGAGCCATGAACGCGCACCGCAACACGGCGCTCGCTGTGTTCGTCGCCGCCTTTGGGCTGGCGCTCGAGCAAGCGGTGCGCGAACAACCCGAAGAGCGTCCAGAGGACTTCCAGCTGTACCGCGGCCCATGGCGTCGGATGGGTGGTGGCCGAGGGCCCGTCGGACGCGGCGCAGGGCGCGGTCGTGGGCACCACCGTCGAACCGGGGATGCTGGCTTCCTCCTCGACTACGCGAACGGCACTCACGCGCGGACGAGTGAGGCGGCGTTCGTGGACTCGCGGACCGGTGAGTTTGCGCGCACCGTCGGCCTCAATGACCCATCGCTCGCGAGCAATATCATTGACTCACCGAACGCCCTGGACTCCGTCGACTGGACGCAGAACAACGGTCTGACGACAACCCCCGACACCACGGTTGCTCCCGACGGCACGACCACTGCCGACACGCTGGACGACAGCAGTGGGCTCTACTCGTTTGCGTCTCAAACGCTGACCGTTTCGAATGTCACGGAGTACAGGCTTTCTTTTTGGGTCAAGAAAGACGCAGACGTCTCGCGCTTTGTCGGATTTAGCGCGGGTGGGTTCAGTGGCACTATTGAGGTCCACGTAAACACCGCGACAGGCGAGCATGTTGTCGTCAGCGGGGCGCCCCGCGTTTACATTTCTGAAGCGGTAGCAGGCTGGTGGCGTGTAGTGCTCACCGCAACTACCAGCACGACGACTAGCATTGTTCGCGTGTATCCAGCACGAGCAACTGTCATCGGAACCAGCCTCAACACCGCTACTGGTTCGGCCATTTTTTGGGGGGTGACGTTCGAGGAAACGGGCGGGGTCGGCATCACGCCTTGGGCGCTCGACGATGAAGCGCGCATCTTCTCTGACGGCGCTATCTACATCGAGGAGACTCGCACAAACAAGGTGACCGAATCGTCGGACCTGTCGGCCTGGAACTCTACCGGCGCCGTCACCGAGACCGGAGCGCAGGTCGCGCCGGACGGGAGCCCGTCCGCGTGGCGCATCGAGGATACCGACGCCGCGACAACGAGCCGGTGGTACATCGACACCGGGGCATTGAACACCGGCTCGCACGCGGAGAGCGTCTTCATCTTGAAGGACTCCGACACGTCGCGGTTCCCTGAGATTCAGGCGCTGGGCGTCGGCGCGACCATCACTGGTGGAACGGTCGGCATCCAGCTCAACACGTCGACCGGCGCGACGAGTACTCGTGTCGGTTCTCCAGACTTCGTGAGGGTGACCGATGCCGGAGACTGGTGGCGTGTCGAGTTCGGATTCACCGTGTCTGTCGGCGGTACGGCTCGGGTCCAGGTCTACCCTTCGGTCACCGACTCCATCGGTACAGTCAACGTGGCTGCGACCGGCGCCGTCACCGCGTGGGGGGCCCAGCTGGAGGAGGGCGAGTTTGCGTCATCTCCGATTCGGACAGCGGGCGGTACTGCGACGCGTGTCGAAGACCATCACCAGCATGCTGGCGACACGTGGGACGCGTTGCGCGACCAGCAGCCCGCCGTCCAATGGGACGTCTGGCCGGACTTCGACTTTTCCGACCCCGCGGTGGGAGGAGACTTGTCCTACGTTCTGGACGGGCAGCTCTCGACGACCTTCGCGGCGTTCCGATACACGGGTGCGGCCTGGCAAACCCGGTTCGGGAACGATGCGGGCGGCACCAACGTCAACCTTTCGAATGACTGGAACGCGCACGACAAGCTTCGGTTCACGGTCAACCATGTTACCGGTGTGCAGACGTTGGAGAACGTCACGCAGGACACCGTGTCAGTCAGCGTCCCCGGCGCATCGGCCGGTGGTAGCTGGACGTCTGAAGGCAGCAACGTCCTCACCATCGGTTCGCGCGAGGCAAGCACGAACCATCTCAACGGCATCGTGGGCCGACCGAGGGCAGCATGAGTCTCGGACACGCATACCTCGCCGTACGTGACATCCAGGTCGGACAGGCGACCGACCCCGATGCTCCCGATTTTCACCGTGGTGCGGGCGGACCTGTGGTGCCCCCTTCGTGGGTGTCGACTCGGCATGGCTCGTCGGGCTGGTTCACCGTCGTCGTGCCGGACGGCTCACGGCTCGCTGTCTACGTGGCCAACGCTGTCGGTCCCCGCATCCTCGCCTTGGTCGTCGGTGACCAGGACAAGCTCGAGGCCATCGCGGCAGGCAACGACGAGGTCATGCCCGGCCGTGAGGCATGGCGCAGAGGCTACGACCACGGAGGCGGGCCCATCGACTCCGGCACGGTGCTCGGCGGCGCGCAGGAGGCCACGGCGCGGCAGATGCTCCGCGCGTGGCGCTGGTGGCGTTGCGACGTCATCGAGGACGACGGCGCGCCGAAGCTCGGCGTTGTGCGCCGTCTGAGCGCGAGCGGCGTGCTCCTGCCCAACCTCAACTCGGCCGCGCTCCCGTGGGACCTCGACGCGAGCGGCGCGGAGGTCCCCGCCGGCTCAGCTGTACGGCGCGTCACGCGGCTCGTGCGCCCTGCGTTTCACACGTCGCTAGCCGGACACAGCGGAATGCGAGCGACGGTGGAGGACGAGCCCGACCGCGGGTAGACGAACGCATGACAACTTACGCGCCCCTCGGCTTCGGCCTGGGGGCGCTTTGCATTGGAGAGAACCGTGGAAATAACTATTGCGGAGGCGCTCATGCTGGGCGCCATCGGTGGCTTCGGGTGGGGCTTGTTCGTGGGCATGCTCGCAACGGCTTGGGTCGCGCACTACGAGGACAGGAAGGCGAGGGGACGATGACCGACTTCTTGACGGGCGCCATGTTCGGTGGCTCGCTCACTGCGCTGGTGCTGATGGCCGTGAGCCGGTGGTCGCTGTCGAAGGCGTTTCAGGACGGGCTCAAGATGGGCCGAGAGATGGGACGGGCCGAGGTAGCCGGTGAGGTCATCGGTTGCCTGTGGTCCGAAGGACGGGAAGGCGAGTTGCCCTGATGATGAAGACTAAAGTGAACCTGGGAGACCTACGGACGGCGATGAAGGCTGCCCTCGGGTCAGCAAGCAAGGACGAGGCGAGACCGCACATCGCGTGCGTCTACTTGGGCGCGAGCGACGGCCGGCTCGCAGCGGTAGGCACGGACGGCCATCGGCTGACCCGGGTCGTCATGGACTCGAAGGACATCCCGTCGCTCTTCGAGGTCAGCGTGCAACGCGACGAAGCGGAGCGCCTGCTCATGAACCTCCGCAAGCAGAACGAAAGCGCCGAGTTGGAGTTGACCATCGAGCCGCTCGGCCTGGTGGTCGGAAGGTTCGGGACGTTCCTGACGGCGAGCGAGACCTTCCCGCCGTACCGCAAGGTCATCCCGAAGGTCCCCGAAGAGGACGTCCTCGTCCCCAAGGAGGGCGTCGGGCTCAACCCGAGCTACCTCATCGAAGCGGCGCAGGTGTTCGCCCAGGTCTACGGCAAGAAACGCGGCGTCAAGTGGTACCCGTCCGCTCACACCCTGGACCCGCTCCACTTCGTTGCAGACGACGGGGGGCTCGAGACCACGGTCGTCGTCATGCCGATGCGCACATGAGCACGCTCAACCTCACCGAAGACGAGCAGCATGCCCTCTTGCACCTGCTCGACGTCATCGCCAGGCCGCAGAGCACCTCAGAGATGAAGCTCCGCAACCACTACCGCAGCCTCCGACTCGGAAGGGTCGAAGCCTGCGCCAACCGCGTCGCATCCGTGCGCGCAAAACTCAGAACCAAGGAGAACGACCGTGCCCGAAACCGACAAGCATGAACCCGACCCCATCGAAGCCGCCGAGGAGCTGGTCGAGCAAATCGTCAGCAACGACATCCCGAACGCATCTCCGATGACGCAAATCCACTTCCTGGAGGAGGTATCCACCCTGTGCGCATCGCACGCGGAACGTCTCCGAGAGGAGCACGGGCTGTGAGCGGCGCTCCGACAATCCTCGAGGGGCAGCTCCTCGCCCTCGGGGTCGCCCACGAAGACCTTCTGCCCCTTGCGGATGACGGCAACGAGAAGCTCGAGGCCCAACTCGACCGGTGGGAGGCACGCGTCAAGCTCCTCGAGGAGCGCATCGCAAACGCGAGCCTCGTCCTGGAGGGCGTGCAGGTCGTTGCGGGCGACGGCCCAGCACCGTCTCCCACCTGCGTCGCGCTATCCCATCGCACGGCCGCCGTCGAGGCGGAGCACGGTCCCGGTTTCGCTAGCCCCCACGAGCTGCTCGGCGTTCTTACCGAGGAGGTCACGGAGTTCGTCGCCGAGGTCTACAAGAAGGACCACCTGCGCTCGCCGCTGCGGATGGCGGATGAGCTGCGGGACATCGCGGTGGTCTGCATCCGCGGCATCGACTGGTTGGAGGCAGGACGATGAGCGACGACATTTTCGCAGAGCTAGACA
>Ga0316190_10001153_pt1 | contig 18930 bp, 16 predicted proteins | sample Eddworburrow2_MG_FD_204929 | JGI IMG/M metagenome (GOLD analysis project Ga0316190, IMG submission 204929) | Coastal sediment microbial communities from Maine, United States - Eddy worm burrow 2 | ecosystem: Environmental > Aquatic > Marine > Coastal > Sediment | place: USA: Maine | collected... | reverse complement strand
GCCGGCAAAGCCGCGCTCGGCAAGCAGGGGCAGGGTGTGGGTTATCATCATGCCGGTGTCCAGTGACACCATGGCGAACCCCGCTGCCAGTGCCCAGAAGGCGGGACTGCGGGCAATGCGCATCGGCTCTTTCGCGCTGTGGCTCGTGGGCTCGGAACTCGCACCTCCGAACTGTTCCGCGCGGCTTGCGGCGCACCACATCATAGGCACCGCGACCAGCATGATCGCTGCGGCAAACACCAGCACGGCACCGCGCCACCCCAGCCATGCGGACAGATAAAAGGCAGCCGGAAACGACACGGTGCCAGCCAGTCCGGCCACCAGGGAGACAATGGTGATGCCGCGCCGTGCCCGGGGTCCCAGGGTGCGGGTCAATATGGCGAAACACGGTTCGTAGAGGCATCCTGCAAGCGTCACCCCGATGCCGAACCAAACCAGGTAGAACTGCCAGAGTTGGGTGATTTGCGTCAGGGCCACCAGCAGCAGAGCGCCAAGCAGCGCGCTGCCGGCGAAGACGGTGCGGCCCAGACCCCTGTCAATCAATCTGCCAGCAATGGGGGCCATGGCAGCGGATGTGAGCACGGCAAGCGTAAACGCACCGGTCACGCCGGTCTTGGACCAGCCGAACTCGTGCTCCCATTGCACCAGCAATGCAGGGAAGGAATAATACAGCGCTGCCCACACAATTGTTTCAGCAATTGCCAGCGGCCAGATGATTTTATGGAATTGTTCCGAGTGCATTGGAAATGAAGATAGTCCGATCTGCGGCAAGCGCACACTTGCTTTCTTGCATTGGTGTGACTAAAAGCCCTGTCAAGTTCCATCTGACAATTATATTTGCAAGGATCCAAGCTTCATGGCACGCGTTACCGTTGAAGACTGCATCGAAAAACTGCCGAACCGGTTTGAGCTGGTTCTCATGGCCGCACACCGCGCCCGCATGATCTCGCAGGGAGCGCCTTTGACGCTCGACCGCGACAATGACAAAAATCCGGTCGTGGCGCTGCGTGAGATTGGTGATTCCACCATCGACGTGGAAGACCTGCGTGAAGATTACGTTCACTCCATGCAGAAACATGTTGAAGTGGATGAGCCGGAAGAAAGCGCTGTACCGCTGCTGCTGGCCGGCAATGATCCGGACCAGGCAGAACCTGCTCCGACCGAACAGGATGGCCAGGATGGCTATGATCGCATGAGTGAAGACGATCTGCTGCGCGGTCTGGAAGGCCTGCCGCCGGCAGAAAGCCCGGGCTCGCAACGTTCCGGCTACTGATACCGAACCTTTTTCAGTTAACCTGATTTTCAGCCGGAGCAATCAGCATTGCTCCGGCTGTTTTGTTTTCCGGCTCGCGAGTGTGTCTGTTACACTGCCACAATTCAGAATTTCGACAGGCCCCAGGCATGATGCGTCAGTACGAGTTGGTTGAAAGGGTCACCAGTTATGATCCGGACGCTAATGAAGCCATGCTCAACAAGGCTTACGTGTACGCCATGAAGGCGCACGGCCATCAGGTCCGTGCCTCCGGTGATCCCTATTTCACACACCCGCTGGAAGTGGCGGCCATTCTCACCGAAATGAAGCTTGATGACGCCACCATTGCAGCAGCGCTGCTGCATGACGTTGTTGAGGACACCGAATCAACGCTTGCAGAAATTGAACACCTGTTTGGCGGCGAGATATCGGAACTGGTGGAAGGCCTCACCAAGATCAAGCGACTTGACCTGATCTCCAAGGAGGCCGCGCAGGCTGAAAACCTGCGCAAGCTGTTGCTGGCCATGTCGCGTGATGCACGTGTGCTGCTGGTCAAACTGGCGGACCGGCTGCACAATATGCGAACGCTGCATCATGTGAAGCCGGACAAGCGGGCGCGTATTGCCCAGGAGACCATGGATATCTATGCGCCGCTGGCCGGGCGCATGGGCATGCATTCCATGCGCGAGGAACTCGACGATATTGCCTTCAAGGCGCTTTATCCGGAAGCGCGCGACGGGATCATGAAGCGCCTGGAAGCCCTGAGAGCTGAATCCGGTGACATTCTCACCAGTATTGAAGAGCGCCTGACCGAGCAACTGGCGGAAAACGGTATCGTTGCGCATGTGTCGGGCCGGGAGAAAAAGCCCTATTCGATCTGGCGAAAGATGCAACGCAAGCATTTGTCCCTGGGGCAGTTGTCGGACATTTTCGGGTTCCGGATCATCGTGGCGAGCGAGGTTGAGTGCTACAAGGCGCTTGGCGTTGCCCATATGGCATGGCGGGTGGTGCCTGGCAGGTTCAAGGATTACATCTCCAACCCCAAGCAGAACGACTATCGCTCGATCCACACCACGGTGATCGGCCCGCACCGCAAACGTGTTGAACTGCAAATCAGAACCCAGGCGATGGATGACGTCGCCGAGCGCGGTGTGGCCGCTCACAGTTTCTACAAGGATGCCGCCGACCCGATGGCGGCGGAACGCGGGGTCAGGCTGCCGCACGGCGAGTCCAACTCATTCAGATGGTTGCGGTCGCTCGTCGAAACGCTTGCCGAAGGCGACAATCCGGGCGAGTTCCTGGAAAGCACTCGACTCGAGCTGTTTGCAGACCAGGTCTTCTGTTTCACTCCCAAGGGTGCCTTGATCGCCCTGCCCAAGGGAGCCAACGCCATTGATTTCGCCTATGCGGTACACACCGATATCGGAAACTCGTGCGTTGGTTGCCGGATCAATGGCCGGCATGCCCCGCTGATGACCGAACTCGCCAATGGCGACGAGGTCGAGGTTATAAGGTCGCAGGCCCAGACACCGCCTGCAGCGTGGGAGAAAGTGGTTCATACGGGCAAGGCACGCGCAGCCATAAGGCGCGCGACGAGAATTGCCGTGCGTGCCCAATATGCCGGGCTGGGCCAGGAGATAATCGAGCGCCACCTTGCGCGTTTCGATGCGGTCTATAATACCAAGCTGTTTGGCGAGGCCCTGCGAAAACTCGGTATTTCTTCTGCCAAGGACGGACTGGCGGCCATAGGACGTGGCGAACTGGCAGCCCGCGATGTGATGAATGCCCTGGGTTTTGAAGACGAGCGCGAAGTGCCCAAGCGCGATGTTCGCAAGTCACGCACTGTTCGGCAGGCGGGCGGTGTGCAATCGATCCCGGTTCGTGGCGTCAATCAGAACCTGCCATTGCATATCGATGCATCAACCGGCGCGGTGCCAGGTGAACGGATTGTCGGTATTCTGAAACCAGGCAAGGGCATTACGATCTATCCGATTTTTTCTGCAGCGCTGCAGAAGTTTGATGACGAGCCGGACCTGTGGATTGACCTGGCCTGGGATGAAGACTCAGCGACCAGCCTGTATCCGGCGCGACTGCGGGTGGTTCTGCATAATGAGGTAGGCGCGCTGGGTCAGCTCACGCAGACCGTTGCCGAAGGCGGTGCAAATATTGAAAACCTGCAGATGACCGACCGGGCACAGGATTTCTATAATATCGATCTGACCGTCGAGGTTGAGGATGTCCGTCATCTCAATCAAATTGTGAATGAACTTGCCCGAAAACCGTTGATTTCCACGGTCGTTCGCGCCACAGGTTCTGACTGACAAATACCGCAATTCCGGTAAATAATACAAAGCGCCGGTATGTTTCGACAACGCGCATGCGGTAGTGCGAATAAAGGTACGTGAAAACAAACGGATAGAGCCGGGTCTTGATGTAATCAAACCCTGCATCGCTCCAGGGAACGGTGACTTTGATGCTGACACAAGACCAGGTGCTTGACGAATTTCGCGCTGCGGGCGCCCTTTTGGAAGGGCACTTCATCTTGTCCTCCGGCCTTCATAGTCCCAGATACCTGCAGTGCGCGCGCGTGCTAATGGACGGCCAGCGGGCAGAACGTTTATGCGCTACCCTGGCACAAAAAATCCAAGCAGCCGGATTTGGCGAGTTTGACATGGTTGTATCACCCGCGATGGGTGGCGTCATCGTCGGGTATGAAATGGGCCGGCAGCTGAAAGTCCCGGCAATCTTTTGTGAACGTGTTGATGGTAGTCTGGTGTTTCGGCGCGGTTTTTCCATTGATCCGGGAATGCGGTGCGTGATGGTTGAAGATATCGTTACAACAGGGCTTTCGTCGCGTGAATGCATCGCAGCGATTGCCGAGGCTGGTGGTGAGACGGTTGGGGCAGCATGCCTGATTGACAGATCAGCCGGCAAGGCTGATGTGGGGGTGTCGCTGGTGTCCCTGGCGCAGCTTGAAGTGCCGACTTACGACGCTGACAAGCTGCCGCCGGAGCTGGCAGCACTGGACGCGGTGAAGCCGGGAAGCCGCAACCTGAAGGTCTAGAGCATGTTCCGGAATGAATATGTCGAGTGTATTTGAACCATGATTTTGAAACGGCGTGAAGCAGTCGGGTGGATAAAAAAGGTCAGGAATTTTTTCTGGCCTGAAATCGGATTTCATCGTGCGGCAAAATACATGACGCACAAGGTCAACCGGATTTCCGGCTCGCCTCATGCCATTGCATTGGGGTTCGCAACCGGTACATTTGCGTCATTCACCCCGCTCATCGGGTTTCATTTCATTGTTGCAGCCCTGATTGCCTGGGTGATTGGGGGCAATCTGCTTGCGTCAGCAATTGGAACGTCGGTCGGCAATCCGCTGACATTTCCGTTCATCTGGTTTGTGACCCACAATACCGGGAGCTTCCTGCTTGGTCTGGAAGGGCGCGAGGAAGTTTCCATCGCTGCGCCGGATGCCGGCATCAGGCTGATGTTGTCGCACCCTGCGCATTTTTTCTCGGAATTGTGGACCGGGCTTGAGCCGGTATTTTTCCCCATGTGTGTTGGGTCCATTCCGCTGGGGCTTGCGAGTGGTATTGTTGCCTATCTGCTGGTGAAACCTGCGGTCGCCAAGTACAAGCAGCGGCGCCGGAGACAGCGTGAAAGGCGACTGGCGGAATTGCGCAAGCGTCGCAGCTCCTCGTCGGCGTCACAGCAGGGAGCGAGCACGTGATCCTGGGTGTCGGCAATGACATGATCGATATCCGGCGCATCGAAACCACACTGGAAAAGTACGGTGATCGGTTCATTGCCCGGGTCTTTACAGATGTTGAGAAAGCGAAATCCGACCGCCGGTCGCAGCGGGCTGCATCATATGCCAAGCGGTTTGCTGCCAAGGAGGCCTGCTCCAAGGCATTGGGGACCGGGTTTCGCAATGGAGTGTTCTGGCGCGATCTTGGTGTTGTCAATCTGGCGAGCGGGCGTCCGACCATGGTCTTGACAGGTGGCGCGGCGCAACATCTTGCAACCCTTGTACCGGCAGGCCACAGTCCCGATATCCATCTGACCATTACAGACGACTTTCCGTATGCCCAGGCAATCGTGATAATTTCGTGTGTGCCGGTTGCCGAAAAGTGAACGTCTGGAGCTGTATCCAGCCACATGATTGGATGAAATTGCTCTAATATTCCGGAAACGAGCATCTTTATCCGATCTGATGATTTCAACTGGTCCGTTGATGCCCCAGCGAAATTGCCGACAGTTGCAATTTCACCAATAAGCTGCGACATGACTGTCAAAACAGACGGCGAATGGACTCGGGTGCGCGAGCGGCCGGGCAAAAAGCAAAGAGGCTAGAAGATGTCTTCCCAGGTGGAGCGTTCACGCAAGAAAACAGAAGACAGTGGCTGGGAGACCGTAAAGGTCATTGTCCAGGCACTACTGATAGCCTTTGTGGTGCGCACGTTTTTCTTTCAGCCGTTCAATATTCCGTCCGAATCAATGGTGCCGACCCTGCGGGTTGGGGACTATCTGTTCGTCAACAAGCTGTCTTACGGCTATTCGAAATATTCGTTCAACTTCACATTTGGATTGTTCGGCAACAATCTGTTCAAGTTCGGACCAATGCCGATAGACGGCCGGATATTTGGCGATACACCGGATCGCGGCGACGTGGTTGTATTCAAGCTGCCGCGTGATAACGAGACCGATTACATCAAGCGTGTTATCGGGCTGCCAGGCGACAAGATACAGGTGATCGATGGCGTGCTTCACATCAATGGTGATGCGGTTAAACGCAAGCAGGTTGAGGATTTTGTCAATCCGGACAGAGGCAATTCTCCACGTGCGAAACGGTTTATAGAAACACTTCCCAACGGCGTGAGTTATTCCACGCTGGATATCTATGATGGCCAGGCGGACCATACCCAGGTCTACACCGTGCCTGCCGGTCATTATTTCATGATGGGCGACAACCGCGACAACTCTACGGACTCCCGGTTCCTCAAAGATGTCGGCTATGTGCCTTATGAGAACCTGGTCGGTAAATCGACCATACTGTTCTTCTCTCACGGACCCGACGGTGCGTTCTGGCAGGTCTGGAAATGGCCCACGAACATTCGCTGGGGCCGGATATTCCACACCGTCGAATGACCAGGCGGGACGAAGCATCGGCAGCTCTGATCAAGCGGCTTGGATATGTTTTCAAGGATGACCGGTTTCTCGAGCACGCCTTGAGCCATGCCAGTGGCGTGAAAACCAATGCTGTCGACAGCAATGAACGCCTCGAGTTCCTGGGAGACAGGGTGCTGGGGCTGGTTATCGCGCAGCTCTTGTACGAACAGCACGATGACGTGCCTGAAGGTGAACTGGCGCGCATGCTCAATGTGCTGGTGCGACGCCAGACCTGTGCAAAAATCGGCACGAAACTAGGTATTCCAGATGCGCTTTTGCTGGCAGGCAAGGGCAACAAGCGTACGGTGGTGACCGATAATATTGTCGGGGATGCATGCGAAGCCCTGATTGCTGCCGTGTATCTTGACGGCGGCCTGGAGGCGGCTCGTGCCGTCATCTGTGAACATTGGGCCGAATATCTCAGGCAGGCACCTGACATGCGCAAGGATGCGAAATCGTCCTTGCAGGAATGGGCCGCTGCCAAAACGCTCGCGGTGCCTTCATATGAGACGATTGAAACAACGGGCCCCGACCATGCGCCAGAGTTCACGGTGGAACTGACAGTTGAGGGCCGCGAGCCGGTGCAGGGTGTGTCAAACACCAGGCGAACGGCAGAGCAGGTTGCAGCGACGGCGTTTTTACGCCGCGAGAGGATTTGGAAATGACGGATGATTCAGCCGAAATGATGCTGCCGGAAGGTGGGGGGGTGACCAGTTGCGGGTTTGTTGCCCTCATCGGGGCGCCGAATGCAGGCAAGTCGACCTTGTTGAACCAGCTGGTCGGGTCGAAAATTGCGATTGTGACGCACAAGGTCCAGACCACGCGGGCGCGTATCCGCGCAATTGCGCTGGAAGGTGCCGCCCAGATCATTTTTGTTGATACGCCGGGTATCTTTTTGCCCAAGCGTAAGTTGGATGAGGAAATGGTTCATGCTGCCTGGGCAGGGGCTGCCGATGCAGACGTGACCGTGTTGCTGATTGGTGCCCGTGATGGCCTGAACGATGACAATGTACGCATCATCGAGGGGCTGGAGGCAACCGGGGCCAAAGCCATTCTGGCGATCAACAAGATTGATCTGGTGCCGCATGAAAACCTGTTGCAACTGGCAGCCGACCTGAATGCCCGTTATCCGTTCACCGACACATACATGATTTCCGCGCTCAAAGGACACGGCGTGGCAGATCTGCGCACAGCGCTGGCCAATCGCATGCCGAAAGGTCCGTGGCTGTATCCGGAAGACCAGATCGCCGATGTTCCAATGCGCGTGCTGGCATCGGAAATCACCCGCGAGAAACTGTATCTGCGGCTGCATGATGAACTGCCCTATGCGTCGACCGTGGAAACCGAGAAATGGACCGAGAAAAAAGACGGGTCGGTTCGCATCGAGCAGGTGATCTACGTCGAACGCGACAGCCAGAAGAAGATCGTACTGGGCAAGAACGGTCAGACGATCAAGAAAATCGGCCAGGCGGCTCGCGAGGAGATTACCGAAACCATCGGACAGACAGCGCATCTTTTCCTGTTCGTGAAAGTGCGCGAAAAGTGGGCTGATGATCCCGAGCGTCTGCGCATGATGGGGCTGGAACCCAGGTGAGCGGCAATGGAATGGCAGGGCGACGGTCTCATTCTGAACACCCGCAAGCACGGTGAAAGCTCGGCGATCATTGATGTTCTGACCCGCGACAAGGGTCGTCATACGGGGTTGGTCCGCGGTGGCCGGTCGCGCACCATGCGGCCCGTGCTGCAGGCAGGAAACCTGGTGAACGTGGTCTGGCGCGCGCGCCTCGAAGACCATCTGGGTGCTTTCTCCGTCGATCCGCATCGCATGATAGTTGCCGGCATCATTGACGACGTTCACCGGCTGGCTGCCCTGACCACGATTACCACGCTGGCCAGTCTTTTGCCGGAACGCGAGCCGCATCCGCGTATTTACGAGGCATCACTGCTGCTGATCGAACACTTGCAGGACGACGCCATCTGGCCGGCTGTACTGGTCAAATGGGAAATGGGGTTGCTTGAGGAACTGGGCTTCGGACTGGACCTGAGCAAGTGCGCGGTCAGTGGTGACACGACGGGGCTCAGTCATGTCTCGCCCCGGACCGGGCGGGCGGTGTGTGCGCGCGAAGCCGAGCCGTGGCAGGACAAGTTGCTCGCCTTGCCAGGGTTTGTTACAGGCGCTTCAAGTACGCCGACACGGGCAGAAGTCGCGCAAGGCCTGAAACTCACCGGGCACTTTCTGGCCCGGCACATTTTTGAGCCCCGCGGCGTGTCAGCACCGGAGCAGCGCAAGCGTATCCTGCGCTGGCTTGATCTGGCCGATTGATGTTTGTTAACTCCGGTGCACGCGCGTTTCGTCTCATTGCCGAAAGCCGATCGGGTGGTACAACGACATTTGAAGATTTGTTTGTAACAGGAGCTGGACCAAATGCTTGGACGATTGAACCATGTTGCCATTGCCGTGCCTGACCTTGCGGCCGGATGCCAGGTTTACAAGACCATGCTGGGCGCCAGTGTGTCTGAACCGCAGGCCGAGCCTGATCATGGCGTGACGGTGGTTTTTGTCGAATTGCCCAATACCAAGATCGAACTGCTGGAACCCCTGGGAGAAAACTCCCCGATACAGGCATTTCTGGACAAGAGCCCGTCCGGCGGCATTCACCATGTGTGCTATGAGGTCGATGATATTATCTCGGCACGTGATCATTTGAAGGCGCAAGGTGCGCGTGTGCTTGGCGATGGCGAGCCAAAGATCGGGGCGCATGGCAAGCCGGTGCTGTTTCTGCACCCGAAGGATTTCTGCGGCACGCTGGTCGAGCTGGAGCAGGCCTGATGATTTTCGATTTTTTCACTGGCTTTGCGGTGTATTTCATCATCTGGTGGCTGGTGTTGTTCACCGTGCTGCCATTCGGGGTGAAGTCGGCCCATGAAGCAGGAGAGGCGGTAGAGCAGGGCCACGAGCCGGCGGCGCCAGTACGACCGCGGCTGGTCAGGAAGTTCATCCAGACAACCATCATCGCGGGGTTTGTCTATGCATTCTATTACTGGCTGGTGACCTACAGCGGTGTCTCGCTGGATGATTATCCGTTCATGCCGAAACTGCCGCAAGTGTAGTGTGTCTTGGCAAGTGGCCGGGCAGGCTGGACTGCAAACGATGCAAAGTGTTCCACCCTGGACCGCCACACAACAAAAAAGACAGGGCAAGCCCTGTCTTCTTGGTAATTCTGTGTGTTCGGTTTTACATCGCCCGTAAACGGACGTTTCCTCTCCAGACCTGGGCCCGGTGGTTGCATCTTGAGCAACTCTTGAGGATGGGATGCCACAATCTTTTGACGTTGTCCAGTCATTATGTCGCACCTTTGCAAATTGTGATCGCAGGTATCAACATTCTGCCGGGAGTTGTTGTTTGTGAAATCGCGTTTGATGCACTATGAACAGCAATTCTTTGCACAGGTTTGCGCCTGCGCAGCTTTACTGTTTTCAGGGCAATCAGATGAGACTCAGCAAGTATTTCCTACCCATCCTTCGTGACGATCCCAAGGAGGCCGAGATTGTTTCGCACCGCCTGATGTTGCGGGCCGGCATGATCCGGCAGGAAAGCGCCGGGATCTATTCATGGCTGCCCCTGGGCTACAAGGTATTGCGCAACATTGAACGCATCGTGCGCGAAGAACAAAACCGGGCAGGGGCAATAGAAGTCCTGATGCCGACAATCCAGTCAGCCGACCTGTGGCGCAAGTCCGGCCGGTACGACGATTACGGCAAGGAAATGCTGCGCATTACCGACCGGCATGACCGTGACATGCTGTTTGGTCCCACCAATGAAGAGATGATCACCGACATTTTCCGGGCCGGTGTACAGTCCTACAAGGATGTGCCGCGCAATCTGTATCATATTCAGTGGAAATTCCGCGACGAAGTGCGCCCGCGGTTCGGCATCATGCGCGGTCGCGAGTTCCTGATGAAGGACGCCTATTCATTCGATCTGTCAGCAGAAGCCGGACGTCATTCCTACAACAAGATGTTCGTGTCGTATCTGCGCACATTTGCCCGTATGGGGCTGAAAGCCATTCCGATGCGGGCTGAAACCGGACCGATCGGCGGCGACATGAGCCACGAGTTTCTTATTCTGGCCGATACCGGCGAGTCAGAAGTGTTCTTTGACAAGGCTTTCCACGATTTCGACTGGTCGGCCTTCGATGTCGATTATGATGATGATGGCGCTGTTGCCAAGGTGGTGGAAGAGTTCACATCCAAGTATGCCGCGACTGATGAAATGCACGACGTGGCCGAATATGAAAAGCTTCCCGAAGACAGACGCCTGACAGGTCGCGGCATTGAGGTGGGCCATATTTTCTTCTTTGGTGACAAGTACGCAAAGCCGCTGGGCTGCCAGGTGCAGGGACCGGACGGCAAGCCGGTGACAATTCAGTCCGGCTCATACGGCGTTGGCGTGTCGCGCCTGGTCGGCGGTATCATCGAGGCAAGTCATGACGACAACGGCATCATCTGGCCGGAAGCTGTTGCACCCTTCCGGATCGGGCTGATCAACCTGAAATCCGGTGATGCGGATACTGATGCGGCGTGCGACAAGCTGTATGAACTGTTTGAAGCTCAGGGCAATGAGGTTCTGTATGACGATACCGACAATCGCGCAGGTGGCAAATTTGCCTCCATGGACCTGATCGGCATTCCCTGGCAGGTCATTGTCGGTCCGCGTGGTCTCAAGCAAGGCAATGCCGAACTGAAGAATCGCGCTACTGGTGAGCGCGAAGACATTTCTATCGAAGCGCTTGCCACGCGCTTTGCCAACTAGACAACGAGATGGATTGATCCATGGCTAAAACCGACACCGCGCCGTTCTGCGCCCATGAGCGCATGATCGCCTTTCGCTATCTGAGGCCGCGCCGCAAGGAAGGGTTCATCTCGGTCATTGCCGGGTTTTCGTTCCTGGGCATTTTGCTGGGAGTGGCAACTCTTATCATTGTCATGGCGGTGATGAACGGGTTTCGGACCGAGCTGCTCAACAAGGTGCTCGGCTTCAACGGCCATTCTATGGTGTATTCGTCTACCGGTGCGCCGATACCTGATTTCAAGGCCAGGGCGGCAAGCCTGGCCAAGACGCCGGGCGTTGTTCGCGCCATACCGTTTACGGAAGGTCAGGCCATGGCGTCGTCCCGGCGCACATCCACCGGGGTTCTGGTGCGCGGGCTGGCGCTGGCTGACCTGGTCAAGCTGTCAAGCGTCGTGAACGACAAGCTGCGCGGATCGCTGGACAAGTTCGATGAAAGCAATGGGGTCGCGGTGGGATACCGGCTGGCCTGGAAGCACGGCCTGTCCGTGGGTGATCAGATCACACTGGTGTCGCCGGAAGGACCAACCACTATATTCGGTTCCGCCCCGCGCATCAGATCGTTCCCGATTGTCGCGACCTTTGAAATCGGCATGTCGGAATATGATGGCTCGGTGATCTACATGCCGATGACCGAGGCACAGGAGTTCTTTGCCCAGGAAGATGGCGCCAGTGCCATCGAGATAATGGTGACAGACCCCGACAAGATCGATGAACTGGTGCCTGCCATGCAACAAAACGCGGGTCAGGACCTGCAGTTTGTCACCTGGAAGACCTCCAACAAAACGTTTTTCAACGCGCTGCAGGTGGAGCGCAATGTGATGTTCGTTATCCTGACCCTGATCATACTGGTGGCTGCGTTGAATATCATTTCCGGCCTGATCATGCTGGTCAAGGACAAGGGCAAGGACATCGCGATCCTGCGTACAATGGGCGCTACGCGCGGCTCCATCCAGCGGATATTTTTCATGACCGGTGCCGCGATCGGAATCGCAGGCACACTCGCCGGGATCATCCTGGGCGTGGTTGTATGCCTCAATATCGAGAACATACGCCAGGGCCTGTCGTGGTTGTCCGGCAAGGAGCTGTTTTCGCCGGAGCTGTATTACCTGTCACGCATGCCGGCTGAAATGAATATCAATGAAACTATCATGATTGGACTGATGGCAATGGGGCTGGCATTTCTTGCAACGATCTATCCGGCACGCCGTGCCGCCAAGCTCGATCCGGTTGAGGCGCTGCGCTATGAGTAATCCGGCACGCGGTGGCGCAACACCTGCCTTGCAGCTGGATGCGATTGCGCGAAGTTATTCGCAAGGTCCGCGCAAGATTGATATTTTCAAGGACCTGTCGCTGGACGTTTACCCCGGCGAGGTAGTGGCCCTTGTCGGTCATTCCGGCACCGGTAAATCCTCCTTGCTGCATATTGCCGGTCTGCTGGAAAAGCCAACCGGTGGTGACGTCTATATCGCAGGCGAAAATTGCACACGGCTTGATGATGACGCGGCAACCCGTGTTCGCCGCCTGGGCATCGGGTTTGTCTATCAGTTTCACCACTTGTTGCCCGAATTCAATGCCATCGAAAATGTGATCATGCCGCTGCTGCTGGCCGGCAAGTCGCGTGAAGAAGCTCACGTCAGGGCCTCGGAATTGCTCAACAAGCTTGGTCTGACCAGTCGTATCAGTCACCGCCCGGCTGAACTGTCAGGTGGCGAACAGCAACGGGTCGCCATTGCGCGCGCGCTCGCCAACCAGCCGCTGCTATTGCTTGCAGACGAGCCAACAGGTAATCTTGACCCCGAAACGGCGGGGCGGGTGCATGCGGAATTTCTTTCCCTGATACAGGAAGAGGGCCTGGCAGCACTCATTGCAACGCACAATCTGGATCTGGCGCACCAGATGCATCGGGTTGTTCAATTGCAGGGAGGCCAGTTGGCAGAGATCACCCGATGAAGGCAATTTTCCATCACAATCAGCTTGCGCATTTTCCGACACGCTATCTGCAGCGCGGACATATTGTTGATTTTCCGGAACAGCCTGAACGCGCAAAGCGTTTGTTGAAGGGGGTCCGTGCTGCCGGTTGCAACATGCATGCAGCGCGTGCGCATGGCGATGCACACATACTGGCGGTGCACACCGGGCGCTATCTGAAGTTTCTCGCCAATGCCTACCGCAAATGGAACCGGCCCAAGGGAAAAGCCTTTGAAGAGGTGATGGCCAGCATTCGACCGCTCGAGAAGCCTGCGCGCTATCCAACCGACATTCTGGGCCAGGCCGGTTGGCATCAGCAGGATTTTTCCTGCCCGATTACCGAGCAGACCTGGATGTCTGTGCGCGCATCGGCCGATACGGCTCTGACGGGCGCCGAACTGATCAGCGAAGGTGAAAAGGTAGCGTATGCGCTGTGCCGCCCGCCCGGCCATCATGCCTATGCGGACCGGGCTGGCGGGTTTTGCTATCTCAACAACACCGCGATTGCCGCGCAGTTCATGCGCAAGAGGTGGGACCGGGTAGCCATACTCGATATCGACGTGCACCACGGCAATGGCACCCAGGGCATCTTTTATGACCGCTCTGACGTTCTGACCGTGTCCATCCACGCGGATCCACGCAAATACTATCCGTTTTACTATGGCTATGAGAGCCAGCGCGGCAAAGGTCCGGGCAACGGATACAACATCAATATTCCCGTGCCGGTGAAGTCTGACGATGAAGTCTGGATGGGCGCGCTAGAACTGGCGCTCAGTGAAATCAGTGATGCGGCTCCCGGCGCGCTGGTTGTCGCCCTCGGGCTTGATGCACATGAGGCAGACCCGCTGAATGGCGGAGCCGTCACGACTGCCGGGTTTGCGCGGATGGCCAGCGCCATTTCAAAGCTCAGCCTGCCGACGCTGATTGTGCAGGAAGGCGGTTATCTTACCGATGACCTGGAACATAACCTGGCCAGCTTCCTGAAAGGTTTCGGTGGGTAGACGGCCCATGCTTGTGTGCATTGGTGCCGCATCGCGCTAAGCTGTGTCGGTCATGACTGATTCATCGCCACCCAGCTTTATTCACCTGAGAACGCATTCGGCCTATTCCCTGTCCGAAGGTGCGCTGAAGATCAAGAAACTTGGCAAGCTGGCAACCGAGCAGGCAATGCCGGCTCTGGCCATTACCGACACGGGCAATCTTTTCGGCGCGCTGGAATTTGCCGAGGCGATGGTGGATTCGGGGATTCAGCCGATTATCGGCTGCACCTTGCTGGTGGACGCGGAAGATGGCCCGGAAGGACCGGCACACAGCAGGAACGCACTTGAGCTGTCTCGCCTGGTTCTGCTCGCCAAGAACGAGCCCGGCTATCGTAATCTGCTGAAGCTGTCCAGCCGCGCCTATCTGGATGTGCCGGATGCCGAACTGCCGCATGTGTCACTGTCGGTCTTAGAAGGTCTCAGCGACGGGCTGATCTGCCTGACCGGTGGTCCGAACGGTCTGATCAATACGCCGCTGGTGGAGAACCGTCGCCCCGTCGCAATGGCGCGCGCCGAACGACTCAAGCAGATGTTCGGCGATCGGCTGTATGTGGAATTGCAGCGCCATGGCATGGACGAGGAACGTGCAGCGGAAGCCGGGCTGATAGAAGTTGCCTACGCGCTGGGCTTGCCCCTGGTGGCCAGCAACGAACCCTATTTCGCCGAGGCAGATGATTTTGCCGCCCACGATGCACTGATCTGCATTGCCGAAGGCGAGGTTGTTGCCAACGAGAACCGGCGTCAGCTGACCCCCGAACATTACTTCAAGTCGCAAGGCGAGATGGTTGCGCTGTTCGCAGACCTGCCGGAGGCGATTGAAAACACGATGGAGATTGCCCGGCGCTGTAGCTGGTATCCGTGCGCGATTGACCCGATCCTGCCGAAGTTCACATCGGGCGAAGACTCCCGCGACGAAGCCGGGGAACTGCGCGTTCAGTCGCGCCAGGGCCTGGCGGACCGGCTCGAAGCGCTGGGGCTGGCTGATGGCTATTCGCGTGAAGATTATGAAAAACGGCTTGAGTATGAACTCGGCGTTATCACCGGGATGGACTTTCCCGGCTACTTCCTGATCGTTGCCGACTTTATCAAATGGTCAAAGTCACAGGGTATTCCGGTGGGGCCGGGACGTGGTTCCGGTGCGGGCTCGGTTGTTGCCTGGTCGCTGACCATAACCGACCTCGACCCGCTTCGTTTCAACCTGGTGTTCGAGCGGTTCCTGAACCCTGAACGTGTGTCGATGCCTGACTTTGACATCGACTTCTGCCAGGAGCGGCGGGACGAAGTCATCGCCTATGTGCAGAACAAGTACGGTGAAGGCCAGGTGGCCCAGATCATCACGTTTGGAAAGCTGCAGGCGCGCGCCGTGTGCCGTGACGTGGGGCGGGTGCTGCAGATGCCGTACGGCCAGGTGGACCGGCTGTGCAAGCTGATACCAAACAATCCGGCCAACCCGGTTACCCTGCAACAGGCGATCGACGGCGAGCCGCGCCTGCAGGAAGAGCGCCGGCAGGATGAAACCACCGCGACCATGCTTGAGATTGCGCTCAAGCTGGAGGGGCTGTACCGCCACGCCTCAACGCATGCGGCCGGCGTGGTGATCGGTGATCGTCCGCTTGAAGAACTGGTCCCGCTGTATCGTGATCCCCGCTCACCCATGCCGGTGACCCAGTTCAACATGAAGCTGGTTGAAAAGGCCGGCCTGGTGAAATTCGATTTTCTCGGCCTCAAGACCCTGACCGTGCTGGACAAGGCCGTCAAGCTGTTGGCGCAGCGTGGCGTTGTGCTTGATTGCGCTGCGTTGCCGCTGGACGACAAGGCGACCTATGACATGCTGAAACGGGCCGAGACAGTCGGTGTGTTCCAGCTTGAAAGTTCCGGCATGCGCGATCTCATTCGCAAGTCGGAACCGGGTAATATTGAAGACATTATCGCTCTTGTAGCGTTGTATCGACCCGGCCCGATGGAGAATATCCCCAAATACATTGCGTCCAAGAAAGGTGAAGAAGCGCCCGAATTCCTGCATGACAAGCTGACCCATGTTGTCGAAGACACCTACGGCATCATTATCTACCAGGAACAGGTGTTGCAGATAGCCCAGGTTCTGGCCGGGTATTCGCTGGGCGAAGCTGATTTGCTGCGTCGTGCCATGGGCAAGAAAATCCAGTCGGAGATGGACGCGCAGAAGGCGCGCTTCGTGTCCGGCTCGGTCGCCAACGGGGTCGATCAGTTACAAGCGGAGCAGATATTTGAGCTGGTGAACAAGTTTGCCGGTTACGGTTTTAACAAGGCGCATTCCGCCGCCTATGGTGTTGTCGCCTACCAGACGGCATGGCTGAAAGCCAATCATCCGGTTGAGTTTCTGGCTGCCTCAATGTCTCTCGACCGTGGCAATACGGACAAACTGCTGGTGTTCAAGCGCGAGGCCGACCGGATGGACGTGGTCATCAATCCGCCGGACATCAACAAATCCGGCGTCGACTTCACGGTTGCTGACGGGGGCATCCAGTATTCGCTGGCGGCGCTGAAGAATGTGGGCGAGCAGGTCGTGGAGCACATTGTTGCCGTGCGCGAGGAAGGTGGCCAGTTCAAATCCCTGGGTGACTTTGCCCGTCGGATCGACCCGCGCATGCTGAACAAGCGCGCACTGGAATCAATCTCCAAGGCGGGCGGATTTGACAAGATGAACCCCAACCGGGCACAGGTGGTCAGAGGCGTAGAGGCAATCCTGGCGATGGCCAATCGCACCTCCACGGAAGCCGAAATCGGGCAAAATGACTTCTTCGGTGGCGGCGGAGATCATGGTGCCGAGGAACTGCCATTGCAGATGGTTGAGCCGTGGTTGCCGATGGATCAGCTCGCAGAGGAATTTGAGGCGGTCGGCTTTTACCTGTCAGGGCATCCGCTGGATGAGTACCTGTCGATTTTGCCGAAACTGGGCGCCGACAGCTGGGTCGGGTTTCACGCCAAGGCGTTGCGCGGCGCTTCTGCTGCACGGCTGACGGGCACGGTCACCTACAAGCAGGAACGCAGGGCAAAATCCGGCAACAAGTTTGCCTTCATCGGGTTTTCCGATCCGACCGGCCAGTATGAGTGTGTGTGTTTCTCCGAGACCCTGAATGCCTGCCGCGACCTGCTCGAGTCGGGTAAACCCCTTATGGTTCGCGTTGAAGCTGATGTTGAGGGCGAAGATGTCAAACTGCGGCTGCAAGGCGTTGACCTGCTGGATGAAAAGGCCGACAGGGTCGAACAGGGACTGGAGATATTCCTGGATGACACCAGCCCTCTGACGCTGGTTCAATCAAGATTGACCAACGGCGGAAATTCCTCGGTCGTGCTTAATCTGCGATTGCCGGATGAACTCGAAGTTCGTTTTCGGCTGGGGGAACGATTTACGGTGAACCCGAAAATCAAGGCAGCGATAAAAGCTGTTCCGGGTGTGGTGGATGTGCAGGATTTGTAACAGCTGATAGCAGGATATGGGTGAGCAAGGTTGCACATCCGATTCCAATCTGGAGCGCTCGAGGCATGGACGAACTGGTGTGGATCGCATTTGTGGTCATCGGTATCTTCGCCTTACCGATCATTCTGGCCATTGTCGCCCTGAACAAGGCCGAACGGGTTTCGCGCGAATTGTTCAAATTACGCGGCGAAGTCAACCAGTTGCGGGAGTCGGCGGTCAATCCATCTGCGACAGAAGCGCCAACGGGTATTGTCATTCCTCTGCCTGAAAAGGATCCGGAGCCGGTAGAACCGGCTGACAGTGACTTTGCAGTTGCAACCACACTGGCAGCCGGCAATGACAGCGACAAGGCCGCTGCTGATCCAGTAGTGAAAGCTGCCCGGTCCAGCCTTGAAGAAAACCTCGCAGGCACCTGGTTTATCTGGATCGGTGCCGTTGCCATCGGGCTGGCTGGGCTGTTCCTGGTCAAGTACATGTCTGATGCGGGCCTGCTGGGACCGGGCATGCGAATCATGCTCGGTCTTGTGTGTGGAGCCGGCCTGGCAGGCGCCGGTGAATGGCTGAGGCGCAAACCGGCGCAAAGACGATTTGCCGCGCTCAAGCCTGATTATGTGTCCCAGGCGCTGACGGCAGGCGGTCTGGCTACCGTGTTTGCCAGCCTTTATGCCGCCAATGCCCTGTACGGATTCATCGGCCCCACAGTGACATTTGCCGCGCTGGCGACGACGGCGCTGGCTGCATTCGCATTGTCCGTGGTGCAGGGGCCGATGGTTGCAATTGTCGGGCTGCTCGGCGGTTTTGTGCTGCCGGTGTTGATCGGTGGTGCGGAGCCTTTTGCGCCGGGATTGTTCTCCTATCTCGGGGTGTTGTTCGCTGCCGTGTGCGCTGTCATGATCTGGCGGCCGGCATTGTGGCTGGCGGTGTCGGCGACACTTCTCGCCAGTGGTTGGGTCGTGTTGTGGTCAAATTCGTTTTTCGACCATGGCGACGGACTGACACTTGGCCTGTTTACAGCTCTGATCGGCACCGGGTTTGCGTTTGCCGGCAGTGTGGCCTCCAGCGACGATCAGCCTGCTGTCTGGCAGCGGCCCCTGTGGCCGAAAGATACCTTGCAGGTCGCAAGCCTGGCGGCGGGCATCGCCGCCATGGTGGTATTGCTGATCGTGCTGGTGCGCGACGGATATGG
>Ga0316190_10001151_pt1 | contig 18937 bp, 14 predicted proteins | sample Eddworburrow2_MG_FD_204929 | JGI IMG/M metagenome (GOLD analysis project Ga0316190, IMG submission 204929) | Coastal sediment microbial communities from Maine, United States - Eddy worm burrow 2 | ecosystem: Environmental > Aquatic > Marine > Coastal > Sediment | place: USA: Maine | collected... | reverse complement strand
GCCGAGGGTGACCGTGGTGCCGTTGGATGACTTCACAACCAGGTTGAAGATGTCGGATGCGTTCTCAAACAGGCCCGGTATCTTCACATTGAATTTTCCGGCCCTGGAATTGACAGCACCGGCGGCGACCAGCCGGTTGTTCAGGCTGGCAGAGTTGAGCAGTTCCTGCTGTGTTACGCCATAAGCTTCCAGTTTTACCGGATCCACGACAACTTCGAGAAGTTCTTCACGCTGACCGGACAGCTTGGCCTCCAGCACCGTATTGATGCCTTCAATGGCGTCCTGCAGTTCGCGTGCATGCTTGAACAGCGTGCGCTCGGGAACTGTGCCGGACAGCGCCACAATGATGGTCGGCTGCAGCGAGAAATTGATTTCGTTGATGGTGGGTTCTTCGGCATCGTTCGGAAGTTCCGACTTTGCAAGATCGACCTTCTCACGCACGTCGAGAATGGCCTGGTCAATGTCGACCTCGGTTTCAAACTGCACCAGGATGCCGCCATGGCTTTCCGACGCAATGCCGGTCATTTCCTTGACACCGTCCAGGCCGCGCAGTTTCTCCTCCACCGGTTTGACAAGCAGACGTTCGGAGTCTTCAGGGCTGATGCCGGGCAGCGGTATCGAAATGTAGACGACGGGAATCTGAATGTCCGGATCGGCCTCTTTCGGAATCTCCACAAAACTCCAGACGCCGGCCAGAAGCATGACGACCATAAGGGAAAGGACAGCGCGCGGACGCGACAGTATGGCGGCAAGTGCGGCGTGCATCAACTGGCCTCCGCCGCCGACACAGCGACTTCAACGGTCTGGCCGTCGACGACAAAGTCCTGTCCTTCGACAATCAGCATTGCAGTTTCGGGAAGGCCGGTCACCCACACCCCGTCTGCTTCCTGCGATACGATTTTGATGGGAGCGAACTTCACCTTGTTTTCGTCCACCACGATACGCACGCCAAGCTTGCCATCGTCTGAAAGTGTCAGTGCAGACGCAGCAAGCTTGTGTGCCACCACCCTGGGCAGATTGATGTAAAGCTCGCTGGTTATGCCCTCGCGCAGTTTTTCACCGGCATTGGCAACTTCCAACTCGACCCTGAAAGTCCGGGTCTCACGATCTGACGCCATCGCAATGGAAGTGATCTTGCCTTCGATGGTTTCTCCAGTCACCAGTTTGGCAGCCGCCTGCATGCCTTCGGTGACATTCGGAAGCAACCGTTCCGGCACCTGTGCGGCAACGATCAGGGGGTCCATGATGTGCACGGTGGCGCACATCGATCCGGCCTGCAGATAGTTGCCCGACTGGGCAGGTTTGCCCCGCAAGACGCCCTCGATGGGAGAGCGTATCTGGGTCCACTTCATATCAAGCTCGATCTGCGCAAGCTCTGCCTGTGCCAGTTGCATTGCGGCCTTGTCGGACGCTACCTTGGCTTTTGCAGCGAAATTGCTGCTGGCCAGTTTGGACGTGGCGTCAAGATCACGGCTGGCGCTGGCCAGAGCAGCCTTCGCGCGTGCCATCTGGGCTTTGCGGGCCCCGGTATCCAGTTGGCAGAGCAGGTCACCGGCGCGAACCCGGTCACCATCGTCAAATGACTGTTTCTCGACAATGCCGTTGGTGCGGGCGCGTACTTCCACAATCCGTGATGCCTCTGTGGTGCCTCTCACCGGGAACACGCTGACGCGTTCTACAGCTTTGCTTTCCCTGACGCCGACCAGGAAAAGCTTTGCCAGCTCGTCCGCCTTTGCCTGCGATTTCTGCTGCTGCTCGATCGCGGCCGTGTCGCCATCGCCATTGGCAGGCAAGACATAACCCGACCCAAACCATCCAATGATCGCTAAGGCGAATATCGCCGACCATAAATAGGATTTTGACATTGTTACCTGAACCGTTTCTCAAAAATTGGCTGTTATTCGGCAGCGTCACTTGATATTGGCCTTTGCGGCAGGCCAAGTGAGCTGCGTGACTCTTCCATATACTGGATGGCGGCTGATACCACCGCGCGTCCGTATCCGTTCACAAAAGCGTGGCCGGAGCCTGGTTCTGCTGACTGGCGGCACTCTTCAATTGTGGCAAGTTCGCCATACAGGAATTCCATTTGTTCGTTGAACACAGCTTCCAGATGCTTCGGATCAACCTGATCACGAAACAGGGCCTGAAACAGGAATTCCGATTTGAACTTGTCCTGTTGCGGCAGTTCATGCAGCGAGTTTTTAAGGGCTTTTCGGCCTGCCTCGGTAATCGTATAGGCTTTTTTGAGCGGTTTGCCTTCCTGCACCTGTTCGCGCACGCTGACCAGGCCATCCGCCAGCATCTGGGTCAGGGCAGGGTATATCGAGCCATAGCTCGCCTCGATGAAATGCGAGAACATTCCATCTTCAACAGCCTTTTTTATTTCATAGCCGGAGGCTTCGTCAAACGCGAGGATGCCCAGACACAATGTGCGCACATTCATATGACGATATCCCATTTCGTTTACGTGGCGGCGCGAAGCAGTATATCGGATTGATATATAGCAATTATGAATATATCAAGACGATAGAGCTGCCTATGTGGTTACGCCTTTCAACTTGAACCGGATTACACCTGTCTCGTACGACAATAACCTGGGCGTGGACCCTAGGTCGCATGGGGTTCAGCAGCGACTGTGTGTAAAAGACGTGCTGAATTTACAGATTCCGGCATGGAGATGCGGCAACAATGCCTCTCGATATCAAGAAAATTATTGAAGACAATACCGGCGCGAACAATGCGCTGTATGCCGATCACGTCAATCCGCGCTTTGCCAGGGCATTGAAGATAATCGGGTTTGACAAAAATTATGTCAGGGCATCCGGTGCCTATATGTGGGACAGCAAGGACCGCAAATACCTGGACATGCTGGCAGGATACGGTGCCTTCAATATGGGCCGGAATCATCCCGATATTCGCCAGGTGCTGAAGGACTTCATGGATGCGGACTTCTGTTCCCTCGTCCAGATGGAAACGCCGATCCTGTGCGGGCTTGTGGCGAAGGAGCTCAAACAACGCTGCGGCTACGGGCTGGACAAGGTTTATTTCTGTTCTACCGGTGCTGAAGGCAATGAAACAGCCATCAAGTTCGTGCGCCGGGCGACCGGCCGTGACAAGCTGGTGTTTGCAAGTTCTGCCTTTCATGGCCTGACGTCAGGTGCACTCGCCTTGAACGGCGGTGAAGTGTTCCGGGAAAAATTCGGCGAACTGCTGGGCACCGCCAAGGTACCGTTTGGAGATCTGGACGCTTTGGAAGCGGTACTTGCAAAGGGTGACGTTGCCGCGTTTTTCGTCGAACCCATTCAGGGTAAGGGCGTCAACATTCCGCCTGCCGGATATCTGGCCGGTGCAGGCAGGTTGTGCAGGAAATACGGCACGCTTTTTGTCGTCGACGAAGTTCAGACCGGCATCGGTCGCACCGGAAAATTCCTGGCAATCCAGCACGAGGATGGCGTTGAACCCGACCTGGTTATCCTGTCCAAATCCCTCTCGGGCGGTTACATACCTGTGTGTGCCGTGCTGATGAAGGATGGCGTTTACAACAAGGTGTTTTCATCTCTCGACCGTGCGGTTGTTCATTCTTCAACATTCGGTAAATCCAATTTTGCCATGGCTGCAGCTCTTGCGGCCATGACCGTCCTTGATGAAGAGGACCTGTGCGCCAATGCCACGGCCATGGGAGACCTGCTGGGCGAGCGGTTGTCTGCACTGGTGCCGAAATACGAATTCATGAAAGAGGTACGTTGGCGCGGGTTGATGCTCGCGATTGAATTTGGGAAACCGAAATCCCTCAAGCTGCGCACCGCATGGGCGACCGTCAATGGTCTGAACGAGGATCTGTTTTGTCAGGCGGTCACCATTCCGCTGCTGGAGGACCACGCCATCCTGACCCAGGTCGCCGGAAACCGCATGACCACGATCAAGCTCATTCCGCCACTGACCATCAATGAGGCCGATGTTGACTGGTTTGTTTCCGCTTTCGACAAGGTCATGGCGGATCTGCACAAATTCCCAGGTCCGGCGTGGGAGAGCCTGACCCGCATCGCCAGGAATGCGCTGGCGCGCCCGGATGAAAAGGCCAGGGCCAGCGCATGACGACGACCAAGCGTACGGCGCGCAAGCCAGCCGCTCGCAAGTCTGTTGCGGGAAACAAGCCTGACAGGGCATCAAGTCGGCCGGAGTCTGAACAAGACTTGCAAACCGCCGGTGCTGATCCGTTGGGCGGCGAGACCAGCGCATCTGAAGATACAGACAGCGCCGAAGGCAAAGGTATCGCCGCCGCCCTGAAATCGGGCGAGGCGTTCGCGCACATTGCACGTGCCTGCAGCAATCGTGCCTGGACGGTTGTCGTCATTTTTGTGATTTTGGCAGCCCTTGGGGCAGGTCTGGCTGCAACCAAACTGAAAGTCGACACTGATCCGGGCCTGATGATCTCCAACAGCCTGGATTTCCGCCAGCAGTACAAACAGTTTTCCAGAACGTTTCCGGCGGTTGAAAACAATTTCCTGTTCATTGTGGAAAGCGATGATCCCGAGGAAAGTCGCAAAGGCGCAGAACGCGTCGAAAAGGCCCTGTTGGCCCGGCCGGACCTGTTTCATCATGTGGTCGCGCCCGGTGTCGGCGCGTTTTTTGACGATTACGGTATCCTCTACGCAGACACGGATGATGTGAAAAAGATTGCGGACCAGATCAAGGAGTCCGCGCCAACCTTCAATGCCCTTGCAGATCAACCGAACATGGCTGGCCTGTCGGGTGTGCTGAACGAAATCACCGCCTACACCCAGGCGGGCAGGGCGCCTGAAGGCGTGGACGTGTTTCTGAACGCCATTGCCAGGACAGTTGACGGGGAAACGTCGGGGCAGCCGGTGCCGCTGGACTGGTCGGGCCTGGGCGGAACCGGCGATGGTCCGACGCTGACTGAAAAACGCTGGTTCGTGCTGAGCCAGCCGATACTCGATTTTTCCGAGATCGAATCAGCGGCGCGGCCGATGGCGCATGCGCGTAAACTCATGGCTGATCCGGCCATAACCGCAGACGGCAAGATCACTGTAGAATTGACCGGTGAAGCGGCCTTGAACGCGGAAGAATTTGAAGCCGTGACCAAGGGCGCAGCCATTGCCGGCATCATATCGTTCACGCTGGTCACAGTGACCGTGTTCTTTGGCCTGCCGGCGATGGTGCTGATTGTTCCGGCACTTAGCCTCATCATTCTGGGTTTCCTGATCAATGCCGGGTTCGCAACCTTGAGCGTCGGTTACCTGAACATGATATCGGTTGCCTTTGCGGTGTTGTTTATCGGCCTTGGCATTGATTACGCGGTTCACGTGGTGTTGCGGTTTGCAGAACATCGGGCAAAAGGCGAATCCGGTTCTGATGCGGCGGTAAGCGCAGTTCGCAAGACAGGCCCGGCCCTTGCCTTGTGTACGGTGACCACTGCGCTTGCGTTCTTGGCCTTCACGCCAACCGATTTTGTGGGCATGGCCCAGCTTGGCGTCATCGCCGCAGGCGGACTGGTGATAGCTTTTATTGCCTCCATTACGCTGATACCGGCCATCCTTACCTTGCTGCCCGGCAAACAGGAAAAATTTGCCCGCAACATGGCTCACCTCAAGTCAGTGAACGGCAAAGGGTCTTCCCGCAGTTCCTGGCTGCGCAGCGGTGCCACACTGGTCATTCTGGGATGTGCGGCAGTCTCCCTGTTCACATTCTCCGATGCCCGCTTTGACGGCGATCCGATAAACCTGAAAGACCCGGCCGCGCCGACCGTCAAGGCGTTCATGAAAATACTCGAAGACCAGCCTGGCGAAATCTACGCCGGTCAGGTTCTCGTTGAACCGGGGCAACCGGCGCGCGAGATGGTTGCAAAACTGATCGCCCTGCCGCAGGTCAAGAAGGTTCATGCTATTTCCGACTTCCTGCCAGAGGATCAGGCCGCCAAACTGGCAGAACTTAATCCTCTGCGTGATGTGATGCCGCGGGTGGTGAATTCAGGTTCTGATGTCGGCGATGAAGTGCGCCGGCGGATGATTGCCAGCATTTCCAGAAACATGAAGGCGTTGTCCGGTGTCGAAGATGCACCGGCTGCATTGAAAGCGTCAGCGAAACGCCTGCAAGATGCCATTGCGGCCTTTGACGAGAAAAACACAGGTGATGACAGCGAAGCCACTGCAAAGCTGGAACGGCAACTGTTTGTCGGGTTGCCGGACATGCTGGCCGATATCAATCGCCTGGCCACAACCAACACGGTCAGTGTTGATGCCCTGCAGACTACCCTGCGCGAGCGGTTTGTAGCGCCGGATGGCAGATGGCGGCTTGAAGTCGTGCCTGCAAAAAACATGCGCGATTCGGGTAATCTGGAAGATTTCGTGACCGCTTTGCAATCCGTGGATCCTGACGTCTCCGGCTCACCTGTGGATATTGCGGGCTCGGCTGATGCGGTTGCGCGGGCCATGATCATGGCGACGCTCGCGGCCTTGGTGATGGTCGTGCTGTTGGCATGGCCCGCATTCCGGCGTGTGCGTTATGTGTTGCTGGTGCTTTCGCCGCTGCTGTTGGCCGCATGCCTGATGGTGGGATACACGGTCCTGTTCGATTCGCCGTTCAACTTCGCCAATGTCATCGTGCTGCCGCTGTTGCTGGGTCTGGGCGTTGATTCTTCGATCCACTATGTCATGCGTGCACGTGAGGAAGCCGTGGCCACCGATGTAACCGGCACGTCCACTCCAAGAGCGGTGCTGATTTCTGCCCTCACCACAATCGGATCGTTTGGAACCTTGTGGTTGTCCGGCCATCGCGGCATGTCCAGCATGGGGGAAATGCTGACAATTGCCATCCTGGTCACGCTAATTTGTACACTGGTGGTCTTGCCTCAACTGATGCACTGGGCATTTTTGAGAAAGGACTATTTGCCAGTGGCTAAAGAGCACACCATGGGTGGAAAGCCTTGACCTCGTCGTGAGGTCATAATTAAGAACATGTCTTCTGATTTACGGGGGCGTTTTTCAAGTTCGAACAACCAAAGGTGGTAGACCTGTGTCGGTACCGTTTATGCAGCAAGCGCGCGTCGGCGCCTATGTGATGAAACAGAAACTCAAGGGCAACAAGCATTATCCGCTGGTGCTGATGCTTGAGCCGCTGTTCAAATGCAATCTGGCGTGTGCCGGTTGCGGCAAGATCGACTATCCGAAACCGATCCTCGACAAGCGGCTGTCGGTCAAGGACTGCCTTGAGGCAGTCGACGAATGCGGCGCGCCGATCGTCGCGATTCCCGGTGGCGAGCCGCTGATCCACAAGGAAATCGGTGAAATCGTTGAAGGCATTGTGGCGCGCAAGAAGTATGTGTCGTTGTGCACCAATGCGCTGCTTCTGGAAAAGAAGCTGCATCTGTTCAAGCCGTCGCCGTTTCTGTTCTTCTCCGTGCATCTCGACGGTCTTAAGGACCATCATGACAAGTCGGTTTGCCAGACCGGTGTCTATGACCGCGCCATTTCGGCCATCAAGGCAGCGCAGGCCAAGGGCTTCCAGGTTAATGCCAACGCCACCATCTTCGATGGACACTCGCCCGAAGATATTGCCAAGTTCCTCGATATGACAACCGAGATGGGCGTCAATGTCTCAATTTCACCCGGCTTCATGTATGAGCGTGCGCCTGATCAGGAAAGTTTCCTGTCGCGCCGCAAGACCAAGCAACTGTTCCGCGAAGTGTTCAAGCACGGCAAGGGCAAGAAGTGGAAGCTGTCTCACTCGACCTTGTTCCTCGACTTCCTTGCGGGTAACCAGGAATACATGTGCACACCCTGGGGCATGCCGACCCGCAACGTGTTCGGGTGGCAAAAACCGTGCTACCTGCTCGGCGAAGGGTACGTCTCCACCTACAAGGAACTCATCGAAACAACCGACTGGGAAATCTATGGCACCGGGCGCTATGAAAAATGTGCCAACTGCATGGCTCATTGCGGATTTGAACCAACGGCTGCACTGGATGCGACGGCCAACCCGCTGAAAGCGCTGGCGGTTGCAATTCGCGGTGTGAAAACCGAAGGCGACTTTGCGCCGGAAATCGATCTGACCCATGCCCGCAAGGCCGATTATGACTTGCATGAAGAGCACGTTACAAAAGTCATGAAGGACATTCACGCGCCCAAAGTTGCTGCCGAGTAGCTTGTGCTGCGTTGAGCCTCGCAATCAATCAGAAGCCCGGTGCAGCGATGTGCCGGGTTTTTTTACGCCCTGGACTATGCTCTATCTAGCAAGACTGAAATCCGGCAGCAGGGCCTCGCAGACAGCCTTGAGTTGTTTTTGCGCCCTGCTGGATTTGCCGGCAAGCCGTATCAGCCCGCCGACATCCTGGGGGCGCGAGGCCAGACCGCGCAGCAGGCCACCAATATTCAGGTTGCCATCGGAATGCACAGCATCGCGCGTCGCTTCGGGCAAGGTGTCTGTCCCTTCATCCAGCACGATGCGAACGGCGATGAACGGTATGTTGAACCGCGTGGCCGCATGCGCGATCCCGGCGCTTTCCATATCGACAGCACAGGCACCGCATTGTGAATGGGTGGCCTGTTTACCGGCTTGGGTTTCAATAATTTCGGTTGCGCAATAGATGGTTCTTTCCGTGACAACCGGCAAGCCTGCCATCTTGGCTGCAACCGCAGATATCCAGCCGGCGTCTGTGTCGAAGCGCTCATTGTCGGCGGTTATTATCGCGTCCGGCAGGATGATGCTGCCAGTGGCAATGGCGGTATCGAGTGCACCACAAAAACCGATCGAGACCAGTCCTGACAACTGTTTTTCCTGATGGCCCAGTTCCGTCGCCGCCAGAAACCCTGCCGCGCGGCCAAGGCCTGACTGCACAGCAATCAGCCTGTCGCTTACGGGAGCGACCGCACCACGTACGACAGAGTACTCCTGCGCAAGCGCAGTTATGAGCCCGATGGCTTTGATGTGATCTGAGGTCGCCATTTGAGGCAAAGCAAGTGCAACAGTAAGGCGGCTACGTCAACCCGCTATGTGCACTGGACCGGTTTTATGGTTTTGATTGAATCGGTCAAGGACCGTAAAACTCATCGTTTCCGGAGTGCCGGAGCAACCTTGTGGGTTCAGTTGAACCCGTGCCGCTCTGGAGGAAGATGATTTCGCAGTGACAGGACAACCTTACCGGTTCACCCGACAAGGCCTACATGCCCCATTCGACCTTGCGCGTGTTGCCGCGCATCAAATTGGCGTAGCGTCCCAGTGCCCATATCGGAAAAAACGATGAATAACCGTGATAACGCAAATAGAACACACGGGGAAAGCCAACGGCAGTGTACCAGGGCTCGTCCCATTTTCCGCCTTTGCGCGGTGCTTCATTGATGAACTGCGCGCCACGGGCCACGCTTGAGTGGGTGACTTCACCGGCTGCCATCAGGCCGAGCATGGCCCAGGCTGTCTGTGAAGGTGTGGATGCCTTGGCCTCGCCGCGGCGTTCCTTCCAGTAGGTCGCCCCGTCTTCGCCCCAGCCGCCATCGTCACGCTGCTGTGCGATCAGCCAGTCAACAGCCTTGCGCACATAAGGAGCGTCCATGTCCTCGCCGACGGCGTTCAGTGCATTCAACGCTGACCATGTGCCGTAGATGTAGTTGGTGCCCCATCGGCCAAACCATGACCCGTCTTCTTCCTGATCTGCGCGCATAAACGCCATGCCGTTCTGAATGCAGGGATGATTGCGCTCATAGCCAACCTGCGCCAGGAAAGACAGGCAACGCGCCGTCACATCCACCGTTGGCGGGTCAAGCAACGCGCCATGATCGGCGAACGGAATGGTGTTCAGGAAATCGGCATTGTTGTCGATGTCGAATGCACCCCATCCGCCGTTGCTGCTCTGCATGCCTTCGGTCCATACAACGGCGCGGCGAATGCTTTCTGCATAGCGAACAGGATCAACGCGGTGCAACAACATCCCGACGACGGCAGTATCGTCCACATCAGGATAGTGATCGTTGCGGTACTGAAATGCCCAGCCGCCCGGTTCCAGGTCGGGGGCGTTGATTGCCCAGTCGCCCTTGACGTCCAGGATCTGAAGATCGCGCAGCCAGTCGCACATGGCGATGATACGCTCATCATCAGGCGCAACGCCTGCCTCCAGCAGCCCGTGGGCAGCAAGCGAAGTATCCCAGACCGGAGACACGCACGGCTGCACATAACGCGGTTTGTCACCGCGGCCCTGGCGGTTTTCGGTCACCAGTTTGCGGCATGCACTGAGTGCCGTAACAAAGTCCTCATGGTCAGGGCTGTAACCCAGCGCATCATAAGCCATGACCGTGTTGGCCATTGCCGGGAAAATCGCACCAAGCCCGTCATCTCCGTTCAGCCGCGGCTTGATGAAGTCGAGCGATCTTTGAATCGCCCACTTGCGGAACTTCATGCGCGGGAAAATGTGTTTCTCCGCCGGATGCAGCAGCTTGTCGATCTGCAGGAAGAACTCACCCCAGCGGCTGCCGGTATGATTGAAATTCCACACCTTGATGTCTGCCGGCGGCTCGCGGAAAATCTCCCGGCATGATGCATTCATCGGGTTGCGGGCAATCGGCTTGAGGGCTGCCAGTATGGTCAGCGGTGCAATCACCGTGCGCGACCAATAGGCAAATTTCCAGATATTTGCCGGAAACCATTTCGGCATCAGCATCAGTTCAACCGGCATGGCGGGCACGCCGCGCCATGGTATCTGTCCGAACAGGGCCAGCGAATAGCGGCAGAACACGTTGGATTTTTCTGCACCTCCATGGGCCAGAATTGCATTGCGCGCCTTGATCATGTGCGGCGCATTCCTGTCATCGCCCAGCAGTTTCAGGGCGAAATATGCCTTCACCGAAGCCGAGATATTGAAGCCGCCTTCGTGAAACAGCGGCCAGCCGCCATGGGTTTTCGACTGCAGCGAACGCAGATATTCACCCAGTTCGGCTTCAAGTTCCGGTTCGCGCATGTCAAGGAAGTGATTGAGAAAGATGTACTCTGCCGGGATGGTTGCGTCAGCTTCCAGTTCGAACACGAGGTGCCCGTCGTCCTGCTGCATGGCAAGCAGATGTTCACCTGCGTCACGCGCGGTGTTTGCACTATCGGAGACAAGCGTCGGTGAAGTCCCGGACTCGGGACGCAGGACGTAAACGTTTGACTGCATGTTACCTCAACCCAATTACACCAAGCAGAAGAGTCGCGCCCTCTCAACTACCGGTGTTACCTAAAGAAAGACAATTGCCGTCTGAGTCAACTCGCAATACGTTGAACCAGTAGTCGTGCGGCGCTTTGCCCCGATCTGATCGATCCTTCAATGGTGGAAGGAAGCCCATTATCTACCCAGTCCCCACTAAGCACCAGATTTGGCCATTTTGTTGACGAAGACGGGCGTTTTTCAAGTTGCTCCGGTGTACCCAGGAAGGTGGCGCGGCGTTCCTTAATGACGCGCGCGCGGGTTGGCATGTTGTCCGGGTCCTGACCGATTTCCGGAGCGATTTCACGCCACACTGTGTCCAGAATGTCGCTGGCGTCACGGCTGGCGGCTTCGTCGCCTGCAGAGATTGTAACGGACGCAACATCATCACGCACAAACAGCCATTGCGACAGCGAGTTCAACATACCAAGCAGCGGCTTTTTCATCAAAGGCATGCGCGGATTGCTGACCCGGAAATGAACATTGACGATGGGCACAAACGCATCTGGAACAGAAACATCCGGTATCAGGGACTTCGCCACCCATGCCGGAACCGCCATCACCACCACGTCACCGGGGTTTACCGGTTCGCTTCCCTTGCCTGTTTCAATTGCGGTGACCCGCCTGTCGTCCATGGAAAGGCCGGACACGCGGTCATTGAAACGGACCTCACAACCGCAGTTTTCAAGCCATTTGATGGCCGGTGTCACAAAAGTGGTGGACAGTCCGTGCCGCGCAATGAGCGGTCTTGAGTATTCTGCACCCCTGGCGAGTGTCTCGCGTATCACCGGGGTCAGCAGGCGCGCTGCGGCCTGGTCTGCGCTGGTGTTGATGACGGCAATCGTGAACGGGTCCCAAAACCGCTCGTACAACTGGCCCTGGCCTGCGAACAATTGCTGCACGGTGCGGTTTCCGGCAGACAGCAGTTTCAGTCCGCTCAAGTACTCGGAGAGCCTTGTACCCGGGACCCGGCGATCCTTGTCGAGGATCCACCACGGCATCGGGCCCCGGTCCAACTCGATTGACCAGCGCTCACCGGATTTCAGATCGACAAATGGAAATTCCGCGTGCTCCGGCCCGATCAGTTCATCGGATGCGCCAATGGTTTCAAGATACGACAGTGCCGACTTGTTGCCCGACAGCAGCAGATGGTTGCCATTGTCTATGGTACAGTCGAGGGTGTTGTCGTGAAACGAACGGCAGCGTCCGCCGGCCTGGCCGGATTGTTCGTGGACAATGACGCGAAACTGGGCTGTGGATAACTCAACAGCTGCGGCAAGGCCTGCGACGCCTGCGCCAATGATATGTGCGGTTGCCATGGCTCCAGATTGCCCTAGAAAAATCCGTGCCGGACGGCAATCAGCAGCTTTTCTTTCGATCCAACCAGGCGCTTTGAGACTTTGGGATCGGCCAGGGTGGTATCCGGCAGCGCCATCATGCGCTCAAGATTGCGCTGATAAACAGCCTTCATGATGCGGGCAGGGCGCATGACGTCCTTGCGGCACAGGTTCATCGCTTGTTCGGCATCCATAAACTCACCGTGTGCGACTTCGGCCAGTTCCCGCCACAAGGCGATGTAGCCTGGCTGTGATGTGATTTTCACCGGGTCCGAATAATCTACATCGTGTTTTTCAAGCAGTTCACGTGGCAGATAGACCCGGCCGATGCCTGCGTCTTCGTCGACGTCGCGCAGGATGTTGGTTATTTGCAATGCACGGCCCGTGTGATGGGCTACCGCAGTACCGTAATCTGTCGGATCGCCGAACACACACACGCACAGCCTGCCGACGGCGCACGCCACCCGGTCCACATACAGATCAAATGTCTCCATGGACGGCGCAACTATCGGCTCGCCCGCATCCATTTCCATACCCGCAATCACGTCCATGAAGTCATCGCGGCGCAAGGACAGTTCCCGCATCGGCACTTCCAGCGCGCGTGTTTCCGCCCGCCTGGGATGGCCTGCATAAAGCGCATCAATTTCCTGGCGCCATACGGTCAGCTGCTTGCGTTTTTCCGGTTCATCAAGCTGCTCGCTGTCAACAATGTCATCAACATTGCGGCAGAATGCATATACGGCGAACATCGCCCGGCGTTGGGATTTTGGCAGAATCCGCATCGCCCAGTAAAACGATGTCGATGCATCGCGAACTGTTTGGGCTATCATGCGGGCTTCGGCTGCCGGTGATGTGCCAGACGAAGCTATATGCGTACTGTTTGCCATGATCTTCCGGATGCCGGCCCGATGAAATTCCAGTTTGGTCGCACGACTGCTTAATTGTTACACAGGTGAGATCAATTTCTGGCTGCGAATTCCAGCACCTTCTCGTCAAGTTTAAGGCCGCGCAACACTTCCACAACAATGTCATCGGCTTCCAGTCTGGCCTGCTTGTACTGCCAGTCGGGTGCGCCATGCCCGATGAATGCGTCAGGCAAGGTCATTGGTTTGACCACCGCTCCACCCTGCAACATGCCGTTTGCAGCAAGGAAATGCAGAACATGGCTGGAGAAGCCGCCGACTGATCCTTCTTCGATGGTAATGACCAGCTCATGGTTTTTCACCAGGCTGATGATCAAATCCGTATCCAGCGGCTTGGCGAAACGGGCATCGGCGACCGTTGTCGACACGCCGCGCTGTTTCAGATCTTCAGCCGCTTTCAGGCAGGTGCTGAGACGCCCGCCCAGAGTGAGCAGCGCAACCCTGTTGCCTTCAACCATGATGCGGCCCTTGCCGATTTCCAGCGGCGTACCTGTTTCAGGCATCTCAACGCCCATGCCCTCGCCGCGCGGATACCGGAATGCGCAGGGGCCTTCGTCATATTCGACGGCGGTGGAGACCATGTGCATCAGGTCTGCTTCGTCACCGGCGGCCATCACCACCATGTTTGGCAGACAGGCAAGATAGGCGACATCGAAGCTGCCCGCATGGGTTGCTCCGTCCTGACCGACCAGGCCAGCCCGGTCAATGGCAAAGCGCACCGGCAGTTTCTGCAACGCCACATCATGCACCACCTGATCATAGGCGCGCTGCAGGAATGTGGAATAGATCGCCGCAAAAGGCTTGAATCCTTCCGTCGCCATCCCGGCAGCAAATGTCACTGCATGCTGTTCGGCGATACCTACGTCGAACGTGCGGTCGGGGAAGTGTTCTTCAAACTTGTCGACGCCGGTGCCGGACGGCATGGCAGCCGTAATGGCGATGATCTTGTCATCCGCTTCTGCGTGCGAGATCAGCGAACGGGCAAACACGGAAGTATAGCTTGGCGCGTTGGATGTGCCCTTTTTGACATCAAAGGTGACAGGATCGAACTTGCCAACCGCGTGGTGTTTTTCCTTGTTGGTGTCGCCGAACGGATGGCCTTTGCCTTTTTCCGTCACGACGTGCAGCAAAACCGGACCGACTTCCTTGGCCTCACGGATGTTTTCCAGAATTGGCACCAGCGTCTCCAGATCATGACCGTCGACCGGTCCGACATAGTAAAAGCCCAACTCTTCGAACAGTGTACCGCCCATGACCATGCCGCGGGCATATTCGTCGACACGCTCAGCCGCCTTGCGCAGGGTCTTGGGGAATTTCTTCGACAGTTGCAAAGCGATGTCCCGCAATGACAGGAACGGGTGCGTGGACACCAGCCAGGACAGGTAGTTGGTCAGCGCCCCGACGCCCGGCGCGATCGACATGCCGTTGTCGTTCAGGACCACCAAAATACGGCTGTCCAGGGCACCTGCATTGTTCATGGCTTCATAAGCCATGCCGGCGCTCATCGAGCCGTCTCCAATTACCGAAATGACATGGTTGTCCTTGCCCATCAGATCCCGGGCAACGGCCATGCCGAGACCGGCCGAAATGGATGTTGACGAGTGAGCTGCGCCAAAGGGGTCGTATTCGCTCTCGGTGCGCTTGGTGAAGCCATACAGACCATCAGACTGGCGGATCTGGCGAATGCGGTCACGGCGGCCTGTCAGGATCTTGTGTGGATAAGCCTGGTGGCTCACATCCCAGATCAACCGGTCAGCCGGGGTGTTGTAGACATAGTGCAGGGCGACTGTCAGTTCGACCACGCCCAGGCCTGCACCAAAATGCCCGCCTGATTCTGAAGCCGCATCAATCGTCTCGGCGCGCAATTCGCTTGCCACCTGCAGCAAATCCTCATGCTTGAGTTTTCTGAGGTCGGCAGGATACGAAATGGTGTCAAGCAGTGGTGTTGATATTGGCATGTCAGCTCTTTTGTCTTTTTACGTTGTTTTTCAATCGGCGAGGCGGATCGGCATCAATTTAGACAAGGTGCCATCCAAGCGCAAATATGCAACTGGCGATAGGGCCAAGCCACATCGCAAGACCCCGCTCTTTATACCAATATCGCATGGGAGCCAACCTCTGCCTTGGTCACGTCTTTCAAACACTAGTCCAGAGCATGCATCGCCGCCCCATCTTTGTTAGAACAGCCCCTTTATGGCACCTTTGAGGCCATAGAGCATGAATTGCGGTTTGGACAGTTCAACTCTGCTGGCAAGCGGATCCTGCCGTTTCAGCTTGTCGACCAGTTTCCACGCAATGGAAATGATGACACCGGATTCCATTGACAGTGATTTGCTTTTCAGTTTTCCCGGCAATTTGTCAGCCTGGCGAAGCAGGTTTTCGGTGCCTTCAATGCACTTCATCTGGACGGCCCGCAGCGCAGGTGGTGAGGTCTCCTCGCGCAACATGTCAACACTTGCACCGGCTTCTTCGCACCAGTCCAGTGGCAAATAGCACCGATCCAACGTTCGCAGATCATCTGCGCAATCCTGCAAATGATTGATGACCTGAAGCGCATTGCACAACGCATCTGAGTACTCAAAATGAGCTTTGTTTTCGCCGTGCAACTCAAGCAGGTAGCGCCCGACCGGGGATGCCGAGCGCATGCAGTAGTCGATCAGATCGTGCCAGGTGTTGTAGCGGCTTTGAACGGCATCCTGCCTAAATGCGGAAACCAGGTCGCTGCCGTGCGTCAGATCAACATTGGTTTCCAGCATGCTGGCCCGGAGCGCTGTTGCTTTGGCCAAAGTCTCATCCGGCTTCTTGTTGCGGCCCCAAAGGGCGTCATCCATCGCATTGAGACCGGTAATCTTGTCTTGCGGCAATGTATCCGGGTCATCCGCAATGTCATCAATGGCCCTCGCAAAAGCATAATAGGTCATCACGTGCGGGCGAAGGCGTTTGGGCAGCAGGAAAGATCCGACCGGAAAATTCTCGTCCGCCGCCCCTTTGCCGGATGGCGTTTCAACGGTTTTCAGGTCAGCATTCATGCAAGTTCACACATCGCGACCAGGGCGCGGGTCATGTCGGTTGCCCCGTCGGCCAGATGCCTGACCACTGTAAAATGGTTGTCATCATCAACGGCATGCCAACTGCATGTGATGCCGGCACCTGCCCAGCACGCGGCCAGGGTTTCGCTCTGGCGATGGTACTCGCGCGATTCTGCACCACCCACCCAGGCTTCAAACCGGCCGTGTTGCGGCGAAGGCCACAACAAGGGGCTGCACTGCAAGGAGATTTCCTGGTCAATGCCGATGCGCTGATTGATGCCGGTTGGCATGAGCGGACGCAGATCATACAGGCCTGAGATGCCCAGACCGGCGCTGACCAGACAGTCGGGTCCGCCATGGGCGACCCAATCGGTGGCAAACATGGCTGCGGCCAAATGCCCACCGGCGGAATGTCCCGTCACCACCAGCTTGCGGCCATGGGTGTTCCACAAGGTCAGGCATAAGCTGCGCATGTCATCAATAATGTCTTGGACACTGACGTCCGGCGCCAGCCGGTATGACGGGATTGCCATATCCAGCCCGTGTGCGCCCACTCCTGATGCCATATGCGAAAACGCTGCACGATCGAGCGCCTGCCAGTACCCGCCATGGATGAACACCACGACCGGCGCATCGTCGCGGCCATTGGCCGGAAAAAAATCAAACTTCTGCCGCTCGTGATCGCCGTAGGCAATGTCCAGGTCGCACGCTGCCGCCTCGCGATAGCTTGCCGCATCGCTCATCCATCCGGCTATCACCTGTTCATGGTCAGGCACGCGGGCCCGGTTGTTGTATTCAGCTTCGAAGTCGATCATCGCTAAATGTCAAACTCCTCGATTGTCTCGACCGCAGTGCGCAGCGCTTCGGACCATTTCGCCGAAATAGAGCGGAAATAGGGGTCATCCTGTTCAATGCGCCGCACCCGGTCAATGCTCAGATTATCGGTATTGTAGACCACCATATCGATCGGCATGCCGACAGAAAGGTTCGAGCGAATTGTTGAATCGAAAGACAACAACACAAGCTTTGCGGCCTCACCCAGCCGCATTTCCTGATTGGCCACCCGGTCCAGAATGGGTTTGCCGTATTTGTGTTCGCCGATCTGGAAAAACGGCGTGTCTTCCTTGGCTTCGATAAAGTTGCCTTCGGAATATATCTGGTAGAGCCTCGGCACTTCCGTGCCGATCTGACCGCCGAAAATGAATGACGCAGAAAAAGCATCGCTGCTCAATCCCTGGTCCACATGGCCCTGGCGAACCGTCTTTAGTGTCTCGCCGACAAGTTTTGCCGCCTGGAACATGGTGGGTAGGGTCTTCAGGCTGCTGTTTTCGTCGTCTTCGTCGGGGTGCTCGAACTCCTCTTCCAGTATGGCGACAACGGCCTGGGTGACAGCCAGGTTACCGGCCGACATCATGATAAACACACGCTCGCCGGCTACTTCAAATGTCTGAAGCTTGCGGAAGGTTGAAATGTTGTCGAGGCCCGCATTGGTACGGGTGTCGGCTGCCATGACCAGACCGCGCTTCAGTTTCAGGCCAACACAATATGTCATGGAGTTTCCGGTCGCAGTGAACAGTTGATGGAATCATCGGTAAACTACTGCTCTGCGACCCTTTCAACAAGCACTTCCACGTCCATCGTTTCAGCGCCCGTCGACAGGCCGCGGCGAACCCCTTTTGCGGGCGTGGCACCTGAGACGTCCATACCGGTCGCCACCCGCACATACCGCTCATCCGGGCTGACCTGATTTGATACATCAAAGCCCACCCATCCAAGGTTGGCTACATAGGCTTCCGCCCAGGCATGACTTGCCTCGGCAAATTCGTTTTCACCGACGACCATGTAGCCTGATACATATCGCGCCGGCACACCCAGCAACCGCGCGGCCGAAATGAATACATGGGCGTGGTCCTGACACACGCCCTTGCCGTCACGCACAGCATCGGCGGCGGTGGTGTGTTCATTGGTGGCACCGATGACATAGGCCACCTTGTCCAGAACGGCGGCTGAAAGGGAATGTAGTTGATCAATGCCTGACAAATGGCTGTGGCCGTCCGCCAGCATCTTTATGGCTGCGTTGGCATCAGTTGCCGGCGTGCTTGCCAGATAAGCCTGGATTGGCACTGAGCCAAAGTCGTGACCGGTCACACCGGCTGTATCGGTTGTTCTGACAGTGCCGGCCGCAATGACCGTGACTTCCGTCAGATCAATGGGCGGGGTGGTCACGTGTGCCACATTGCCAAAAGCATCGACGTACTCAAGCGCACCTTCAATGCCCGGCGCCTCGATGGTCCAGTCCAGCACGGATTGGCTGGGGCTGTCCTGTGGTGTCAGGTGCAGCCGTTGCACCAGATGCGAACCTGGATTGTCGTAATGATAGGTTGTTGCGTGGCGGATGTGAATTTTCATGGGAAATTGTACGCGGTTGCAATTTCAGCGGTCAGCCTGTTGTTCCTGTCA
>Ga0316190_10001150_pt1 | contig 18948 bp, 14 predicted proteins | sample Eddworburrow2_MG_FD_204929 | JGI IMG/M metagenome (GOLD analysis project Ga0316190, IMG submission 204929) | Coastal sediment microbial communities from Maine, United States - Eddy worm burrow 2 | ecosystem: Environmental > Aquatic > Marine > Coastal > Sediment | place: USA: Maine | collected... | reverse complement strand
TGCTGCGAGTGTTAGGGGAATGGTCATCAGCCTTGTATACATATTTACACATCCTTTCATGGTGGTCAGAAACTTATTTCAGATCCGATGGTGTGGCCGGATAGTGCATACAGCTTCCCGGTGTTTTCAACATAAAGGATCATTTATCGGCGAGCAAGAAACAGGCCACAATCGGCACAGAACTTGCTCCACTTCTAGGAATTAAAGAATAACGAAAGGATAGGTGGAATAGGGCCATATGTCGACATTGGCCAAAAACAGAAAGCATGTTCGCTATATACGTTGGTTGTTGAGTCATTCCTGAAAAGGGGATGTTCGCCACATACAGGAAGAAAAATTTAAAGTCCTGTGGCTCAGTGGCGATAAGTATTTGTACGGGCCGCAAGGATGCGACTCGATACGGGCAAGATGCCCAAGCGTGGCAAGGCAAGGACGTCGTTCGCGCAATAACTCAAACAACCTAAGGAGAGATAAAATGGCAGTAACAGTACAAACTAATATGGGCGCACTGACGGCCCTGAAAAACCTGAACACCAATACCGCGAACATGAATAAGTCACTGGAGCGCTTGTCTTCCGGTTTCCGTATTAACTCAGCAGCAGATGATGCAGCTGGTTATGCTGTTTCCGCTAAGCTGTCCGGTGAACGTGGTAAACTTGAGGCAGCCAGCCAGAATGCACTGCAGGCTACCGCAATGGTGAAGACGGCTGATGCCGGCGTTAACGAGATCGAGAACATGGTTCGCCGTTTGCAGGTGCTGGCCACTCAGGCAGCAAGTGCAAATAACTCTGGTGATATCGCTAAGCTTGATACCGAGCGTGCCTCATTGGTATCTCAGATCGACAAGATCGCCAATAGCACGAAGTATAATGGTGTAGCTGTATTGAATGGCACCAGCGGTGTTACGGTGGCTGGAGCATCCACGATTGCACTTGCAGATGGTGTGGCAAGTGTCACTCTTAATGGTGCAAAAGCTAGCACAACCTTCAATATGTATATTGAAGAGGCTGCTGGTGTGGCTGGTACCTTTGGCGCTGGCGACAAGATCACAGTATCTGACGGCACCACTTCTCAGACTGTTGCTCTTGCAGCACTGCCAACTGGCTTAGCCACAACCAATGTGACATTTGGCGACCTTGGTATCACCCTAGCTATTAATAGCAATATTACGGGTCTTACAACTGATGCTGCAAACGCTGGTGATACCGGTGCTTCATTGGGAACCATTGTGACTAGTGCAGGTTCATCCAGCACCTTCCAGGTTGGGGCAGAAGATGGCGCCAACAACCAGGTGACGGCTGACTTTACCGCTAACTACACAGCAGCTGGCCTGAGCATTACCGGGGATATTTCTTCCGCCGCGAATGCCCAGACTTACCTGACCACGGTAACGGCTGCTCTGAGCACCTTGACCACCAACCGTGCTGCTCTTGGTTCCACGGTGAATCAGCTTGGCTATGTTAATGCCAATCTGGCCACCAACATCGAGCAGTTGAGCTCCGCAATTTCGACCATTAAGGATGCCGATATGGCTGCCGAAATGGCCGACTTCACGAAGTCTCAGGTCTTGGTACAGGCTGGTACGGCTATGTTGGCTCAGGCTAACCAGTCGTCTCAGAACGTACTGTCACTGTTCCGTTAAGGGACAGGCAGTAATGACTAAGGCATAAGGTGACTAAGGCGGAGAAGTCGGACGTAGGGACAGTTGATGTTCTGAAGCCGGCTTCTTCGCTTTATGTTTTCCCAAGTGCTAAGGAGTGGAAATAGTTATGGAAAGCATCAATAGCATCTCTCCGCCCGCAACCATGGCCCCCGTGGCCACCAGACCGGTCAGATCAGAACAGGGGCAATCGCGTCCCATTGTACAAGCTGTTGAAAAGGCCGTGCTGCCGGAAGCAAAGCAGGAAGCAGCGATTAGTGAGGAACAACTGCAAAAGGCTCTGGAGCATGCAAACAGCAGTTTCTCAAGCGAAGGTATCGGCTTTACTTATGAGCGACGTTTAAACCAGTTGATTGTACAAATAAAGGATAAAGCAACAGGAGCCGTAGTGAAAGAAGTCCCCCCGCAAACCGTCATTGATGCCAAGGTAGCAATGAAAGAGATGGTGGGCATACTTTTGGATCGGCAGGTCTAGGATGCCCGGAGCAACCAATATTTCAGGTCTGTCCTCGGGTATCGACTGGGGCAATATTGTCGATCAGCTCATGGCTGTCGAAGGCCGCAAGGCTACATTGCTGCAAAACCGACAGCAGACCGAATTGGATAAACAAAGCGCCATCAACAGCCTGGGCGGCGCTTTATCCTCATTACGATCAATCAGCCTGGATTTGGGCGACAACAGCAAATTTCTGCTTAATCAATCCAGTCTATCCAGCAATAGCGCAACAGCCGCGGCTGATCTGCTATCAGTAACACCAGATTCTTCGGCCACAGCAGGTTCGCATACGATTGTGGTAACGCAATTGGCTGCAGCAGAGAAACTTGGCTCCAGCTCCGCCGTAAAAGATTCAGCGGGAACAGTTATTGCCAGCGATACCACGGCCCTGGGTTTTACGGCAGATACTTTCACCATTCAGGGAAAGGCTGGTTCGGCCCAGACAGTGAATGTTGCCAGTAGCGACTCGTTGCGCAGCATTAGAGACAAGGTTAATCAGTTGAATACGGGTACGAATGCCACTGGCGTTACGGCCTCCATCCTGAAGGTTGGAACAAGTGATTACCGCTTGATCCTGACCTCGGATAATACCGGCACAACAGAGGGGAACGTGCTGATGAACGGTGCGGCACTGGATGTCGGCGGAAATCTGGCTAATTTGCAAATGGGCGCAGCAGCGCAGGGCAATGCGCGCCAGAGCTTGCAGACGGCTGCCAATGCCACTCTCACAGTGGATAATATTGCTTTAACCCGTGAATCCAACAACATCACGGATGCTCTCAATGGTTTTTCCCTGGCCCTGATGAAAGCTGATCCAGCCACAACCATCACGGTTTCAACCACTGTCGATCAGGCTGGTATTAAAGCCAAGGTTCAGGGATTTGTAGATGCCTACAATTCAATCATGGATTTCATCAACGGTCAGATGAAATTTGATCCCGAAACAAAAACGACTGGCTTGTTGGCCAGCGAGAGCATAGTGCGCACAATACAGTCGCAGCTTAGCTCCAGCGTGCTGCAATCGATTCCCGGCCTGGCCAGTGACAGGAATAATATGGTTCTGGCAGGGGTGGCACCGGATTCGGTGGGTCATCTCAGCATCGACACTGCAACGCTGGATGGCTGGCTTGCCACCGACCCAACGGCGGTCAGGGATGTCTTTTCTGCTACGGCGACGAGCACAAATAGCGCCTTGAGCTACATCACTTACGGCGCGGGTACAGTCTCAGGCAATTATGCAGTAAACATCACGCAGGCTGCGTCTCGGGCCAGCGTTACCGGAACAGCGGATTTGTCTGCCGGGCTAGCCGGCGCAGAAACAGTGACCATCACCGATGCTGCAAGCCGGCAGGCTGTCGTGAGCCTCACCAATAGCCAGAGCCTCTCCAGCATTGTATCAACACTGACTACCGAATTCGCTCAGGTATATACCGAGCAGCGGCAGATGAATACGGCGCTCACTGCAGGCGGCCCGGCGGCAACATCGGCCAGTACCTTTAGTGATTTAGGACTTGGTGTAGCAGCTGATGACAGCATTACTATTAGTGGAACAAACCCTTCCGGATCTTCGGCTAGTTACACATTTGCAGTGCTGGATCCGACAACCGACACCCTGGCCGATCTACTTTCCGCCATTCAGGTGGCTTTTGACCAGAATGTGACAGCCAGTGTCGATGGTTCAGGCAAGATAACGATTACCGATAACAATGAAGGCGACAGCAGCCTTAGCTTTTCCTTAACAGCGAACAATGAAGGTGGCGGAAGCCTTGCCTTCGGAACTGAGGCTGTCCTGACCGAAGGGCGTTATGCCATGGATGTCTCTGCCTCCGCCTCCGGAAACTTCCTGCAACTGCAGAACAATGCTTATGGCTCTTCTTCCAGCCTGACGATCAGTCAGTCGGCCAACAATCTGGGCATCATTGATCAGGCTTATACCGGACTGGACGTAACTGGAACCATTGGTGGGGAAGCAGCGACAGGAACTGGCCAGGTGCTGACCGGTGCTTCCGGGAACGTGGATGGGCTGTTGCTGATGTATACGGATTCGGCTATCGGCAGTATCGGCAGTGTATCGGTAAGCGTTGGTGTCGGCGCCAAGCTCAATAATCTTCTGGAGACATTTACCAACCCTTTATCCGGCTTGATTCAGAATGCTGTTGACGGGTCACAGAGTATCTATGACAGCCTGAAAACCCGGATTGATGACATCAATCGTCAAATTGAACAGGAGCGTGCCCGTTTAACTGCTTCATTTCAGGCCATGGAAACCCTGATGAGTCAGATGAATTCCACCAGTGCCTGGTTAACACAGCAAACCAATAACTTTTCATCCCTTAATCGATAGGAGAATGTCATGACAGGATATCAATCATACCGCGGCTTACAGGTTGAGGGGGCAGGGGCTCTAGAGCTGGTGCAGCTTACTTATGATGCCTTGATCAAGGCTTTGTCCAGGGCCCAGGTTGCGGAAAAAGCCAATGATGCCGGGCTCGAAGCGGAACAACTTTCTCGGGCAGTAGAGGCCCTTGTCGAGCTATCGACCAGTCTGGATATGGAATCGGGTGGTAATATTGCTGCCAGTCTGGCCAGCCTGTATGCCTATATGATCCGCCGCCTTTTGGAAGGTCAGGCGACAGACAGCGCTGCAGCCATCCGCGAGGTGATGTCTCTTGTGCAAACTCTGCAGGAGGGTTGGCAGGAACTGGCCAATGCCTCGCGCAATGATAACACCGCTCAGCAGCAGAGGGCCGTTGCTTGATGCCGATGCAGCAAAGCGTTTCCGGGTGTGTGGAGGCTCTTGAGAGCTTACGTTCACTGGTAAGTGCTAAACGCTGGAAATCACTTGGAAAAGCTGAGAAGGTATTTAATAACGCCTTCGCCCAACTCAGGCATGATATGGACGGGCAGGACCTTGCTGGAAATGATCAACAAACCGTGAAAAACCTTGAACAGCAGGTACGCCGTATCCAACGAGAAATAAGAATGGAAATGGGTGGCATCAGCGAAAAGCTGGATTGGCTCGATACGGAGCAAAAACGCACTAGCACGACACTTCAACATCTCGATTCAAATGTCTGAGATAGATTTTCCCATCCAGCGCCGAGCCCCTGTTTTGTAATATGCCAACTGCTTTGTGTGCGCAAAAGCCGTTGATTTTTTGTCTTATCTGAATGGCAAAGGCATTGCAAATGAGCTCAATAATTATATTGACATTAAGGAGCTCTCAAGCTTCATTTACGTACTCGTTTCTCGTGGAGGGAAAGTGCTATCGTGGGCTTAACTAAACAAGAATTCTCTAAAACTCTCGGTTACTATCTTACCAGAAATCTACTGCTATGGTCCGCCGGTTTATTTGCCGGTGCATTTGTTATTCTCGCCTTCTTCTTAGGCAATCTTGCTGATCATTTAGCTGATCGCATTGTTGAAGAAGAGGCCCATCACCACCTTGAGATGCAAGTCGAGGGCCTGATAATGCATCTGGATGCAGGGGATCAACAGGCCATCGTCGAGGAAACAGAGCGCTCGCTTCACGATCCTGATGCCTGGGGTGCGTTTCTAGTCGATTCTAATGGGCAGTTATTGCATGCCGCCCTGCGTGACGATGATGTGGCTGGGCTGATGAGCAAAGAAACAAGCAACATCAAACTTATTCGGCAATATATTGAAGCAGATAAGGACCTAAGTCTGTTCAAGGCCAAAATACCTGGTCACGATGTCTCGCTTATTCTGATTATGGATAAAAGCCCGATATCCGGGCTTATTCATGAGCTTATTGTATGGGTCATTTTCCTGCTTTTCCTGCTCTTGGTTGCAGCCTTTGTTATTTTACAGCTGTCTTTGAGGAAGCAGGTACTAAGGCCGGTTGAAAAAATAAGTGCCGAGCTTGTACAGAGCCGTGAGCGCTTCAGAACACTGTTTGATTCTTCAAGCGATGGCCTGTTCATCCTCAATATGCAGGGCGATTTCATTGACATCAACAAAACCGCACATGAGCGATTGGGGTATTCAAAAGAAGAAATGCTTGCCATGAAACTCAGCGAGCTGGATCCACCTGAATTTGCGGCCAAGGTGCATCAACGTATTGAAAAGATAATGAAGCATGGCATGGCGGTTTTTGAGACGTCGCATTACAGGAAAGACGGCTCCATCATGCCGGTGGAAATCAATGCCCGAATCATCGAATTGGATGGAGAAGAAGTGTTTTTCAGTGTTGTTCGGGATATCAGTGAACGCAAACTGTCGGAAGATCAATTGCGTAAGCTTTCGCAGGCTGTAGAACAAGCCGGAGAGGCTGTGCTTATCACCGACAAAAACGGCATCATCGAGTATATCAATCCAGCTTTCACCGAAATCACCGGCTATTCTTCAGAAGATGCCGTTGGGAATAACCCTTCTATGCTCAGGAGTAATGCACAAGACCCGTCCTATTACAAAGAGCTATGGGAGACCATTACACGTGGCGAGGTATGGCATGGCACGCTCGTCGATCGCAAAAAGGATGGCAGCTTCTATCCGGCATTGATGTCGGTATCGCCGATTCATGATGATAGTGGTGAGACCACGCATTATGTCGCTATCCAGCAGGATATGACCGAGCATCAGAGGCTTGAGGAACAATTCCAGCAGGCACAGAAGATGGATGCTGTTGGCACATTGGTCGGCGGCATTGCACATGACTTCAACAATATGCTGGCAGGCATTATGGGCAATCTCTACTTAGCCAGGCTCCGGGTTGAGTGTAATGACAATGCCAGTGCCATTGAGAAGCTGGATAATATTGAGAAGCTCAGCGATCGTGCTGCAGAGATGATCAGGCAGCTTCTCACCTTTGCCAGAAAGGATGTGGTCAGGATGAATACATTCTTCATCAATCCATTCCTCAATGAAGCCCTGAAGCTGGCCAGAAGCGGCATCCCTGAGAATATCAGGCTGACATACGATATTTGTTCCGAGGATTTGGGGATATGTGGCAATGCAACACAATTGCAGCAGGTGGTCATGAATCTTCTCAACAATGCACGCGATGCCGTTGCTGATATTTCAGAGCCAGTGATTGATTGTAAGCTTGACGTATTCTCTGTGACGGATGGGTTCAGGAAGAAGTATCCGGATGTGGTGGGCAATAGCCTTATGCATCTGTCTGTTCGGGATAATGGCTGCGGCATTCCCCGGAATAAGCTGGATAAGATATTCGAGCCATTTTTTACCACCAAGGGAGTAGGCACGGGCACGGGTCTGGGCCTGTCGATGGTGTTCGGCGTGATTCAGGGACATGGTGGTGTGATAGAGGTGGAGAGCGAGGCAGGTAAGGGAACGGCCTTCCATATATATTTGCCATTGCAGGAAGTGGAGAGCCAAGATGTGGTTGAGGATGCCTCTGTGGTCGTTAGAGGGCATGGTGAGACCATTTTACTGGTAGATGATGAAGAGGTTGTGCGCAGAGTCGGTGTGGATGTCCTGAATGCCTTGGGTTACAGGACATTGGCGGCCAGTGACGGCAAAGAGGCTGTGGACGTGTACAAGGCCAACCTGGATAGCATTGACCTTCTTGTGATAGATGTGGTGATGCCCAAGATGGGTGGCGTTGAGGCTGCTCAGAAAATTCGTGAACTCAATCCCGAACAGCCAATCCTGTTTGCCACGGGTTATGATAAGGATGCCGCATTGGCCAATGAGGGGAAGGATATGGCCAACAGTGCCACGATGAGCAAGCCATTCACTGCCAAGGCGTTTAGCAAGCATATCGACTCAATGCTTCGGCCAATGAAATAGCGTGCTCCAGTTAGTGCTTAAGCGCTTGTGCTCTTCAGAATTCCGGTGATTTTTGTAATATAGCTTCGCGTTTCCTGAGGGAGACTGTCCGGATGACGTTCCAGATTTCCCATGCCCCAGTTGTAGGCAGCCAATGCCGGTTCCAGCTTGCCATCATAACGCTGCAGTAATTGTTTCAGGTAGCGACTTCCTGCCATAATGTTCTGCTCTGGATTGAAGGCGTCATCAACACTCAAATCCTTGGCGGTTTCGGGCATCAACTGCATCAGACCCTGAGCTCCTGCGTGGGATACGGCCTTTGCGTCAAAATTACTCTCTGTCTGAATGACTGCCCGTATGAGATTTGCATCAAGTCCGTATGTTTCTGAGGCTTTTTGAATAATTCCTGCGAAGGGGCTATCGGAGTTTTCCATCGGCTCTGGCTGTGCTTCATGCACAGCTTCATTGGGCGGTATTGGTTGTTGGCTCGGAACGATTGGCATTGAGGTCAATGCCTGAGGGGCGTGATTCGAACGAATAATATCATCGATAGTCGGGCGTGAAGCGCCTGTTTGCTCAAGCTGATTTAGAATGGTGCGGGTCAACAGTCGTACATACTGCTGGCTCAATTGCATCAGGTCACCATGCTTCTGCTGTCCTTCATTGCTCAGGATTTTGGACAATGCCTTGTCAAAGGAAAGTGCGGAAGGAGCGGCTGATTTATCGGCCGAATTGCCTAAGTTGGCATACATGTTCTTGAACTGAACGTTGTACTGGATGCTCATACAAAGATCTTCTGCAAGCAGCATGCCAACCCTTCGCATCTGCATGTTTCATGGCAATGGGTAATGGCTGGGGGAAAGGATTTTACTGCCGGGAGTATGCCCAAAAATCGTGGTTATGAGCCCTGTTAACAAGCCATTGTGATTCGATCCGCATCCTGAGGTAAATCTGCTGCCAGCGTAGCAGATATTTGATCGATACTGCCGCCAAAGGGGAATCTTTCATTTGCCTCCGCATCGGCCTGAGCGCAGATTTGGGCTGGTAAAAATGAGCTTTCAGGGTCGTGATGCTCTGCCACAGTACGCTGAAGTGACTCCGGCAGACTCCAATGGCGAAGGATTTCTGCTCCGGCTTCGGCATGATCCAACCCGTATTTACTGCACTCTGCCTCGATCAAAGCCTCTCCGCACAATGTCGCCTTATTGCTTTCGAAATAGCCGAGGTCCAGGCGAATACCGATAATGGCGCGCCCGATATCGTGCAATAGTCCAGCCAGAAACAACTCTTCTGGATCCAGGTCCTGTGCTTTGGCCATGCGCTCACATATCAGGCCGACAGCAAATGCATGTGACCATAGGGCACGGATATAGTTAATGCCGAAGGGGAGCGTAAAGCCATAGAGCAGAGAGGAGGCCATCACGATATGGCTTGTTTCCCTAAAGCCCAGTCGCGTAATGGCTTGGCTTAAAGTCCTGACATAGTTTCCCGTCGAGCTGTAATGGGTGGAGTTGGCGCATCTGAGTATGGTTGCCGAGATGATTTGATCAGTACGGATGACGTCAGCAATGTCTTTGGCGTCGGAATCATCACTATCAAGCACTTTTCTAATGCGCGAAAAACTTTCCGGAAGGGTGGGGATGTCATCCATCCTTTGAATAAGTTGAAGTGAGTCCTCACGGCAGTACATCTATATTATATCGACCAGAGTCGGGGATTCTTTAGCTATTGATTTCTTTGCGCTTGCAGGGTCGGCTCAGAAAAAATATTTGGAGCGGTTTAAAGCAGATCCAGGGCCCTGTCCAGACCTCCGTGAGCCAGAGAGTAGGGGGCGAGTTCACGCACGCGGGGTTTGGCGTGAAAGGCGATACCCATGCCGGCCGCCTCGATCATGGGCAGGTCGTTGGCACCATCGCCGATGGCAATGGTTTGCGACATCGGAATATTCCATTCCTTGGCTTTGGCTAGCAGGGCTGTGCGCTTGCTGTTGGCATCGATAATATCTCCAACAAAGCCACCGGTGAGTTTGCCATCGACAATTTCCAGTTCGTTACCCAGTGAGAAATCCAGGCCGAGTTTTTCTTCAAAATAGCCGGTGAAGAAGGTGAAACCACCAGACACAAGGCCGGTTTTCCAGCCATGCGCCTGTAATCCCCTGATGAGTGCTTCGGCCCCTTCAGTCAGCTTGATGCGTTCATCCAGTACCTTTTGCAGCACATCGGCATCCAGTCCTTTGAGCAGTTTGACGCGCTCGGTGAACGAGGCAACGAAATCGAGCTTGCCCTCCATGGAAAGCTGGGTGATGGCTGCGACCTGTTCCTTGATACCCATAAAATCCGCAATTTCGTCAATACACTCGTTTTGAATCAGGGTGGAATCCATGTCCATCAACAGCAGTCCTGGTTTGGCTAGGTCCGGTGATGGCTTGAGCGGTGTAATGGCGATATCGATATTCAAACGCTCGGAAAGCGGGCGCAGGCGTGCTGTCATGGTTCTGGCATCAACTGAACCTGTCAGCAGCATACGGCAATGTTCGTCCTGCGTGCTTACCTGCAATACACCAATGCGTTCCAGCGCCAGCGATTCGCACAGCTCCTTGAAGACGTTGAAATCCTTACAGCCGTGAATGTGGACATTCATGTGTGCGGCTTCGAGTTCTGATTGCCATATATCCAGCCGTTTGCCCTGCTGCATACTGATCTGCATCTGCACGGCCTGCAGGGTGTCGCAAGCATAGTGCTCGCGCAGGCGGTAAGCATCGTGTGTGCTGCATACCAGCAATTGACCGCCGCCCGGCGTTGCAAAGAGGGGCGAATTCACCCGGATGGGCAATTCAAAGGATGGGGGAAGCAGGAAATTACTCAGCATGAATAGCCATCCTTACATGGTGCCGAAGTTTCTGAACTTTTCGATGTCCGGGATGCTGATCTTTTTCCCATCGACGCGCATCAGCCCCATATCTTCCAGCTGGCGGAGGGTGCGAGACAGGGTTTCGGGCGAGATATTCAGATGCGAGGCGATAACGTGTTTACTGGCCGGCAGTTTGAAGCGCACACCGTTCTCAGTTTGTTCGCCTTTTTCGATGTAGCGCAGCAGATAGCCAATCACGCGCTGAGTGGCATTGTGCAGCGTCAGGGTGGCAATCTTATTGGCAAACTGATGCAACTGGATGCTCAGATTGGCGATAAGAATGCGAGAGAAATCCGGGTTTTGTTTGAGGCAGGTATCCACCGCATCCTTGCCGATGAATAACACCTCGGCATCCTGCATAGCAAAAGCGTTTAGAGGGTAAGGCTGACCGAGAAACATCACGGCCTCGGCGAAATGATCACCGGCAACGGCAATCTTGGCAGTGTGTTCGCGACCATCGGGCGAGGTAAAGGCAAGCCGGATACCGCCGGAAAGCACCAGATGGAAGCCGGTGCATGGGTCTCCCTGATGAAATAGGGGATTGCCCTTGGCAATGTTGATAATTCTTGAGCCGGCGGCAATCACGTCCAGTTCGGCTGCTTGTGCGGTGCGGAACATAGCAACGTCTGAAATCAGTCTACGGATATTCGGACTGCGGATATGCGCGCTATTGATGATGGACTCCTTGAAAACGCTTTGGCTGTATGCAGCGGAGCCTAAAAACAACAGGGCCGGCGTCAAGCCGGCCCTGTGTGCGAAGCATTAGTCAGGTATCAGGCTTCCTGCCTGACCTCCTGTGGAACTTCCTGCCGGGCCCGGCTCTCGCCCTTGCCGATAGTCAGCAGGTCCCAGACCAGCAGCACAATACCTGCGGTGGTCACAAGACCAAATATCATACGCCACTGCATACCCTGTACGAACCACGGATGCACCTGAGCGGCGAAATAGCCCGACCAGGTCGAACCCTCGATGGCACGTTCGATGAATGACTGCTCGTAGCCGGAAATCAGTAGAGCCACGGTCATACCGATCACACCGAAGTTCAGCAGGCCAAGCGCCCATTTCCATTTCCAGCCGTTGCCCGGAAGATTGCCTGACATCCACACGCCGCCGCGCCATTGCTGTACGGCGATGTAGAACACCGCGATCACGATGGTTGCATAGGCACCGAAGAAGGCGAGGTGACCGTGCGAAGCCGACCACTGCGTGCCATGGGTGTAGAGGTTGATCTGCGGCAAGGTGTGCATGAAGCCCCACACACCGGCACCGAAGAAGTTGCCGAAGGTGTGGGCAATCAACCAGGCCATGGCCGGGTGATTTGCACTCTTGAATTTATGCACACCGGAGTCGTAGATCGAATGCACCACCATGGCGACCAGCGGAATAGGCTCAAGGGCCGAGAACAGACCGCCGATGGATAGCCAATATTCAGGTGTGCCGATCCAGAAGTAGTGATGACCAAGCCCCAAGATTCCCGAGCCGAACATCAGTGCCACTTCGATATACAACCAGGTGGTGACGATCTTACGGCGCACACCGAGCATCTTAATCAGGCCCCAGGCCATGATGCAGCCGACCATTACTTCCCATGTTGCCTCAACCCACAGATGAATGACCCACCACCACCAGAACTGATCCACTGAGATGTTGGTGGTGTAGAACATACCGGCCAGATAAATACCAGCCAGCGCCACCAGATCGAGAATCAGCACACCGCTGATGCCGCTCCAGCGACCCTTCATGAAGGTGGCTGCAGCGTTGTAGAAGAAGATCAACACGCAGACCACGATGCCGATATCGGCCCAGCGCGGTGCTTCGATATATTCACGCCCCTCATTGATGAACCAGCGGGTGAAATCGTCGCCCGGGCCAACCTGAATGAACAGGTAGACAAGCACGACCACGGTAACTGCTGCCGTCAGCACCCAGAAGGCCAGATTGCCGAGTTTCAGGCCGACGGTTTCGACACCAGCCTCATCCTCCAACAGCCAGTAGACCGATCCGATAAAGCCCATGAGTAGCCAGACCACCAAGGCATTGATATGCACCATGCGCGTGACGTTGAAATCCAACACGTTGAAGAACAACTCCGGCATGATGAACTGCAGGCCGGAGATCATCCCGAACAGGATCTGGGCCACAAACAAGATGACTGCGACACTGAAATATTTAACGGCAAGTTTCTGACCGCCGTTTAGATTCTTGCTATCCATGATTCCGAGACTCATCTCAGCCCTCCTGATCGATTGGTTTAAAGTTGTATGGGAAGCCGTTGGTATCAATCGACGACATCCACTTCAGGAAGCCGATAAGGGCCTTGGCCTCATCCTCGCTGATGTTCATGTTCGGCATCTTGCGACCCGAGTCATTCATGTAGTTGTTCGGTGGGTCCATCAGGAAACGGATCATCATGGCCTCACGCGTACTGCTGTCGCCCCAGTTCGGGTCGAGCCACGACTTGGTCAGGTCGGGCGCGAAATAGGCACCGTTGCCGAGCAGTGTATGGCAGTTCATGCAGTTGCGGCCCTGGGTGATTTTCTTGCCCCAGGTGACCAGTGCTTCGGCTTCTTCTTCGCTTAACACCTTGCCGAACAGTGGCTGTTCAACGCCGATGACCGGCACCTGAAAATTGCGCTGTTCGTTGAACACATAATCGATGCGCTGATTGATCACGTTATAGGCCGGTACACGCTCCGAGCCCACCGAAATCTTCGGTATCGTATCGAAGGTCAATCCGATAAGGACAAGCAGCATGACTGATGTCACCCATATTGCGCCTTTGCGCCAGAAATCTTCATTTGCCCACCATTTGGATGTCATACGTTTACCCCCGTCGTTTTGATTTGTCTTAATGAAAAAGAAGTTGAACCACAGAGTTCACAGAGAGCACAGAGAAAACCAAGTTTTGTATGAAGCATCTTTTTATTCCTGTGGGTGATCTTAACTGCTTCATGCATGTCTATTATTTTCCTCTGTGATCTCTGTGTGCTCGGTGGTGAATGGCTTGTATATGTTCATGGCTGAATCGGTGAAGCGGGTTCTTCATGGTTGTGCGTATCGCGGCTGAGCAGCCAGATGCCGTGTGGTGCCAGCAGATAGCCAACCAGCATGAGCGCGGTGAGGATGTTCCAGAATCCGCTGAAATTCATGGTTTCGGAAAGTACCAGTACCGAAGCCGCCAGCATGGCGTAGGTCGCATAGGCACCAACGATAAAGCCCCGGCTATCTTTGAGTCGGCCCCAGGCCAGAAGAAGGGCATAAACCGCTCCGAAAACGATTACCAGCGCACCCGAAAAGAAGGCCATAAAAAAGTTCTGCATTTCTACCGGATCGATCATGTGCTCACCTGCCCATTAAAATTTTCGCGATGATATTCACATGGCTGGGGAGCTACCTTGATCTATATCAATAAAAGCAATGTTTCAGCAGACATTCGTAGATGGGGTGTGTTGACTTCATGTCCAACCGATTGTCACACTGTCAAAACTTCGAATTCAACGGTGTAGCAGGGAATGTGCTATAAAACAATAAAGGTATGAAGATGATTTATTGATGGGGGAATGAACTGAAATCTAGCGAAGAGACAATTCGAGCCATATTTGAGGCCTCTCCTGACACTATAATGCTTCTTGATGAGCATGGGTTTCTTGATTGCAATCCAGCCACTCTGAGTATGTTCTTGTGCTCTTCGCCCGAAGACTTTCTTGGGCGTCATCCCAGCGAATATTCCCCCCCAACCCAGGCTGATGGCAGAAGCTCTCTGGAAGCCGCAGATGATAAAATTTCGACAGCCTATAAAACCGGTTCAAATCTGTTTGAGTGGACTCATCAGAGATCCAACGGTGAGCTTTTCCCTGCTGAGGTTCAACTTGTCCTTTTGAAATTAAAAGAGGGGGATGTTCTCCAAGCTACGGTGCGGGATATTACCCGGAGAAAGGCGGCAGAAAAGTCTTTGAAAAGTTCAAAAGCACATGCGGTCGGCATTATCGAGAGTGCCAGAGATGCATTTGTTGGCATGGATGAACAGGGCAACATTATTGACTGGAATCCCGAAGCGGAACGCATCCTTGGCTTCTCCAAGAATGAGACTTTAGGCAAAAGCCTGGCCGATACCATTGTCCCGCCGGAATTCAGGGAAGCGCATGGAGAAGGGCTGAAGCACTACCTTGAGACGGGCAAGCACAAGGTGCTCAACAAGCACATAGAAATCACCGCACTGCATAAAAATGGTAATACGTTTCCTGTGGAGCTATCCATTGCACCCTTAGCGGGTGATAACTCAGTCACATTCAATGCCTTTATTCGGGACCTGACGGAAAGAAATACTGACAGGGAAGAGATTGTAAGAAGTGCGGAAAGCTTAAGGAAAAGTCTTGTCGGCACAGTGCTGGTTATCGCTAAATCTGTTGAGGCCAGAGATCCTTATACGGCAGGGCATCAACAACGCGTATCCCAGCTTGCCAGATCCATTGCCCAGGAGATGCGGCTTGATAAGGCTATGATTGAAGGCATAAGAATGGGGGCAAGCATCCATGATATCGGCAAGATTCATTTGCCAGCCGAAATACTGAGCAAGCCGGCAAAGCTGAGCGAAATCGAATATTTACTCATTCAGGCCCATACTCAGGTGGGGTACGACATCCTTAAGGATATTAATTTCCCGTGGCCGGTGGCGGATATCGCCCATCAGCATCATGAGCGCATGGATGGCTCAGGTTATCCGCAGGGCCTGAAGGGCGATGATATTTGTCTTGAGGCGAGAGTCGTGGCTGTGGCCGATGTGGTCGAGGCTATGGTCACTCACCGGCCATACAGGGCCGCCCTTGGCATCGAGGTTGCACTTGATGAAATCAAAAATGGCCGCGGCAAGCTCTTTGACCCTCAGGTGGTTGATGCCTGCCTGAAGCTCATTGCAGAAAACAGATTCACTTTTAAAACCTGATAGACGGTCAGAAACTACCGTTTACGCTCAGTGGACGACGATTCGCCTAAGCTTTCAACAACTCATCAAGAAAATCGCACGCTGCTTGCATGCCGGCGCGTTCATTCTCCCAGCATTTCAACAGGGTCAGATTGCCATCCGGAGAAAGGCGGAAGCGATTCGATTCGCGTTGCACGCGCTCTAGCAGTTTGCCGATATCAATCGGCGAGGCCGCGGTGAATCCGAAGCGGATGCCGTTGCTGCTGAAATCCAGTCTGTTGATACACAGATCGGCAGCACGCCAGCGCAGCCGGGCGCTTTCCAAAGCAAGCTTGGCAGCATCCGGCAGCTTGCCGAAGCGGTCGGTCATTTCCTCAAACAACAGGCTGGCCTGTTCATCGCTGGATATCTGGGCAACGCGGCGATACATGGCGAGTCGTTCGCCGATCTGCGGAATATAATCCGGAGGCAGGGCGGTATTGGCATTCAGGCGCATCTCAACACGCGTTTTTGGTTTGGTCGGGGTGCCGCGCGATTCGGCTACGGCGCGGGTCAGCATATCCAGATAAAGATCCAGCCCTATGGCCTCGATCTGGCCGGATTGCTGCTCACCCAGCAGATTGCCCGCTCCGCGGATTTCCATGTCATGCCTGGCCAGCATGAAGCCTGCACCCAGCTCGGTGTGCTGAGCGATGGCCTGCAGGCGTTCGCGGGCATCAGATGTCATGGCGCGTGCATCCGGGGTGAACAGGTAGGCATAAGCTTGATGATGGCTGCGCCCGACCCGGCCGCGAATCTGATGCAACTGCGCCAGCCCCAGCAAATCAGCACGCTCAACAATCAAGGTGTTGGCATTGGGCACATCCAGCCCCGATTCGATAATGGTTGTGCACACCAGCACATGCAATCGCCCCTCGTAGAAATGCATCATCTGCCGATCAAGCTCCGCAGGGCTCATCTGGCCATGGGCAATGCCGATCTCTGCTTCCGGGACCTCTTCTCGCAAACGAGCCGCAATGCGATCGATACTCTTCACATGGTTGTGCAGGTAATACACCTGACCGCCGCGATACAGCTCACGACGAATCGCCTCGTTGGCCAGATGCGGATCGAAGCTGGTCACCATGGTGCGAATCGGTTCGCGCTCAGCCGGCGGCGTGCTGATGATGGATACGCTGCGCAGGCCGGAAAGGGTCTGGTGCAGGGTGCGCGGAATGGGTGTGGCGGTGAGGGTGAGAAGATCGCTGGCAGCATGCAGGGCCTTGAGCTTTTCCTTGTGCTTTACTCCGAAACGTTGTTCTTCATCAACAATCACCATGCCGAGATCGGCGAATTCAAAGGTCTCGGAAAGCAGGCGATGCGTGCCGATGATGATGCGGGTTTTGCCGTTCTTTAATTCGCGTGTGATGCGCTCGGCTTCTTTTTTGCCTTGTAAGCGGGTCATCATCTCGATGCCGAAACCGGAACCTGAGAAACGCTCGACAAAGTTGGCGAAATGTTGATTGGCAAGCACGGTGGTCGGCGCCAAGATGGCCACCTGTCGGCCAAAGCGTGCGACAGTAAAAGCGGCACGCATGGCGACTTCGGTTTTGCCAAAGCCGACATCGCCGCACACCACGCGATCCATGGGCGTATCGCCTGCCAGATCGCGCATGACCGCATCAATCGCCTCGACCTGATCATCGGTTTCCTCAAAGGGGAAGCGAGCGGCAAACTCATCGTAGTCGCCCGCAGCCTCGCCACTGAGCAGGCAGGGTGGGCGTTTGACCTGTTTGCGTGCGGCTTCCGTATCGATCAGCTCATGGGCCATTTCAAGCAGATCGCGCTCGACACGCTGGCGGGTGCGTTTCCATTTATCTGAACCAAGCCGGTTGAGTTGAGGATTGTCATCGCCTGTGTAGCGGTGCAAACGATTGAGATCTTCAACCGGCACATAAACGCTGGCATCTCCGGCGTATTCAATGTGCAGGAAGTCTGCATCGAACTCGCCTTCTGAACTGCTGCCGGAGGGCAGGCTGACCAAACCTTTGTAGCGCCCGACACCATGATCCTCATGCACCACAGCATCGCCGATGCCCAGTTCCTGCAATGAGGAAAACACATCGGCACGAACCAAAGACGAGCTGCGCCCACGCTTGCGTGGCAGGCGCTGGCCAAGCAATTCGCGACCGGTGAGAAGCACAACCCTTTCCTTTTCGAGGAGAAGGCCTTCATCAAGAAAACCGATGCAGGCAGCGATGCCTGTGGCTGGCAGGTCATGCAGTCCCCGACAGTGAACTGCCTGGCCAGCGCTGGAGAGGGAGGCACAGGTCTCTAGCATGCGCTCCTGCTGTCCCGGTCCATGCGCTACCAGCAGCAAGCGCCAGTTCTCATCAAGATATTCAGCCAGTGCCCGATTCAAAGCGTGCAGCGGTTGCTTCTCGTCCTGGAAGTCCGGCAGAGACGGGGGAAGCTGTATGTAGCTGTCCTGAGCCAGCTTGGCTGCCATGACAGGGGTTTCCACTGCGTAGAGTTCCTGAGGGCTGACCAGTGGCTCGCTACTGGTGCGCACCATATCGAACTGGTTGCGTACCTGAGCTGCAAAGCCGAGCCGGGCCGCTTCAATATCCGGTTTTGCGTAGGTTTTTACTGTTTCTGGCAGATAATCAGATAAGCGGGCGGTACTGTCATAGGCCAGTGGTAGCAGGGATTCAATGCCCGGATGCGGCCGTCCTGCCTCGGCAGAGGTCAGCATGGGATGTTTTCTTAAGTGGGGAAAGCGGGCTCTGAATGCGGCAGCAAAGGTCTGCTTGCCTGCATCGTCGAGAATGACTTCGCGCACCGGCACGGAAATAAAGTGGTCGAGTGTTTCTCCAGATCTTTGGGTATCCACATCAAAGCGACGGATGGAATCAATGCTGTCACCGAACATGTCGAGTCTGAGTGGTTGTTCCTCAGTGGCAGGCCACACATCGAGGATGCCGCCGCGTGCTGCAAATTCTCCACGATCCAGAACCCTTTCGGTGCTCTGCATGCCAGCCAGTGACAGGCGTTCCTTAAGCAGGGTGATATCCAGCGTATCACCTGTCTTCAATTGCCAGACATGCGCGGCCACCGAGGCAGGGGGTGCAATACGCTGCAGCCAGGCGGGCAGGGAGGTTAGAAGAACGCCGCTTGGCGCATCCGTGCGTAGTAGACGGGCCAGCGTGGAGAAACGCTCGCCAACGATGG
>Ga0316190_10001148_pt1 | contig 18954 bp, 14 predicted proteins | sample Eddworburrow2_MG_FD_204929 | JGI IMG/M metagenome (GOLD analysis project Ga0316190, IMG submission 204929) | Coastal sediment microbial communities from Maine, United States - Eddy worm burrow 2 | ecosystem: Environmental > Aquatic > Marine > Coastal > Sediment | place: USA: Maine | collected... | reverse complement strand
GGCTTGCTTCCAGCCCACATCTTCCGCGCGATGCTTGAAGTTCATGCCTTCAGGTGAGTGCCGCGTGATGCCGTCGAACACGGTTGCCATCATCTGGGTGTTGGCAAGACCCATGGCATCAATCGCCTGATTGATCACCAGTTTCTGCATCATCAACTGATTTGTGGGAACGGTCGAGATGCGCGCGGCCAGATTTTCCACGTGAGCGTCAAGCTCTGCCGGCGCCACTGCCTTGTGCACCAGGCCGATGCGTTCCGCCTCACGACCGTCTATCCTGTCGCCGGTCAACAACATGCGTTTGGCGCCTTCCGCGCCCAGCCGGTAGACCCACATGGCAGTGGTCGGACTGCCCCAGACACGGGTTGGCATATAGCCGATTTCAGCATCGTCGGCCATGACGACAAGATCGCAGCAAAGCGCAATGTCGGAGCCGCCGGCCACAGCATATCCGTGCACCTTGCAGATCACCGGCTTGTAACTGCGCCACAAGGACATGAACAGGTCGGTGTTTCGCTTCATGAAGGCATAGTCCTTCATCGGGTCCCACGGCATCTCCTGGGTAACGGAATTTTCACCCGCGGTTTCCGCATAGGCCTTCAGATCATAGCCGGCACAAAATGCCCTGCCTGCGCCGCTCAGGACAATCACATGCACTTCGTCATCAGCGTTGGCGCGGGCGACGCAATCGGCAAGTTGTTGCGGGACTTCATCATCAATGGCATTGAGAACGTCCGGGCGGTTCAGGGTGATGCGCCCGACGCGTCCGTCGCCGTGATATTCTACCTTTGCCATCGAATTGCCTCCTGCGGGTTTTTCCACGGGAGGCTCGCAAGTTGGCGTCGTCTGATCAAGTGCGGATTTCTATTTAACGTGGCGGACCAGGAAGTGTTTCTTGGTGGTTTCCACAACATCCCGGTGACCTTCAAATCCGTTTGGAATGATGACGCTGTCACCGGCGCGGAAATCTTTCACGGTTCCGTCCTTGCTGGCATCCACCCAACCCCACCATGAATAGTCCAGATCAATGCCGGTCAGGGCCGAAAATTTCCTGTAAAGACTTTGCTGTAAACGCTCGAGATATTTGGGGTTTTCCGCATCTGCGCCGGTTATGGCACTGCGGCTGCCGATCTGCACGCAGCCGTCCGGAAGAAAACGGTAATAGTGGCGCAATGTCCTGCTGTCACAAGCGCAACCGTTTTGGCGCGCACGGTGCCACCGGGAGTGGCCAGGTGATTGACGCCGTTCACGGTTTTCCAGCCCATGACCGGACTCGCCGGGTGAATCTTCACCCCGAGTTTGCGGGCCAGTTTCATGTAACCCGACGCCAGTTTTGCTGCGTGAATGGAAATGCCGTCAGGCTCCATCAATGCGCCTGCTGCTTCTTCATCCCTGATGACTGTTTGGTGCAGTTCTTCCCGTGACATGATGCGGGACTTGTAGCCAAATACCTCGTTGAGCAGTTTGAATTCAGCTTCCGGTTTAGCCATAACTGAATGGTCCCATACCCTCAGATTCGACAATCTTGTGGTGCCACATTGGTGCCGGATCGCTTCTGCAACCCGTTAACCTTTGTAAACGCGCTGCGCCGATTTATTGCAATTTTCTGCACTGCGGTAAGGTCGCGTTAACCATTTGTTAGTGATTTGGAAACCAAAATGGCACTCCCAGGGGATATCAATTGGATGCAAAGCCATGCCTATCAAATTAACTGTACCTGACTCTACGGAGTTAAAACCGCGTATTACTGTTTTTGGCGTAGGTGGTGCAGGGGGCAATGCCGTCAACAACATGATCGAGTCCAACCTTGAAGGGGTCGAGTTCGTTGTTGCCAACACCGATGCACAGGCCATTCTGCAGAGTTCCGCAGAGCGGCGCATCCAGATGGGCACCGATTTGACACAAGGTCTCGGGGCCGGGTCACAGCCGCAGATTGGCGCCGGTGCAGCCGAAGAGGCATTGCCGGAAATCCTGGATCATCTGGCTGGCGCGCACATGGTGTTCATCACTGCCGGTATGGGCGGTGGTACCGGCACAGGTGCAGCCCCCGTAATTGCGCGCGCAGCAAAGGAGCAGGGCATCCTGACGGTTGGAGTTGTCACCAAGCCGTTCCACTTTGAAGGCCAGCGCCGCATGCTGACGGCGGACCGCGGCATTGAACAGCTCACCCAGCACGTCGATACGCTTATTGTCATCCCGAACCAGAACCTGTTCCGTGTCGCCAATGAGAAGACAACCTTTGCGGCTGCCTTCGCCATGGCGGACGAGGTGCTGTATTCCGGCGTTGCATCGATCACCGAACTTATGACCCGTGACGGGTTGATCAATCTCGACTTCGCCGACGTTCGTGCCATCATGTCCGAAATGGGCAAGGCGATGATGGGTACCGGTGAGGCCTCTGGTGAAAAGCGTGCCATTGAAGCGGCTGAAGCCGCCATTTCCAATCCATTGCTTGATGATGTATCGATGCGCGGCGCACGCGGCCTGCTGATTTCCATCTCGGGCGGCCCTGACCTGACGCTGTACGAAGTCGATGAAGCCGCGACCCGTATTCGCGAGGAAGTCGATCCCGAAGCCAACATCATACTGGGCGCAACCTTCGATGAAAAACTTGAAGGCACCATGCGGGTGTCGGTTGTTGCAACTGGGCTGGCAGAGGAATTCCTGCAGGGCAGCGACGATGCTGAGGCAGAAACTGACGAGGAAGAATCCGGCTACGGCTACGCCACTCCCCAGCCTGCCGCAAAGACTTTAGCCTCGGCGCCTGTGGCCGCAAAACCCCAGGTTGAAGAGGTGGTCGAAGAAAGCATGGAAGTTGCTGCAGAGCTTCAGGAAGCTGCTGCACCGGCTCCTGCACCGCGGCCCGTCATGGCAGAATCTACACCGAAACCGCGGCCGCAAATGCCGGCACGTGAAGAATTTCCGCCGATTGCGCGTGAGCAAATGGCGGCCGGCCCTGAAAAACTGCAACAGGTTGCAAAGGCTGCGCAGACGAAGCGCAAGGGTCTGCTGGAACGGCTGGCCAGCGTCGGACTGGGCGTGCGGCGTGACGAAGAGCCTGCACCTGCTCCCAAAGCCGCCAAGGAAGAGCCGAAAATGCAGCGCCCGCAGTCTGCAGCGCAGGCCCAGGGAAATGTGCATCCGCTTCAGCCTGCCATTGATCCATCGCTTGATGATGACCAGTTGGAAATCCCGGCGTTCCTGCGCAGGCAATCCAACTGATTCAAACGCCTTGGGGTCAGGTTCTGATATTGTAGCGTGCTGATCTGGTTTAAGCCGGATCAGGGTGCTTTTTGGTTGAAACAACCAAGACTCATGAACCTGATCGCTTTCAAAGAGGTACAGCAACTTTATGGGTTCTCATGAACCCGTATTGGTCCAGGCCAGCCATATTTCCGCCCGGTTGATGCACCATTCCACATGTACAAACCGACGTGCAAAGCTGGCTGTATAATGCTTTTTGCGTTAGTCTTGAGGGAACATGGCCTGGTGAACACTGATTCAGGCCGGAATTCAGCGGAGTAGAGCGTTGCCGTCTAAGTCCAAATTTACGACACTGACCATGTTTTGCGCAGCAGGTATCATGCTGTCCGGTTGTGCAGGTGGCAATCTGAGTGACTACCTGCCCGGTGGCGACGACGACAGTTCGGGTTCTTCACAAGGCTTCAGCCTGTTTGGCGGTGGCGATGCAGTGGCGCCCGATCTCGGCAACGATCCGGACGGTGCGCCCATCGCGCAGATGTACAATGCGGGCGTCAAGGACGTGCGCAACGAAGAATTTCGCGCTGCAGTGAAGAAATTTACCGAGGTGGAGCGCCAGCACCCGTATTCGAAATGGGCCACCAAGGCCATCCTGATGCAGGCCTATTCGCATTACCGGCGCAGTGCCCATCCGGAATCCATTGCGGCGGCCCAGCGCTTTATCCAGTTGCATCCGGGACATCAGGATGCAGCCTATGCGCAGTATCTTGTAGCGCTCAATCACTATGAGCAGATCAACGATGTTCGCCGCGACCCGACTGCTGCGCGCAAGTCGCTGGCCGAGCTTGAGGAGGTGGCGCGGCGCTATCCCAACACATCCTATGCCCAAGATGCAGCCGGCAAAGCTTCATTGGCGCGTGATATCCTGGCCGGCAAGGAGATGGAAGTCGGCCGGCATTATCAGCGCAAGAAGTCATTTCTCGCAGCGATCAACAGATACAAGACCGTCGTCAAGAAGTATCAGACCTCGACCCACACGCCCGAAGCCCTGTACCGGCTTACAGAAAACTATATGCAGTTGGGTATCCGCTCCGAAGCGCAGACTGCTGCTGCAGTACTGGGGCATAATTACCCCAATTCAAAGTGGTACAAGGACGCGTTCGCATTGTTGCAGGATGGTGGCTTGACCCCGGTTGCCGATTCCGGTTCTTGGCTGTCGGGCATATTCGGTTCATAGACCAATATGGGGTCAGGTGAACCCGTGAACCTGATCTGTAACCTCGCGACTGTTCTCGAATTCCAGTTTTTTGGTTTTAGCACCACCCCATGACGGCAACCGTGGCTGCGGCACCGGACTTCCGGCAAAATTCATTCAAAATATGGCCGGTCATACCCATGTTGATATTTGTCAACAGGGCCTGGCTGTCAGCGAGTTGACCGCAGCCTTCACATCAGGTTCTTTTACGTGCCGGGGCGATGTTGCGTGCCAAAACCGGCGCAACTGCCAAACAGTAAGGGTCGGTCATGGGTTTTGTCGGAAGTCTTGTCGCACAGGCGTTGTCACTGTTGGCGACCCTGTTCGTGTTTGCGATCGGGGTGCTTGTTCTGGGCGTTGTTGTGATGTTCATCATCGACATCAGCCAGCGCCACGACGCCATTCGGCGAAACTATCCGGTTATCGGCCGCTTCAGACATCTGTTCTCCACACTGGGCGAGTTTTTCCGGCAGTACTTTTTTGCCCAGGACCGCGAGGAGATGCCGTTCAACCGGGCGCAGCGCGAATGGGCATACAAATCGGCCGCCGGGGTCGACAATACGGTTGCCTTCGGGTCGACCCAGAATATTTCCGCGGTTGGCTCTCCGATCTATGCCAGTGAAATTTATGGCCTGCTGGACGATGAGATGTCCGATCCACCGGTTCTCACCATCGGAGAGGGCGCGCGCCATCCCTACCAGGCCGGATCCCTGATCAACATTTCCGGCATGAGTTATGGCGCACTTTCTGCGCCGGCTGTGCAGGCCTTGTCGAAAGGTGCCGCGATGGCCGGCTGCTGGCTCAATACCGGGGAGGGCGGACTGTCGGACCATCACCTGTCAGGAGGTTGTGACATAATCTTCCAGATCGGCACGGCAAAGTACGGCGTGCGGGATGAACACGGCAATTTTTCGGAAGACAAGCTGAGAGAAATCACCGGTCTGCCACAGGTCAAAATGGTCGAGATCAAGCTCAGTCAGGGTGCCAAGCCGGGCAAGGGCGGCATCCTGCCAGCCGACAAGGTAACTGAGGAAATAGCCCGGATCCGCGGGATTGCGGCGGGTAAGGCCTCGATCTCGCCGAACCGGCATTCGGAGATCGCCAATCATGGCGAACTGCTTGATTTCATCGCCCATGTACGCGACCTGTCCGGCTTGCCGACAGGGTTCAAAACGGCCATGGGCGGCGTGGAATGGCTTGAGGAACTGTGCGCGCTCATCAACAAGCGCGGAGCGGCATCGGCTCCTGATTTCATCACCATTGATTCTGGTGACGGTGGTACTGGGGCAGCTCCCATGCCGCTGATCGACAATACCGCCCTGACGGTTCGCGAAGCACTGCCGATGGTGGTGGATGTGCTGGAGAAACACAAACTCAAAGGCCGTATACGGGTCATTTGTGCAGGTAAGCTGATCACGCCGGCTGAGGTTGCCTGGGCTTATTGCGCCGGGGCGGATTTTGTCAATTCAGCGCGAGGTTTCCTGTTTGCGCTGGGATGCATCCAGTCACTCAAGTGCAACAAGAACACCTGCCCAACCGGCATTACCACGCATCAACGTCACCTGCAGCGCGGGCTTGATCCGGCTGACAAGGCAGTGCGGGTGAAAAATTACGCCGGCAAGATACATTATGGAGTTGGCCTGATTGCGCATGCCTGCGGGGTGCCGCACGCCAGAGCCCTTGAGCGGCGGTACGTTCGTCTTATCCAGGCAGACGGCAAGTCCCGCCCATTGAGTGATATCTACCCACCGGCGGAGCAGGACCGGGCTGTGTGAATTTACAAGAAACGGAGTTGCTTGAATGCGGGGTCTCGAAGGAAAAGTGGTCATCGTGACCGGTGGCGGCAGCGGCATTGGCCGGGCCGTCTGTCAGCGGTTCGCGGATGAGCTGGCAAGCGTCGCTGTTTTCGATATCAACGGCGATGGTGCAGCGCAGACAGCCGGGCTGATCTCAGATGCAGGGGGCTGCTCACGCACATATGTAACCGACATTTCAGATTATGATGCCGTAGAAGCGGCAGTTGCTGCCGCTGAAAAGGACCTCGGCCCCGTCGATATCCTGGTCAACAATGCAGGCTGGGATGAAGCCAAGCCGTTCCTTGCCACAGATACCGCTCTATGGCGCAAGATAATCGACATCAATCTGTACGGGCCCTTAAACCTGCATCACACGGTGGTTTCGCGGATGGTGCAACGTGAAGCCGGCAAGGTCATCAACGTCGCATCCGACGCTGGTCGTGTGGGCTCATCCGGCGAAGCGGTCTATTCAGCCTGCAAGGGCGGTATCATCGCGTTCTCGAAAACCCTGGCGCGTGAGCTTGCCCGCAAGAACATCCAGATCAATACGGTTTGTCCCGGCCCGACCGATACACCGCTGTTTGCCAGTTTTGCCGGCGACGCCGAGCAGGGCAGGAAACTGATTGACGGGCTGACCCGTGCCATTCCCATGCGCCGCCTCGGCCAGCCGGCAGACTATCCCGGCATCATCGCGTTTCTGGCCAGTGACGATGCCGATTACATCACCGGGCAGACGATCAGTGTGTCCGGTGGTCTGACCATGCACGGGTGATGTCCGTATTTGTCGACACATCCTAATCCTCTCGCCCGATTCTATAAAAATGCGCTATAAACAGCGCTGTCATGCTCACACATCTTGCCATACGCGACATAGTCCTTATCGAAAAGCTGGACCTCTCCCTTGAGGAAGGCCTCGGTGTGCTGACCGGTGAGACCGGTGCCGGCAAGTCAATCCTGCTGGATTCGCTGGGGTTGGCGCTTGGCGCGCGCGGTGATGCATCGCTGGTGCGAACGGGCTGTGACAAGGGCAGTGTGACGGCCGGGTTCCATCCTCCTGCAGGCCACGCTTCATATGCCTTGCTGGCTGAAGCGGAAATTGAGGCGGGCGAGGACGGTATTGTCATTCGCCGTATTCAGGGCGCTGACGGCAAATCCCGGGTGTTCATCAATGACCAGCCGTCCAGCGTGAACCTGCTGCGGCAACTGGGAGGACTGCTGGCGGAAATCCATGGCCAGCACGATGACCGCGCCCTCATGGATGTCTCGTTCCATCGCACGGCCCTGGATGCCTATGGCGAGCTTGAGCCGAAATTGCGCAAGGTTGAGGCTGCCTGGGCGGCGCTGAGTGCGGCAAGGGATGCCTACGATGCCCATCAGGCCCGGCTTGACCGGGCAGAGACCGAGCGTTCGTTTCTGGAACATGCCCTGAAAGAAATGCATGAGCTTGATCCGCTGCCGGGTGAAGAAGCGACCCTGGCGGACAAGCGCCAGATGATGATGAACGCGGAAGAATTCTCATCCGTGGTCAATGAGGCGCAAAAGGCTGTTTCCAACGGCGATACCATTGCCGCCCTGAACACGGCGCTGCGGAAGCTGGAAAGACGCCGCGAGCAGGCAAAAGGCGGTTTGGACCCGGTATGTGCGGCCCTTGAGCGTGCCGTGATCGAGATGAACGAAGCGCAAAACCAGCTTGATGCAGCGGCCCGGGAATTCGTGCTCAACCCGGCTGAGCTGGAAAAGGCCGAGGAGAGACTATTTGCGCTGCGCGCACTGGCGCGAAAACATAAAGTCCAAGTGGATGATCTGGCTGCTCTGATGGAGCGCTTTGAAACCGATCTGCAATCCATTGATGACGGCGGCGTCATGCTTGCCAAACTCAAAACCGCCCGCGATGAGGCGCAGACTGTTTATGACGATCTGGCGCTCAAATTGTCGGATGCGCGCGTGAAAGCGGCTGTGAAGCTGGACCAGGAAATATTATCCGAACTGGCGCCTTTGCGGCTGGAAAAGGCGCGATTTGAAACCCGGGTCGAAACAGATGAAGCCCGTGCCGGTCCGCACGGCATTGACCGGGTGGAATTTCTGATTGCGGCCAATCCCGGGACACCGCTGGCTCCCATCGTCAAGGCGGCATCCGGAGGTGAGTTGTCCCGCTTCCTGCTGGCCCTGAAGGTGGTGCTGGCAGCACGCGCATCTGCACCCACGCTTGTTTTTGACGAGATTGATACCGGTGTGGGCGGAGCCGTTGCCGATGCCATCGGCCAGCGGCTTTCGCGCATGTCGAAGGGTTTGCAGGTGCTGGCGGTCACCCACAGTCCGCAGGTTGCCTCGCGTGCCGACGCGCATTTGCTGATATCCAAGATGGAAGAGGCAGGCGATGCCGCCGGCCGGCGCATGATCACTCGTGTTACGCCGCTCACCGGCGAGGGCCGCCGTGAGGAGATCGCCCGCATGCTGTCCGGTGCCGAGGTGACATCGGAAGCCCGCGCCCAGGCTGACCGACTGCTGTCGGCTACAGGTTAATCCATCATGACGAAAATTACCCCTGTTGCGGCGTTGACGCCGCTGGAAGCGGCTGACGAACTTGAACGTCTGGCAGCCGAGCTGGCGCGCCATGACGAGGCCTACTACCGTGAGGATGAGCCGGAAATCTCGGATGCGGACTATGACGCGCTGAGGCGCCGCAATGAAGAGATTGAGGCCGCATTTCCTGACCTGGTTCTGGCGGACTCGCCGTCACGCCGCGTTGGTGCTGCGCCATCGGAAAAGTTCGGCAAGGTGCGCCATGCCGTCTCGATGCTGTCTCTGGGCAACGCCTTTGCCGATGAAGATGTGCATGAGTTCGTCGCCCGCATTCGCCGTTTTCTGAAACTTTCCGATGATGAACCGGTCGACATCACGGCGGAACCGAAGATCGACGGCCTGTCGGTATCGTTACGCTATGAAGCCGGCAGACTGGTGCAGGCGGCGACACGCGGAGACGGGCAGGAGGGTGAAAATGTCACCCGAAATGTCGAAACAATCGGCGAGATTCCCCATAAGGTGAGTGGGGACGACTTCCCGCCCGTGTTTGAGGTGCGTGGCGAAATATACATGTCCCACAAGGACTTCGCTCAACTTAATGAGACGCAGTTGGAAGCAAATGCCAAGGTTTTTGCCAACCCGCGCAATGCGGCTGCCGGCTCCTTGCGCCAGCTTGATGCATCGATTACTGCGGCACGGCCCTTGCGGTTTTTTGCCTATGCCTGGGGCCAGGTTGACCGGCTTCCCGCCGACACCCAGCGCGGGGTTCTGGACGCGCTTGATCGCTGGGGGTTCCCGGTCAATCCGCTGACGACACTTTGCACATCTGTCGATGAACTGCTGGCGCACTATGGGTCTATCGAAGAGCAGCGCGCGTCGCTGGGCTATGACATCGATGGTGTTGTCTACAAGGTGAACCGGCTCGACTGGCAGGAGCGGCTCGGTTTTGTGTCGCGCTCGCCGCGCTGGGCAATTGCGCACAAGTTTGCCGCCGAAAAAGCCACCACTGTGCTGGAAGGCATCGACATTCAGGTAGGCCGCACCGGCGCGCTCACACCGGTGGCGAGACTGAAACCGGTCACGGTCGGCGGTGTGGTGGTGTCAAATGCAACCCTGCACAATGAGGACGAAATCGTCCGCAAGGATATTCGTATCGGCGATACGGTGACCATTCAGCGGGCAGGGGACGTGATACCGCAGGTGCTCGGCCATTTACCCGACAAGCGCCCGGCGGATGCCGCTGAGTATGTGTTTCCGACAACGTGTCCGGCGTGCGGCTCGCATGCGGTGCGCGAGATCAACGAGAAAACCGGCAAGATGGATGTGGTGCGCCGTTGCACCGGCGGCCTGATATGCCCGGCGCAGCGGGTCGAGCGGCTCAAGCATTTCGTGTCGCGCAATGCGTTTGACATCGAAGGCATGGGCGACAAGGTCATCCAGGAGTTTTACGATGACGGCCTGATCCAGTCGCCGCAGGACATCTTCACGCTCAAGGCCCGGGACGAACGCTCTTTGAAAAAACTCAAGGACCGGGAAGGTTGGGGGGGAACGTCTGCCAGCAATCTGTTTGCCGCCATTGATGAACGCCGCAGGGTCGGGCTCGGCCGCTTCATATATTCGCTCGGCATTCGCCATGTGGGAGAAACCACCGGCCGGACACTGGCACGGTCATACGGCACGGCAGACCAGTTTCTCGACGCCATGACCGCCGCCCAGGATCATGCATCGGAAGCCTACGCCGATCTGGTGAATATTGACGGCATCGGCGATGTCGTGGCGCGCGCCGTGGCAGAGTTTTTTGCCGAGCCGCACAACCTGTCCGTGGTCAGGGAACTGGTCGATGATCATCTCGACATCCAGCCGCTGGAAGCTGTTGATACCGGCTCGCCCGTGTCCGGCATGACGATCGTGTTTACCGGCGCGCTGGAGCGCATGACGCGGGATGAAGCCAAAGCCATGGCGGAACGGCTTGGCGCGAAAGTGGCCGGCTCGGTGTCAAAGAAAACCAATCTCGTCGTGGCTGGTCCGGGTGCCGGATCAAAGCTGAAAAAGGCAACCGAACTCGGTGTCGAAGTCATCTCCGAAGACGATTGGTTTGTCCGGGTAGGGGCCTGAGAGGGACAGGGCATGGCTTGAGTATCCTGGCCCGTCGCACTGATTGCCAAAGTCCTCAATTGTCAACATTGGAAAAATACTGTTATATTGAATGATCGTTCAGTTTGACAAAGGCGTTTCTGATGACCCGGATGGAAAGCTTCAACGCTGCTGCGCCTGCGCTTGACAAGTCACAAATCAGTGGCGCGCCTGAGCAATGGGACCGCAGCGGACTGCCTGCCTGGGCTTACACGAACGATGAACAACTGCAGTTGGAACGGGACTTGTTGTTCCGCCGTCACTGGCAACTTGCGGGCCATGTCAGCAATGCCCCTGAACCGGGTAACTACTTCTGCTTTGACGTAGCAGGAGAGCGCGCCATTATCGTGCGTGGCAAGGACAATGAGATACGCGCCTTCCATAATGTCTGCCGCCATCGCGGCTCACGGGTTGTGGTCAACGAAACCGGTACGTGCGGTTCGGCGCTGGTTTGCCCGTTCCATGGCTGGTCCTTCAATCTTGACGGAACGCTGCGAACGGTTGCGCAGCCTAAGGCAGTGCCGGTGCTTGATCCGGTCGAGCACGGCCTGGTGCCGGTTGAGTTTGAAATCTGGCACGGATTTGTGTTCGTCAGATTTCAGCCTGGTCCGCAACCGGCTGTGGCGGACATCCTGGCTCGCCATGAAGCCGAGATTGCGCTGTACCGCTCAGCGGAGGCGGTGCCGACCCGCACCGGTTTCTGGTCCCAGGAAATAGGGGCCAACTGGAAGTGTGTTCGCGATGTCGACAATGAGGGATATCATGTCCCCATGGCCCATCCCGGATTGCAGGAACTGTACGGGGACAACTATTTCGACGAACATTGGCAGGACGGCACGACACGCTCTTTCGGCCCCTTCAAGGGTGGGCACAACAGACTGTGGTCGGTGCGGGCCTATAACAGCATTCTGCCGGATGTCGATTACCTGCCGGAAAGCCATCGCCGGGCGTGGCTCTATATCGGGATGTTCCCGAACTATGGTTTGTATTTCTACCCGGACGGGTTGGGCTTTTATCAGGAATTCCCGATAGCAACTGACAAGACGGTGTTGCGCGGCGGCGCATACGGGATGCCGCTTTCAGATGCCGGTGATGCAACCTTCAACCGGCGCATTCAGGCAGCCCGCTACCTGTCTGAACGGATCGACAATGACACTGCCGTGGAAGATATCCAGCTGACCGTGTGGTCTAACGAAGCTGCACATTCAAGCGGTTTTCAGGGCTTTATCCTGTCGGACCTGGAGTATGGCGTAAAGCAGTATCACGACCAGTTGCGCCATCTCATGCCGGTCCTGAACCAGGCCGACGCACCTGAGCGGGGCGCTCTTGAAACAACCAATCACAAATTGCTGGAGGGTCTGTAATCAACGATCTGAGATGTGCGTAAAATTCCGGCAGTGCTGCCTGAAATTCAGCATTGAATGAAATGCGGATTGCACACTAGACTTCATCACAAGAATATTTTTCAACAGGGAGTAACCAAACGATGGCACGTATTACACGCAGAATTGCACTGACAATGGGGGCAGCCGCGACGGTGGTGGTCATGACCGGCCCCGCAGCACAGGCTGAAGAGGTTGTGCATGTCTATAACTGGGTCGACTATATCGGCGAAACCACGCTGGCTGATTTCACCAAGGCAACCGGTATCAAGGTGGTTTACGACACCTATGATGCGGCTGAAACGGAAGAGGCAAAATTGCTTGCCGGCAGTTCCGGCTATGATGTGGTGCTGCACTCGGGCAGCCAGTTGCCGAAGTTCATTCAGGCTGGCGCTTTCCTGAAAATCGACCGGTCCAAGCTGTCGAACTATGACAACCAGGATGCAGGGATTCTCAAGACGGTGGAGAACTGGGACCCGGGCAATGAGTTCAGCGTGGTGTATATGTGGGGCACAACCGGCATCACCTACAATCTCGACATGGTCAAGGAACGCCTCGGTGATGACGCGCCCTTGGGCACGATGGACATCCTGATGAAGCCGGAGCTGGCTTCGAAGGTTGCCGATTGCGGTATTTCGGTGCTGGAAAGCCCGCGTGACGTGATACCGATGGTGCTGTCCTACCTGGGCAAGGACCCGAACACGCAAGATCCGGCCGACTATGATGCAGTGGTCGAAGCCTTCAAACCGGTTCGCCAGTACATCAAGACCTTCGATGCCTCCAACTATCTCAACGCAATTCCCAACAAGGAATTGTGTGTGATCAACAACTGGTCGGGCGATTATGCAACTGCAACATCGCGGGCCTCCGATGCCGGCGTGGAAATTAATCTCAGCTACGAAGTGCCGGCCACCGGTTCACCTGCGTGGTTCGATGTGTGGGCCATTCCGAAAGATGCCAAGAATGTCGAAAATGCTCACAAGTTCCTCAATTTCATGCTTGATCCAAAGGTGATCGCCGGCGCGACCAATTTCACCTACTACGCCAACGCAAACGCCAAGGCGAACGAGTTCGTGCTCAAGGAAATCCTGGATGATCCGGCGATTTATCCAAATGATGAGATCAAGAGCCGGTTGTGGACATCCAAGTCCCTGTCGCCAAAGGCCCAGCGTGCGCTGACCCGCGCCTGGACCAAGATCAAAACGGGTTCCTGATCCTGAATTGACATGACATCATGCCCGCAAGGTTCACAATGAGCCTTGCGGGATGTTCCTCTCAAGTCACAACGGATCCCCCAGATGACAGCTGACGACAGTTTTATCCGCATCGAGAATGTCACCAAGAAATTCGGCGATTTTGTCGCCGTGGACAATGTGTCCCTCGATATTGCCAAGGGCGAACTGTTTGCGCTGCTCGGTGGGTCCGGTTGCGGCAAGACCACCTTGCTGCGCATGCTGGCGGGATTTGAAACCCTGACATCCGGCCGCATCATCATCGACGGCCAGGACATGGCCGATGTGCAGCCGTTCAATCGTCCCGTAAACATGATGTTCCAGTCCTATGCCCTGTTTCCGCACATGAATGTGGAAAAGAATGTCGGCTATGGCCTGAAGCATGAAAACATGAGCGACGCACAGCGCAAGGACCGTGTCAGGGAGCTTCTCGACCTGGTGCAACTGGGTCAGTTTGCCGCCCGCAAACCGCACCAGCTTTCAGGCGGCCAGCGCCAGCGCGTGGCCCTGGCCCGGGCACTGGCAAAGAGCCCGAAAGTGCTGCTGCTGGATGAACCGCTTGGCGCGCTTGACAAAAAGCTGCGCGAGCAGACCCAGTTTGAACTGATCAACATTCAGGAGGAACTGGGCGTGACATTCATGGTCGTGACCCATGATCAGGAAGAGGCGATGACGCTTGCCTCGCGCATTGCCATCATGGATCGCGGTGTCATCAAACAGGTCGGAACCCCGACCGACGTCTATGAATTCCCGACCACGCGCTTTACCGCCGACTTCATCGGGTCGATCAACCTGTTTGACGGAAAGGTTACCAGCGTCAAGGCCGGCAAGGCACGCATCGATGCGGCTCAGGCCGGCTGCACCTTCGAGGCACCGGCGGCTGACAACGTCAAGGCCGGTGACAGTGTCGGTATTGCGGTTCGGCCGGAAAAGATCTTCATCTCCCGGGAAAAACCGAAATCGACCAGTGTCAATGCGGTGCAGGGCGAAGTGCTTGATCTTGGCTATTTCGGCAAGGACTCCTTGTACCGGGTCAAGTTGGCAAGCGGAGAGCTGATCCGCGTCAACCGTGTCAACGAGCAACGTGTCGTCGAAGCCGACCGCCAGGTGGACTGGGACGACAAGGTCTGGCTGACCTGGGATGCAAGCTCGGCAATTGTGCTGCCGGAGGAGACCTGATGAGCGAGCTTGCCAGCCGGGATGTCGTTTCTCCTGCCCGCCAGACCAGCGGTTTTCAACGCTGGCTCAACCGGGACGGCTGGCGCAAGATTGTTGCAGGCATTCCGTTTTTCTGGTTGCTGCTGTTTTTCCTGACACCGTTCTTCATTGTGATGGTGATTGCAGTATCTGAGGCAGCCTATTCGATACCGCCGTTCAAGATACCGTTCACCTGGGACGCGCTGACAGCCAATATCTCCACCAATTTCGGTTACCTGATCAATGACTCGCTGTACTATACCGGATATCTGAACTCACTGAAGATTGCCGCCATTTCAACGGTTTTCTGCCTGCTTCTCGGCTATCCGATGGCCTATGGCATTGCCCGGTCTTCCGGGGCGACCCGCAATATACTGCTGCTGCTGGTCATCCTGCCGTTCTGGACGTCATTTCTGCTGCGCATCTATGCGTGGATCGGACTGCTGGGCACCAACGGCACCATCAACAACGTGCTGCTTGCCATAGGCATTATAGACGAGCCGTTGAAGATGATGAATACGGATTTTGCCGTCTATATCGGCATTGTCTATTCCTACCTGCCGTTCATGATCCTGCCGCTGTATGCAAATCTGGAGCGGCTTGACAATACGCTGACTGAAGCGGCGATGGACCTGGGGTCCACGCCAACGCGGACATTTCTGGACGTGACATTGCCATTGTCGATACCCGGCATCGTGGCGGGTTCCATGCTGGTGTTTATCCCGGCAACCGGTGAATATGTCATTCCGGTTTTACTGGGGGCCGGCGACAGTCCGATGATCGGGCGCGTGCTGTTTGATGAATTCTTCCTCAACACCGACTGGCCGGTCGCATCTGCCGTGGCCATTGTTCTGCTGATGTTGCTGGTCGTGCCGATCATGATCTTCAATCATTACCAGGCCAGCGCGGAGGGGATTGAGTAATGCAAAACCGCTCCGTGTTCCTGCTGTCAGTGTTGTGTTTCGGATTTGCCTTCCTATATGTGCCGATCCTGATCATGATGGCCTATTCGTTCAATGCATCCAGGCTTGCGACCGTCTGGGGCGGATTTTCAACCCAGTGGTACGGCAAGCTGCTGGAAAACGATCAGGTGATTGATGCGGCACTCTTGTCTCTGCAAATTGCGGTTGTCTCAGCCAGTTTCGCAACCCTTCTCGGTACGCTTGCCGGCCTGACGCTGGCAAGGCTGGGCCGCTTCAAGGGCCGGACCTTGTTCTCGGGGATGATTTCGGCGCCGCTCATCATGCCGGATGTCATCACAGGCCTGTCGCTGTTGTTGCTGTTTGTCAGCCTCGAAACGCTGATCGGATGGCCGTCCGGGCGCGGGGCAACCACGGTGACACTGGCGCACATCACGTTCTCAATGGCTTATGTGGCGGTGATCATCCAGTCGCGGCTGACATCGATGGACAATTCGGTTGAAGAAGCCGCCATGGATCTGGGCTCTACACCGTTGAGGGTTTTGTGGGACATAACCTTGCCGATCATCGCGCCTGCGATGGTGTCGGGATGGCTGTTGTCGTTCACCTTGTCACTGGATGACCTGGTGATCGCCAGCTTCACCAACGGTCCGGGATCGACCACGCTGCCAATGCTGATTTTCTCCAAGGTCAAGCTGGGCGTGACACCGGACATCAATGCACTGGCCACTCTCATTGTCGGCGTCGTGACCATAGGTGTGGTTGTTGCAGGTTTCCTGATGTTCAGGGCGGAAAAGCAACGCAACAGGGACGTGCAGGCGGCAATCGCCGGTAACCAGTAATCCGGCTCTATGCCTCCACACGGTCTCGCCTGATAGCAAAGCTGCCGGCGTCGGCAGTATCAAATTCGCGCGCATATTTGTGACCGGCATAAACCGCAGAGGCGATGATCGCAGGTGCCTCGCAATCGCCGATGCGCCGGATGGATTTCACCGATCCGGCACCGCCCCGGGAACGCTTCTCCGTCAACTCCCGGTACAGTGTCTCATTTGGTGACCTGGCGGTGACCATGACCACTGCATCGGCCGGCACTGTCCGGTTGCGTTCGGTATAGCTGCACCTGAGCACAACTTCATTGCCGTCAAAGCCATGAAGATTGTGGGCCAGGATCAGGTCGACGCCGAGGTCCATCAACCGCCTTTGGGTTCCGTGCTGTTCCGCTGTCTGGACGCCAAACGATGCCACAAGGTTTTCAGGTGTCACATAGGTGACACTGGAGGCAGTGGCCTGCAGCAATTCTGCGATAACGGCTGCCATGTAGTAGCTGTCATCATCAAACACCAGCACCCGTCCTTCAGGCAGGCGTCCGGCCATGATGTCGTCCGGCGTGAACACCTGTGACAGTGCCTGCAATCCTGAAATACCGGCCGTGTTGGAGCGGCCAAGTCCGTCACTGCGCCAGCGTGAACCGGTTGCGATGACAACGTGATCGGGTTCGACCAGTGCCACGTCATCGGCACTCAATTCGCTTTCCGGATAGATATCAACATTGGCCATGGCCTGCAGTTGCCGGGTTCTGTAGTCGCGCACCCGCGCCCATTCGCTCAATCCCGGCAGGCGGGCTTCCAGCGTTACCCTGCCGCCCAGTTCGCGGCGTGCTTCCGACAGCATCACTTCATAGCCGCGCTGGCCCAGAGCGCGGGCGCATTCCAGCCCCGCCGGTCCAGCGCCGACAACCAGTATCTTGTCGGCCGACTGTTTTGTGTTGATGGTTTCGGGATGCCAGCCTTTTCGCCATTCTTCGCCCATGGTCGGGTTCTGGGTACAGCGGATCGGCACGCCGAGACTGTCGCCTGCGTAACAGATATTGCAGCCGATGCATTCGCGAATGTCTTCCGGCCTGCCGTCGGCAATCTTGTTGGGCAGGAACGGGTCTGCGATCGACGGTCGCGCGGCACCGATGAAGTCGGAGATGCCGCGCTTGATATAGCTCACCATGGTGTCGGGTGAGGTAAAGCGTCCGACGCTGACAACTGGTCTGGTCGTTGCCGATTTGACGAACGACATCAGCGGTTCGAGCGACGCTTCACCGACGAAGCGCGACACACCCATCTCATGGGAGTAATCATTGACGGTGATGTCCCACAGGTCCGGCATCTCCGCCATCAGCGAAAACATGTCGCGGCTTTCGTTGTCGTCGGACAGCCCGTCCACGGCAAGACGTACCGCAATCGCGCATGTGTCGCCAACGGCCTGCCTGGTCTCTTCCATAAGTTCGCGGCACAACCGGGTGCGGTTGTACAGGCTACCGCCATACTCGTCGGTGCGCTGGTTGGTTTGCGCTGACAGGAAGTGTGACAGCAGGTAGCCGTGGGTGGCATAAACATAGACCAGGTCAAATTCTGCCTCACGCGCCCGCAGGGCCGCATCGCGGTGCCAGCGCCTGAAGTCTGCAATGTCCTGCTTGTCCATGGCGCGTGACTGGAACGGCACGCCTGAAGCGGACGGCAGACTGCCGACATCAATCGACACATCGCGGCTGAACTGGTTAGCGCTGCGGCTGCCGCCGTGCCACAACTCGACACCGGCCAATGCGCCGTGCTCATGCACGTTATTGGTCATTTTCGCATGCACCTTGATGTCGGATGCGTCCCAAAGGCTTGCATAAGGATAGGGCAGGTCATCGGAGGTCGGGTGAATGGAGCAATACTCCGTGTTGACGACGCCCCAGCCGCCTTCTGCCTTTACACCGCGCATGGCGGCCAGCGTGTTTGGACGAAGCCAGCCCATCCCGGTGCAGTGCGGCACCTGGTAAAACCGGTTCTTTGCGGTAACCGGGCCAATCTTCACCGGCTCGAACAAAACATCATAACGAGGATCACGAGGCATTCAGAACTCCAGCTAAGCTGTTCGAGTGTATGGAAAATTCGTGAGAGACTTGCAGCAGGTGCCAAGGATAAATGTATCGTGGCTTATGGCAAGCTGGAGGGTGAAAGTCGTGCGGGTTTTGTTCCGCTCACGCCAGCAGCCTGACGGCTGTGCTCCGCTGGGGCGCACTTCGTGCGGCGGCCGGTCAGCCTTGCCTCAGCACTTCGTGCTTCGGAGTGAGTGTTCATCACTACCGTCATCCCAGCGAAGGCTGGGAGGTGGAGTCACGTTTGAAGTGCAACACGGTTGAACATCTGATTGAAGACCTCGTTTGGGGTTTTGTAGTTGAGGCACTTTCTTGGCGCATTGTTGTACCTGTCTGTGATGAACTGCAACTGTTGTGCCGGGATGGCTGCCAGGTCTGACTTTCTCGGCAATGATCGCCTGAGC
>Ga0316190_10001147_pt1 | contig 18962 bp, 14 predicted proteins | sample Eddworburrow2_MG_FD_204929 | JGI IMG/M metagenome (GOLD analysis project Ga0316190, IMG submission 204929) | Coastal sediment microbial communities from Maine, United States - Eddy worm burrow 2 | ecosystem: Environmental > Aquatic > Marine > Coastal > Sediment | place: USA: Maine | collected... | reverse complement strand
TCAGCCGGATCGGACTGGATCCATGCTGTTGGCAGACCTTATGGATCCTGGAAAATGGTTGAATATGTAGGGGTCAACGCAGCCAACGGTGATAGAATTTACCTGGATGTGGACGGAAATCCCACCAACCAGTTCCTGGTTAGTAACACCCGATTTGTGAATAAGAGCTGGGTGGCTCCCTGGCAGGGAGGATTTACAGCCACTGCTTCGTGGAAAGGCCTAAGTGCTTCTGCCTTCTTCACCTGGGTACAGGGCAAGTATATGGTGAACAACACCCGGTATTTCATGGAATCCAACGGACAGTTTGCCGCTTACGGTCAGTCCTTGAAAATGCTGGAAGCCTGGAAACAACCCGGAGACATTACCGACGTTCCTAAGGCTGACTTTTCCAACTACTTTGACACAAGGCTACTGGAGGATGCATCCTTCATGCGTTTGAAGAATCTCACCATATCCTATACCATACCTCAGAAATGGGCCGAAGCCACCAGGGTATTTAAGTCCTTCAGGGTTTATGCTCAGGGGCAGAACCTGTTTACCTGGACCAAGTACCTTGGATTTGACCCGGAATACGATGCTGCCTATGAATTGGGACAGTATCCACACGTCAAGACCATCAGTTTCGGTATTGATGCCGGATTTTAATTTTAAACACGTACAGAAAGATGAAAAAGCTAAGTATAATATTGGTAGTAATGCTGTTCATGGTATCTGCCTGCGAGGACTTTCTTACCAAAAATCCATACGACGAGGTAGCTACTGAACTTGCCATTCAAAACCTTGACGATGCCAAAGTGGCATTGAACGGGGTATACTCCGGATTTAAATCCGCCTCCTACTACGGGAGAAATTTTGTAGCCTATGCAGATGTACAGGCTGATATTGTTCAGTCGGTAATCGGATATTCCAATCAGCTGGGTGAGATCTACAAATGGTCCTACCTCTCCGATAACGGTGGAATCACCAATGCCTGGGACCTGATGTACACTGTGATTGTCCGTGCCAGCAATGTCATTGATGCCCTTCCAAACATCGAAGCCACACCGGAAGAGCTGAATCAGATTGAAGGGGAAGCCCGACTGGCCAGAGCCATTGCACATTTTGACCTGGTCAAAGCCTTTGCCAAGGCCTACACTCAATCCAATCCATCGGTGGATCTCGGTATACCGATTATTGAAACATTTGCCATTGCAGAACCCGAAAGGAACACCATCCAGGAGGTTTATGACTTCATTCTGGCTGAGGCTGCAACAGCTGCTGCCCTGATGACAGACAATGGTGCCGACGATGTGGCCAGTGTCTTCCTTACCCCGGTGGCGGCAGAAGCTTTCATGGCCCGTGTAAATCTTTATATGGGTGAATGGGACGACGCTGTTTCCCATGCTACTAATGTGATCGACAATCCTAATTACTTTCTTGCCTCGGATTCTGCCGAATATGCAAATATGTTCCTGAACGATGTAGGATCGGAGGTAATTTACAGGGTGGGTCTCACCAAAGCAGATTACAATGGAAGGTACATTGGGTATAACTATTACAATAGTTCACAAGGTGCTCCTAACTCAGACTATATCCCGGCTCAATGGATCCTGGACGCTTTCGGTGCAAATGACATTCGCACAGACATAGTCTTCAGGAATATGGTCACCAAGTTTGGTTTCGACTGGGATCTTGTATGGAAGTACCCCGGTAATCCCCTATTCTATGACGATCCGGAGGTAACCACCAACTCGAACATGTATAAGATGTTCCGCATGTCCGAGATGTACCTGATCAGGGCAGAAGCTAATGCGGAACAGGATAACGATGCTCTTGCTCTGCAAGACTACAATGACCTGAGGAGTAATCGAATTGAAGGTTATATATCAGAAAATCTTGTTGGCGCCGCTTTAAAAGCAGCCATTTGGGATGAGCGTCAGCGGGAACTTTGTTTTGAGGGTCACCGTTTGTGGGACCTGAAACGCAAAGGACTGGGTTTCACGCGTGTACCGGTAGTTCATCCAGTATACGGAACCATTACCAATCCTGGCCCCAGCCAGAGCGAACTCTCTGTCACCCCAAGCGATAACAGGTGGCAATGGCCCATTCCGGATGAGGAATTGAAGGCCAACGACAACATCACCCCTAATCCAGGTTATTAATGATAAAATGCAATCCAATCATGAAAAAGATAACTATCAAACTATTGTCCTTATTTGCTGTGGTCCTTCTGCTGAACGGCTGTGGCGAAGCAGATCCTATTATATATAGCGGTCCGACGTTTGTAAGCTTTACCGACGGGGTATTGGGTGATTATTTCGTTCAGGAAGACAATACACCCTTTCCCATACAAGTGGGCATTCCTTCTCCTGCGGGCAGTGAGGTAACAGTGAATCTTAATGTGCTGTATGCCTCCGGTACTGCCGGCACACATTACGATGTCCCTGCTTCAGTGACCATCCCGACCGGATCGGTAACAGCTGAATTCAACATCACTGGATACTTTGCAAATATGTCAGGAAGAAAGGATACACTGATCATCGAAATGGTCAGTGCTGACACAGCAAGTTTCAATACAGTGTACACGCTCTATCTGCAGCAGTTCTGCCCATTCGTCCTTGACGATTTTGTGGGAGCCTGGACTGCCTATGAAAAGTCCGATTACGAGGATGATCCCTATCCTCCCTATACCATCAATTTTGCACTTGTACCGGGTGAGGCCAATACCCTCGTAACAGAGGATATCTGGCCCTTTTTCCCGATCAAGGTGGTATTCAATGCAGATGATCCAGCCAACTTTTACTGGAACATTCCGGATCAGTTTCTTGTGGATGACCTGCTTGGCTACGGAGAAGCACGAGCCGTTGATCTTGGAAATGGTCCCTTCTCTTCCTGTGATCAGACAGCAAGTATTCGTTACAAAGTCTATGTTGCAGCAGGTAACTTTGAACAATCGACGCTTGAATTAGTGAAAGATTAATTGAAGACGTACTGTTTACTTATATTCAAGACCGCCGGTTTCTCAGATTCCGGCGGTCTTTTTTTGGCCCATTCTTTGTATCTTTAAGATCTTGATGGGAATCCAAAACTCTTCGTTATGAAAATGAAAACTTTGATTTACGTAAGCTGTTTGCTTATCCTGTCGCAGGTGGGCATGGCGCAAACCAATATGATCTCCTCGGCTGCTGACCTGTTCAATTTCTTAAACTCAGACCTGGACTATATTGAAGCCCGGAATGACAGATACAGGACCGTAGAAGGTTCACCCTACCTTGACAGCGAGTTTCATCCTGGATCTCTCTCCATTAATAAGACAAAGTTTACCGGCATATCGCTCAGGTACAACTGTTATGAGGGCTACTTTGAATTTGAAACCGAACAGGGGGTCAAATACTTCGATCAAAAGGTCACCCGGATCGATACCGTGTGGCTGGAGGGAGATACCTTTCTCTATGTTTACTTTCAATCAGGGAAGTCCAGGAGACAAACATTTATGAAAGCGGTGCATATTGGACCCACCAGTGTGTACCTGCATAATGAGATCATCGTGACACAAGCCGAACAGACCTCCGGTTATGTAGCCGAAAAGCCTGCCAGTTTCCAAAAGTTGGCAGAGTCAATCTATATCCAGGAAGAGGGTAAGCCCGCCATAGAGTTCAAAGGGAAGAAATCTCTGGAGGAAATTTTCCCGGAACAACATGCCATGCTCAGCGACTATGTCAAATCTGAAAAGCTTAAACTAAAGAAGATTGAGGATGTGGTCCGCCTGTGTGAATACTACGATGCCCAGCGTTAAGAGAGTTATTAAAAATATACTTTGGTATTTCCCTGTCGTCCCTCCACATTCAGCCGGAGTATGAAAATACCATTATAGGGAAACAGTATCTCACTGTAACCGGGCTCAAGTCTCCCGGTAAACATCACGGTGCCAGATAATCCAACTATTTGAAAATCTTTGCTTGTGAGTGTGGAATTCACAATGGCCACAGTGCTTTTGCTCACCCTGTAGGCAAGGAAGGCCAGGTGTTCAAGTTTTATACTAATTCCCCTGGCTTCGGAAATCAGGGTCCTGCAACCCTTGTCACTGATCGACTCAACTGTATAAAACCCGTTTAAATTCACCACCATGGGATTGGCATTCCCATTGAGACCCGGAACCATCACAGTATTACGGTACCATTGGATGGATTCAAATTCAGCATGGTTTGTTACCCGTAATTCAGGGTAACCGTTGTCCCCTCCCAGTTGTGTCATGGTGGGTTCAGGAGGAGTAGGAGCTGTAAGAAACAAGCGATTGGTCCGGTTTGAACCACATTTGTTGCTACTGTTCACAAACAGAAAGCTTTGTGCCTCTCCCACGGCAATGCTTACCGTATCTCCATTGGGATCACCCTGAATGGTCCAGTCGTTCTGAGTTTCCCACAGATACTCATTTCCAGGAACTCCTTGCACAAAGAATTCCTGAACCGTATTTGAACAGGGCGGAATGGGATCACTAAGTATGTTGGGCTTCACAGGAACATCCCATGCATCTATGTACTTTGATAATTCATTCCCCTTTCCACAGGCATTGTACCCGGCAACCATCACGCTTCCTTTGGAAGCCGGTTTATAGAACATGGTATCTGTTTCACTGGTTCCGGCCCAATTAAGGGGTAACTCCCACTTATAGGTAGTCCCGGGAAGAGAATTGGTATGAAGGTGGGTGGATTGCCCGACGCAGGGCACCGTATCCCCCTTAACGAAGTCGAGCACCGGAGTAGCAGCCAGAGGAGAAATGGAAATGGATGACTGGCTACCTGTTCCGCACCTGTTCACCGGAGTTACAGAGAGTATTCCACTGGAAGTCCCGATATCCAGATCAATGCCATTGGCTGACTTTTCCTGAATGTCCCAGCCCTGATCGCTTGCCCAGGTAAAATTTGCCCCTTCCTGTCCCAGGGCAAAATAAGAGTCCGTCGTGGAAACACAGGGGTAGGGCTCACCCGAAATGGTGAATTCTCCTTCAGGAGCCACGGTACAATACCTTGCCAGGAAGCCCCTGCTTGTCACCTGTTCATCTGAAGTGAAGGTAACAAACATTTCATCTGAGCTGGCTGTAATGGTCACACCGCTCAAATCCACATTTCCTGAATACTGTGCCAGTACAGGAGCCTGGTCATTTGGGCCGTCATATATGGTAACAAGGTCAAAGTCTTCCTGGGTTTCCAGGTAATCGAAATAAAGAGAGACGGGCTGTCCGTTGCCCGGATTAATATACCACTGAACATCCATGTTGTTGATGTACCGATCCGCGGAGGTAAGCAGGATGGCCCCGTTGGACTCATTCAACTCATTGAATCCGCTGGCTACAAAGTCTGTCTCCATGCCTGTGACCAGGATGGCATAGGGCTGCTGGCCACCGCTCAGCGAAATTTTATGTGACACCTTCAAAGTATAGAATCCGACCATGGGTTGATCCAGGTAGATCTGCTCCACATTATCCAGGGCATTATCGCCGGTCTGTGCCGGAGCTGAAGGATTGGCTGGATCCAGCACCCAGGGCCTGAATTCCTGGCCATCTACCTGGCGGATTAACCTTATATCCAGGTCATTGACCAGGATCCTGTTGGTAGGATTAAGCTGAGGTGAGGGAACATCTCCAGCTGGATCAGCCCATACAATGGTGATCCTAACCGGCTCGGTCGCCCTGGCGAAAAAAACAGATTCCTGAGTCTCCTGGCTCTGCAGGGTATCAAGAAAGAAACGATCGGCTGGAATGCTGCTGAGTAAGGTGGCCGCCCTGAAAGTATTCATAAGGCCCCAGCCATGCTTATAATCGGGTCCCGGATTTCCTGCCTCATCCGTGGTATGCAGTACCAGGCACTTTAGTTGGGAAGCAAACATTGAACTTCCGTTCAGGCTTTTGTAATGTTGCTGTAACAAGGCCAAGGATCCTGCCACAGAGGGACCGGACATGGAGGTTCCGCTCTTAGTCCCATAGCTGCTATCAGATCCGGAAACGGCAGATAATAGTCCTGTCCCATTGGCCATGATATCGGGTTTAATGCGACCATCGTCAGTAGGTCCAAAGGCTGAGAATGAGGCAAGATTAACATCAGAGGCTTGCACGTATCCTCCGGGGATATCCTGCACAGCGCCTACGACCAGAATATTTTTGCCGGTACTTCGGGAACCCAGGCAGTCAAAGCCACTGCTTCCTCCATCAATGTCTCTTACCGTGGTACTGGCTACCCAGGCGCCGTTGGACCAGATGTAGTGGGTAGCTCCCGGTGCCGGACCATCGCCCCGGTCATTCCCTGCGGATTTAACCAGCAGGTATTTAGGAGAATCGTAGGCAATATCATCCCAGTTACGGGCATCCTCTCCGTAAAAACCAAAGTTGTAATCCTCGGTCTCACTGATGCCCTGGTCTCCCCACCATTCCCATCTATTTTTATCGCTGTCGTATTCAAAGCCCTGCGCAAATCCGTAGGAGTGGTTGGAAATGAGCAATCCCTGTCCGGCTGCGCTTCGGATCTCTGAATCATCGTTGTTCCAATCGTAGCTGTCAATCCTGCTTTTATTGGCCATCCCATGGGCGTCCCCCCTCAATCCGGCGGCACCAATGGTTCCTGCCACATGGGTACCATGGCTGGACAACTCACTGGCATTATCCATGGCAGTTACTCTTCCCTCGAATTCGTTATGAGTGGTTCTGACCTTGGCCTCATCCCATACACCTATCAGAATTCCTGAACCGCTCAAATCCAGTCCTGCTCCTCCTCCATTCCATACCTTATCGGTGGATATGGTCATGGCAGCATCCATGTTGAAAGTTCTGTTGTAAAGGGGCCTTCCTGTGGGAGACAAGCGCTTGATTTCCCGAACCGTGCCATCCTTGTAGACCCTTCTTTCCGGAAGTCCGTTCCTGCGGACATATTCCGCAGCTTCTATTCTGGCCCCATCGGGGGGCAATTCTGAGATGATGCTAAGCCGTTCACGCACCGATTGATCAGTTAGCAAGTGCTCCTGGGAAAAACCCGTGCCGAGGGCAAAAAAACATACGATTATGGTGGATAAACTCTTTCTCACAATACCCTTCCGTTCAATGGTCCCGTGAAAATAGCACAATTTTGGGACCAAAAAAACCACTTACTGTCCGATCTTCTCATTAACCCTGGCCAGAATCCTGCTTTTTGTCGCTTCTGCCCTCTTTATAAGCTCGCTGCCACTCTCCATAATCTCTTCTACACGAGGATGCTTCTTCATCTCTGACGCATTGATCTTCACATTCAACCACGCCCCTTCAATACAGGCATACAAGCCAAGAGCGCCCACTCCCGCATCCGATACGCTATTGGGATTTCCAGTTTCTGCCATGGCTTCGGCCACCTCAAATCCCTCATAGGAAGTCTTCATTACCTGATAGGGTACCTCAATGGCCTTCAGGGTAGCCAGGTCAATGGCTTCCTTCCTGGCCGCCTGCTCCTCCCAACTCTTTTTGGGAAGTCCGAATGCCTCCATAATATCATTGAATGCACGGGTATCCTCATCCACCAGATGCAAGAGGCTTTCCTGGATGCCTTTTCCCTTATCGGCCCAATCAGAAAACTCTTCCCAGCGCTCGTCCCAAGCCCTTTTATGGGAACTCAGATTGGCCACCATCGTAGCCAGTGCGGCTCCCATGGAACCCATGTAGGCACTTACCGATCCTCCTCCGGGTGCAGGCGATTCAGAGGCTGTCTCTTCCATAAAGGCTTCCAGGCTAAGATCAATTAATTCCTTTTCCTTTCCCTTTTGCAACTGGTATTCAATGATTTTTTCCTCTGGCACGAAAACTCCCAGTTCATCAAGGCCCATGGATTTTACCGCGATCTTAATCAGCTCACTGTCAGAGACCCCGGTGGATCGCTTCTGTTTCTTCAAAAAATACCTGCCTGCTTCCAGCATGGCCTGCAGGGGCACCAGTCCCACCAGCTCGGAACCTGTTACACGGATTCCCCTGGCATCAGCCTTAAGGCATACTTCATCAAATGCCACATGCACGGGTGTCACCGAAATATTGGTCAGATTCATGGAAATCTGGGCTACTCCGTACTCTTCGATAAACCATCCGATAGCTTTTACCTCCTTCAGAGATCCGGGTATCATAAGCGGCTTCCCATCCTTGTTCTTTATTATCTTTCCGGTAAGGGGATGGCCTTCCCGTTTGGTCCTCCCCCTCTCACGCACATCAAAAGCAATGGCATTGGCCCTTCGGGTGGAGGTGGTATTCAGGTTGATGTTGTAGGCCACCAGAAAATCTCTGGCTCCCACCGCCAGGGCCCCGGTGCGCGGAACAAACTCGGCAGGTCCGAAATCAGGTTTCCACGCTGCATCCTTGAGCTTTTCACTCAAGCCTTCATATTCACCTGAACGGACACTGGCCAGATTTCTGCGTTCTTCCTTCAAGGCAGCATTTTCGTAGCAGTAGACAGGGATTCCTATTTCATTGCCAATCCGCTCAGCCAACTTTCTTGCATATTCAACCGTCTCTTCCATGCTGATACCGGATACAGGGACCAGGGGACAAACATCGGTGGCCCCAAAGCGCGGATGCTCGCCACTGTGGCCTGTCATATCAATGAGCTCAGAAGCCATTTTTACGGCCAGGAAGGCTGCCTCCAATACACTTTCCGGACTTCCCACGAAAGTCACTACTGTACGATTGGTGGCCTTTCCCGGATCCACATCCAGTAGTTTTACACCCTCCACCGATTCCACCTGATCGGTGATGCGTCGAATTATCTCCATGTCCCGTCCCTCACTGAAATTGGGGACACATTCTATTAGCTGATTCATATAACTCTATTGGATTTTTCCGTTTAAGATAACTTTGTGTATCTGGCTGCTCCCATAGGCATAGGGCATAAAGCCAAAGCTGGGCATGGGATCTGTTACAATGAGGTTGGCCACTTTTCCCGGAGTAATGCTTCCATGACTTTCTTCCAGGCCCATGGCATAAGCACCGTTGCGTGTTACAGCGTTCAATACCTCGTAGGGAAGCATTTTCAATTGTATAATCCCCAGCGACATCACAAACTCCATGTTTCCTGACGGGGATGAACCCGGATTGTAATCCGATGCCAGGGCCAAAGGAAGTCCCGCTTCAATAATCTCTCTTGCAGGAGCATAGCTTAAACCAAGAAAGAAGGATGCCCCGGGAAGTATGGTAGGCATGGTCTGACTGCCCTTCAGCACCTTCAGTTCAGCCTCACCCACAAATTCCAGGTGGTCCACTGAGCGGGCCTGGTACTTCACCCCCACCTGCACCCCACCTGAAAAATCGAGTTCGTTGGCATGTATCTTGGGCACCAGTCCAATCTTCGCACCTGCTTCCAGGATGCGACTGCTTTGCTCCTCTGAAAAGAAACCCCGGTCACAAAAGACATCAATGTAATCGGCCAGTTCCTCTTTTGCCACCGCGGGGATCATCTCCTTAATGACCTGGTCCACGTATTTATCAGGATTGGATTTAAATCCGGCTGGAACTGCATGGGCACCCAGAAATGTGGATTTGATGGCAAGGGGAGTCTCCTCTTTCAGCCGCTTAATAACCCTGAGCATCTTGAGCTCATCGGCAGTATTCAATCCATACCCACTTTTAATCTCGACTGCTCCTGTCCCCGATTGGATAATTTCCCATACTCTGGAAAGAGCTTGCTCATAGAGTTCTTGTTCTGAGGTTTTTGACAGGAGCCGGGCAGAATTCAGGATCCCGCCACCTCTCCGGGCTATTTCTTCGTAACTCAATCCATTGATTTTATCCTCATATTCCCGCTCCCTGCTTCCGGCATAGACCAGGTGGGTGTGTGAATCGCAGAAGGCAGGCAGAACCATGCCTCCCTCACAATCGAGTAGTTCATCATCAGGAAAAGGGATTACCTCTCCTTCGCCAAAACAGGCAATTTTTCCGTTTTCAATGACCAGCCAGGCATCCGAAAGGGTATTCACAGAAGCCATGTCCTTCCCGGCTACCCAGGCTAAAGGATCGTGCTCCGCGACCAGCAGGCTGGCTATATTTTTCAATACCAGTCTCACACCACGAAGATAGGAAAATGTGGTGGGCCCGCTGAATGTTTTATAGCAAAGTTACTTCAGAAGGTAGGCAATGGCCACCCCCAGGTAATTCCCTATGGCATAACCGATCACCCCGATGATCATCCCGGGCACCACCACCGCCTTATTGCGCAAGGCTGCTGCCACTACAGGGACGAAAGGCGGTGAATTGGAAAGGGCCGTGGAGGTAATAATGTAGTCATCCACGTTGATCCTGAAAATCCAGGATAAGATGGCATGCAGGATCAGGGAACCCACAATGACCAGGGCAATGTAGATGAGCAGATTAATAAGCAGATCGATGTTCTCCACGCTGAATAAGGCTATGATATCTGCCTTTGAGGCCACAATTACGCAGAATACATAAATGAAATACATACCCAGCTGGAAGGAGCTTTTAATCCTGTTGACGCCGGGTAGCAGGGAGGCCCCTAAGCCCAGAGTGGTTACCGTAAGTACTGCAACCGTATCTTTGGCATCCCCTTTAAAGAGCTGGCTTAGTCCGTACCCGCTTAAAAAAATGACCACAGCAATCCCAAAGGCTTTAAGTATCCCCAGAAAATTCTTCCTTTTGAAAAATCCATCATAGCTTTCAAAATCAGCCACATCAATTTCGGGTTGTTCTGCAGCTTGTTTATCTTTTGGATAGGGCTTAAGAAACATCCCGAAGAAGGGTTTCGCACCTGTAATCAGAAACAAAAGAATGATCGCACCTATCACCAGTTCGGCAGTATGGGTCATGATATAGAGTTCCTCAGCAACGCCCAGGCTCTTGGCAATGGCTGCCAGGTTGGGTGTTCCTCCCGTATAAACCCCGATCATCATTCCTGATATTTGCCAGATCTCAGGAATTTTGTCCTTAAATATAAAGTACCCCACAAACACAAGAACCACTACAGAGGCCACTCCCAGCAAAAGGGAAATAAAGGTATTCCTGGCCATCTTTGCCCATTTAATCACATTCTCTGAAAAGAGCACCAGAGGAATCCCAAGCAAAATCGTAACTCCCATAATGGTAGTTTGCAGGTCAGAAATGGATTCAGGAATTATGTGCATGTTGCCAATCACCAATCCGCCTGCATAGCAAATCACCACCACTCCGATCTTATTAATGATGGAGAAGCGGGTACTGTAGAAAAGAAGATAAGCAGGAAAAAGAAAATAGAATAGAATTACGGCAATGCCCATGGTCTTTAGCTTTTAGGTCTGCCGAAATATAACAAAAATACTATTCGGGACAGTCCTTAAAGCTCTTTTCGTACTGTTCAATGGCTCTGAAACTCATGCCCATGCTGGAAAAACCTCCGTCGTGAAATAGGTTCTGCATGGTGACCTTCCTGGTGAGATCGCTGAACAGGGTGATGCAGTAATCGGCACATTCAGCTGCAGTGGCATTGCCCAGGGGAGACATCCTTTCAGAAAAATCCTCCAGCTTATCAAATCCGTGAACCCCGCTTCCTGCAGTGGTAGGTGTGGGAGATTGTGAAACAGTATTGATCCTGATCTGCTTGGATCGTCCGTACATATACCCGAAGCTGCGGGCAATGGACTCCAGGATGGCTTTGGCGTCGGCCATGTCGTTGTATCCTGCGAAGGTACGCTGGGCTGCCACATAGGACAGAGCGACCACGGAGCCCCACTCATTGATGGCATCCAATTTCCGGGCGGTACTTAGTACCTTATGAAGCGAAAATGCACTTACATCCAGAGTTTTGTGATAGTAACCATAATTCAGTGCATCGTAATCGAGTCCTTTTCTCACATTGGGAGACATCCCTATGGAGTGAAGCACAAAATCGACCTTTCCTCCCAGAGCCTCCATGGACTTCTGGAATAGGTTTTCCAGGTCTTCCAGACTGGTAGCATCTGCGGCTATTACCTGAGCATTGGTCTTTTCAGCAAGTTCGTTGATGGTACCCATGCGAAGTGCAATGGGAGCATTGGTGAGCACAATTTCTGCGCCTTCCTCATGTGCTTTTTCAGCCACTTTCCAAGCTATGGATTGCTCATTGAGCGCCCCGAAAATGATTCCTTTCTTTCCCTTAAGTAAATTGTAAGCCATGATTAATTGTTCTAATTGTTGGTTTTCTGCCCTATTAACAAATGAGAGCTCAGATTGTGCGATGCGGTACTAAACCCTGAGCAGAACCCGGGCATTGGATAATGCTTCATCGCTAAGCTCTTCGCCAGAAAGCATCCTGGCAATTTCAGTAACACGCTCCTCTTTCTTTAATTTTCTGATCCGGGTATAGGTAGCATCGCTGGTATCTTCCTTGAACACCACAAAGTGCTCACTTCCCCTGGATGCCACCTGAGGCAGGTGGGTAATGGCCAAAACCTGCCTTCCTTCGGCCAGGCGAGCCATAATCCCTCCTACTTTGTCGGCGATCTCTCCACCCACACCCGCATCAATCTCATCAAAAATCAGAGTCGGCATGCCTTTCCTATCCGAAACCATGGATTTGATGCAGAGCATCAGCCTGGATATTTCGCCTCCCGAGGCCACCCTGGAGATTTCTTCCAGAGGAAGTTGTTTGTTGGCCGAAAAAAGGAATCTGGCCTGATCTGATCCAAAGGAATCATAGGTCTCTGTAGGGCTGAGTTCTGCCTGGAATCGGGCATTGGGAATTCCCAAAATCTTCAGCTGGGCTTCCACCTTCTTTTGCATTTCCTTTGCTGCAGCATCCCGCTTCAGGTGAATGACAGCAGACTGCTTTTCCAGTACGCTCATCAGCTCTTCCTGCTCCTTCTCCAGCTTCAGAATAAGCTCGTCGGAGAAAGTCACTGCTTCAATTCGGCTGCTTAACTGATCCCTCAAATCAATCAGCTCTTCCATGCCCCTCACCCTGTGTTTCTGCATAAGACCAAAGAGAGTATCGGTACGCTCCCTGAGCTGCTCCAGTCTCCCCGGATCCATCTCCGTTTTGCCAGCCTGAAGCTCTACTTCTCCAGCAAGATCCTTCAGTTCAATATATGCCGTTTCCATCCTGGCAGCCAACTCCCTGGACGGATTATAAAAGCGTGCTATTTTCTGTAAGTGGGAAAGGGCACTCTTCATCTGATCCAGAATTCCTGTGCTTTCGCCAGACAGCAGGGCTGTTGACTCCAAAAGTGCATTCCTTATATCCTCTGCATGTTCGGCTCTCTGTAGTTCACTTTCGAGTTCTTCCATCTCTCCATCCTTCAGGTGGGCCGATTGTAATTCATTGTGCTGAAACTGCATAAATTCCAACTCCTCCCTGAGTTCAGCCACTTCCTTCCGCACCCTGTTAAGCTCCTGGCTGACACTACTGTAGGAAGAGAAAGTAGCACGGTACTCCCTTAACTCCAGATCGTTTGCTGCCATGTGGTCCAGGACCTCCAGCTGGTACAGATGATCGTTCAGTCTCAGATTCTGATGCTGGGAATGAATATCCACCAAAAGGTTTCCGATTTCCTTCAGCAATGGGAGATTGACCGGAGTATCGTTGATAAATGCCCTGGATTTGCCACCCGGTGCAATCTCCCTTCGAATGATGGTCGTCTCTTCGAAATCCAGCTCATTGGATTCAAATACTCTCCGTATCTCCTCCCCTGGGAGAAAGCTTCCCTCAACAATGCACTTGGCATCTTTCAGTTTCAGAACAGAGGTATCTACCCTCTGACCCAGGATCAGGGAAAGGGCACCCATAAGAATGGACTTTCCTGCACCGGTTTCTCCGGTAATAGTTATAAATCCAGAGGAAAAATCCAGTTCCAGGTGATCGATCAGCAGGTAGTTCCTGATATAGAGGGATTGAATCATGTACCTGGGCTAAAGAGTTTGCTCCATGATGCCCTTGTATTTATTGGCATTGGGTTTGTCCACCTCGACCAGAATATCGTATGCCCTGTTTCGCTCTTCGGGATAGGACTCGGTATAAACATTCACTATTTCATCTACCTTGGAATCAAACACCAGTCTCAGCAGGTACATGTAAGGATCGGGGCGTTTCCTGTATATCTGTTGGAGCAATTCCAGGCTGTTGGTAATTTCGGCTCTCCCCTCGGCAATCTTCTCGTCCATCACATCAAGGCCCAACCTGTGGTATCTGTAATTAAAGGCTCTGACCTGTTCATAATCCGTATCGATCATATCTTTCACCAGCCAGTAGCGGTTCTTGTGAGAAATATTGTCCATGGGTTTCCATCCCGGTTCAGCTGCATTCTGGGCGTTCATCACTATCCTTTCGGCATTGGTAAAATAGGGAGATCCTCCCATAAGGGAAAAGGTATCATAATCGAGTCCAAGTATAAAATTGGCATAAAAGCCCAGGATGGATGTAAGATTGGAAAGGTTTGAATTCAGATCAAATTCCAGGGGAGAAAACTCCACATACCTGAAACGAATATCGTTGTCCACAAAATTCAGGGTGGTTGTGCTATAGTTGGTGTTGAAGACCGGCCTCCTGGCCTGGATGGTCATGGTTCCCTTGAATTCATCGGCCGACATCTGCTCGGTGATATTTATCATCATATTGCATTCGATCCGCTCCTCCATGGTATAGACATGGTCGGTCCACACCCGGTTATTCATAAATTCGTAGATGGCATTCTGCAGGGTTTGGAATACCTGCTTATTGGTTCCCTGTACCTGCTGACTCACTACCTGTACATTGCATCTGAATTCCTGGCTGTAGAGCCCAAAGGAAATGCTTGAAATAAAAAGCAGTAGTCCAATCTTACGCATCATCGATCATTTTTATCACCCTCTTTACCAGGTCATAAGCCACCTGGATCTTAGGCTTCAATTCAAATTTTTCCGAATTCCCCGAGCGGTCTATCATGGTCACCCTGTTGGTATCGGTACCAAAACCAGCTCCCGCATCCTGCATGGAATTCAATACTATCAGGTCCAGGTTCTTCTTCTCCAGTTTAGTCTGTGCATGTTCCTCTTCCCTGTCGGTTTCCAGTGCAAATCCTACCAATACCTGACCCTTCAATTTTCTCCTTCCCATCTCAGCCGCAATGTCACGTGTTGGTTCCAGCCGGATGGTCCAATCTCCTTCAGCCCTCTTTACTTTCTTGCCCGATGGCTCAACAGGAGTGTAGTCTGAAACCGCTGCATTAAACACTGCCACATCCATTTTATCCATCAAAGCGCTACAAGCCTCGTACATCTCCCTGGCCGAGGTGACCCTGGTCACATCGATTCCGGCCACACGGGTATCCAGAGAAACCGGACCAATGACCAGTGAAACAGATGCTCCTTCTGCAGCAAATGCTTTCGCAATGGCCATACCCATCTTTCCTGAGGAGTGGTTTCCAATAAAACGAACAGGATCTATGTTTTCGTGTGTAGGACCGGCGGTAACCAGAACCCTTTTATTCAGAAGTTTTTTTTTTGAAGGCTCCGATGCCATCTGCCTTATAAAGTTGAGAATCTCTTCAGGTTCTTCCATCCTCCCTCTGCCTTCCAGACCGCTGGCCAGCTCTCCACTGGCAGGTTCAATCACCAGGTTCCCGTATCCTTTCAAAATTTCGAGATTGCCTTGAGTTGAGGGATGATGATACATGTCCATATCCATGGCTGGAGCCACTACCACCGGGCAACGAGCCGAAAGGTAAGTGGTAAGCAGGATATTATCGGCCACCCCATGGGCCATTTTAGCCAGGGTGGTGGCAGTGATGGGTGCTATCAACATCAGATCTGCGGAAATCCCCATGTCCACATGACTGTTCCAATCGCCGCCTTCAGACGCAAAAAAGTCAGAAAGAACAGTATTTCCGGAAAGTGCAGAAAAGGTAACAGGACCAACAAACTCTTTGGCTGCAGGGGTCATGATTACCTGGACCTCAGCTCCCTCTTTGATCAAGAGCCTAAGCAAATAGGCTGCTTTATAGGCAGCTATGCTCCCGGTAACACCAAGAATAATGCGTTTTCCTGCTAGCTCCATCAGGAAAGTATATGTACTAGGTTTGTTGTTCTTCTATTTCAGGGGCTTCATTGATCCTGAAATATATCTGGTCCTCAACCAGCTCCTGCAAGGAGATCAGTGAAGGTTTCGGCAGACGCTCAAAAAATCTTGAGATCTCAATCTGCTCGGGATTCTCAAAAACTTCCTCCAGGTTGTCAGTATAGGAGGCAAACTCTTCCAGCTTTCTGTTCAGCTCCTGCTTCATCTCCACGCTGATCTGGTTGGCCCTTTTAGATGCTACCATCACAGTTTGATAAATGTTATCGGTGTCTCCATCCAGGTCATTCAAATCCCTGGTCACGGTGGTCAGTGGCGCTTTTGTTTTTTTGTAATCCATCTATTATGATTCGTTGTTATTTTCCTCTAAAAATTTATTGGATGATTCATACATCCTTTGTGCTTCCCTGGTGTGTTGTCCTTCGGGGAACTCCCCGATAAAACTTAAGTACTCATCCACGGTTGCCTGGTAACGCTCCCTCTGTTTACTGGGGATACTCCTGTCAGCCAGGAGAAAGGATGATCTCAGGATCAGGAACATAAGCTCCTCCCTGTATTCTGTGTCGGGATATTCCATCAGACTGTTACGCAAAGCAAGAATAGCAGAATCGTAGTAGCCAAGGTCGTAATAGAGCCTGGCACTGATGAAAGATTTTTCCACCAGCTTGTTCCTCATCTCAGAGACAATTTCCATACATTCGGGTACGTGATCCGAAATGGGGTACTTAGATAAAAACATCTGCATGGCAGTAATGGTCTGATAGGTATTTTCCTGGTCCAGCTCTGCACGGGGCGATTGCTTGTAATAGCAATAGGCTTTCATAAAATCAGCCTCTTCCAGATAGACACTGTTAGCGTATGTTGCCGATAGCTCACTGAAATAATAGCCGGCCATCATATAATCTCGTTGGCCGTAATAGGCCTTTGCCTGGTAATATTTGACAGTATCGGCTTTGGTTGTGCCCCGGTAAATATTTGCAACCTGGTCGAACAGTGTGCCTGCCCTGGCAAATTCACCATCCTCATACATCTTGACCCCCATCTCATACTTCGCCTTGTAGTCCCTGCTTTTCAGCAACTTCTCATACTCTCCACATCCGCTAAGGACCACCAAAACCATGGTAAAAAGGAGACCAAATAGAATCCTGTTTTTAAACATTGCGCAAAATTACAATTATTGAGTTAATAATAAAACAGTTGAGCAATTATTTGCATATCCTTTTAACAAAAACCATACCGCGTTTATTGTTCCTTTAACATCTTTTAGCATAACAATTAATGTGATAAGAAAGTTAAATATCGGGGCAAGGAAAAAATAATTAAATTTGTGGCCTAATCACTTAAACTTTAATCCGTGGATATTTTTGAAAGAATTACCAAGAACAGAGGCCCCATAGGTCAGTATCAGAAGGCGGGACATGGCTATTTTGCATTTCCCAAGCTTGAAGGAGAGATTTCTGCCCATATGAAATTCAGGGGCAAAGAGGTACTGACCTGGAGCCTAAACAACTATCTCGGTCTTGGAAACCACCCCGAAGTCAGGAAAGCGGATGCTGCCGCCGCTGCAGAGTATGGAATGGCCTACCCTATGGGTGCCAGGATGATGTCGGGACAGACCCGCAAACACGAAGAGTTGGAGGTAGCTCTGGCCTCCTTTGTTCAGAAAGAGGATGCCTTCCTCCTGAATTATGGATACCAGGGCATGGCATCCATCATCGATGCAGTAACCACCAGGAACGATGTAATCGTCTACGATTCAGAATCCCACGCCTGCATCCTCGATGGAATGAGAATGTCATTGGCCAAAAGGTATGTGTTCCCCCACAACAACATGGAGAACCTGGAGAAGCAGCTGGGACGTGCCGTTAAGAGAGCCGATCAGCAGGGAGGTGGCGTTCTGGTCATTTCTGAAGGCGTATTTGGCATGGCTGGTGACCTGGGTAACCTGAAAGCTATCTGTGATCTGAAAGACAAATACAACTTCAGGTTTCTGGTCGATGACGCTCATGGTTTTGGAACCATGGGTGCTACTGGCATGGGATCCGGAGAACACTTTGGAGTTCAGGACAAAATTGATCTCTACTTCTCAACCTTTGCTAAATCCATGGCAGGTATTGGAGGATTTATCGCCAGTAACACAGACATAGTGGACTACCTCAGATACAATATGCGTTCACAAACCTATGCCAAATCTCTTCCCATGCCCATGGTAATTGGTGCACTAAAGAGACTTGAAATGCTGAGGACCATGCCGGAGCTGAGGGAAAATCTCTGGAGCGTAGTCAATGCTCTACAATCCGGACTAAAAGAGGCCGGATTTAATCTGGGTGTGACCGAATCCCCTGTAACACCAGTATATATGAGTGGCGGAATCATCGAGGCTACCAACCTGATCCTCGACCTGCGTGAGAATTACGCCATTTTCTGCTCCATGGTGATCTATCCGGTGGTACCCAAGGGTGACATCCTGCTCCGCCTGATCCCCACTTCCATGCACAACCTGGAAGATGTGAAAGTAACCATCAAGGCATTTACCGAGTGCAGGGCCAAACTGGAGGCTGGTGAGTACAAGTCAGATACATTCCAGGATATAAGTGCGCTTCGTGTGTAAATGCTTCGCGTTAAAATGTTAGAATGTTAGAATTTGAATTCTAACATAAAAAAATGAGGGTGTCGTATAGCACCCTCTTTTTTTATCTGACATTCGAACATTTCTATTCTAATTCGCCTAAGTACCTTTCCGCATCCAGGGCTGCCATACAACCGGTACCCGCAGCTGTCACAGCCTGGCGGTAAGTACTGTCCTGAAGGTCGCCACAGGCAAAAATTCCGGGGACATTGGTTTTGGCTGAACCGGGAACTGTTTGCACATAACCCACCTCATCGGTATCCAGATACTCCTTAAATATATCTGAATTGGGAGTGTGCCCGATTGCCAGGAAGAATCCGTCTCTATCGATCTTCACTGTT
>Ga0316190_10001146_pt1 | contig 18971 bp, 19 predicted proteins | sample Eddworburrow2_MG_FD_204929 | JGI IMG/M metagenome (GOLD analysis project Ga0316190, IMG submission 204929) | Coastal sediment microbial communities from Maine, United States - Eddy worm burrow 2 | ecosystem: Environmental > Aquatic > Marine > Coastal > Sediment | place: USA: Maine | collected... | reverse complement strand
CATTCATCGAAGTGCACCTTTCCAATGTGCATGCCCGGGAAGAATTTCGCCAACACTCCTATTTCTCCGACATCGCTCAAGGGATAATCTGCGGCCTTGGCGCCCAAGGTTATGAACTTGCATTGCAAGCCGTTATCAAACGGCTAGCCGAAAACAAAACATAAATACAGGCCATCTCAATGGATATTAGAAAAGTCAAAAAACTTATTGAACTGTTGGAAGAGTCCGACATTGCAGAGATCGAGATCCACGAAGGTGAAGAATCGGTTCGCATCAGCAGAGCCAGCGCCTTTCCGGCTCAAACAGCCCAAGTTGCAGCCGCTCCTGTACCCACTGCCGCCGCACCTATAGCCGCTCCGGCAGCAGCCACATCATCAGAGCCAGAGCCTGAAGAAATAACCGGACATCAGATTACATCCCCCATGGTCGGCACCTTCTATCGTGCAGCCAGCCCCGGCAGCAAAGCCTTTGTTGAAGAGGGACAGCATGTCAGCCAGGGTGATACCCTCTGCATCATTGAGGCAATGAAGATCCTCAACCAGATTGAGTCAGACAAGACCGGTGTGGTTAAAAAAATCTTGGCAGAGAATGGCCAGCCCGTTGAATACAACCAGCCGCTGTTTATCATCGAATGAGAGAAAAAATCGTAATCGCCAACCGGGGCGAGATTGCACTCCGGATTCTACGTGCCTGCCGTGAACTCGGCATTGGCACCGTCGCCGTTCACTCAGAGGCTGACCGGGATCTAAAACACGTACGCCTGGCCGACGAGTCTGTCTGCATTGGCCCTGCCCCCTCTGTCGACAGCTACCTACAGATACCCGCCATCATCAGTGCGGCTGAGGTGACTGATGCCGTCGCTATTCACCCCGGGTACGGCTTCCTCTCTGAAAATGCCGACTTTGCCGAACGCGTCGAAAACAGCGGCTTCACCTTCATCGGCCCCAAGCCCGAAACCATCCGCACAATGGGCGATAAAATCAAAGCCATTGAGATGATGAAGAAGGCCGGTGTGCCCTGCGTACCTGGGTCTGATGGGCCATTGGGTAAAAACAATAATCACACGCTAAAGCTAGCACGTGAGATTGGCTACCCCGTCATCATCAAAGCATCTGGCGGCGGTGGCGGTCGCGGCATGCGCGTGGTCTACTCTGAAGCCACGCTACTGAACGCCATCTCTCTGACCAAAGCTGAGGCCGGCGCTGCCTTTGGTAACGACGAGGTCTACATGGAGAAATTCCTCGAGACACCTCGTCACATTGAATTCCAGGTGCTCTCTGACCAGCACGGTAACGCCATCCACCTCGCCGAACGCGACTGCTCCATGCAGCGTCGCCACCAGAAAGTGGTTGAAGAGGCCCCCGCCCCCGGCATCACCGAAGAGGTGCGAAAAAGAATGGGCGAACGCTGCGCTGAAGCCTGTCGCACCATCGGCTATCGCGGTGCTGGCACCTTTGAGTTTCTGTATGAAAACGGTGAGTTCTACTTTATCGAGATGAACACCCGCGTGCAGGTAGAGCACCCTGTCACTGAGATGATAACGGGCGTGGATATCATTAAAGAGCAGATCCTCATCTCAGCCGGTGAGAAACTGCGTTACAAGCAGGAAGATATCCAAATTCGGGGGCACGCCATTGAGTGCCGCATCAACGCTGAAGACCCCAGCAACTTCATGCCCTGCCCCGGCACCATCACCCAGTTTCACCCCGCTGGAGGCCCTGGCATCCGCCTGGACACCCACATCTACAACGGCTACAAAGTACCGCAGTACTATGACTCCATGATCGGCAAACTGATTGCCCATGGCTCAGACCGTGAAGCCGCACTGGCACGCATGAACACAGCATTGAGCGAAATGGTCATTGATGGCATCAAAACCAACATTCCCCTGCAATGCGACATTATCAGCGATGAAGGTTTCAAAACCGGCGGCGTTAATATCCACTACTTGGAAAAAAAGCTGGGGATTTAGCTATAGTTTTGAGTTACTAAACCAGTAACTCGAAACTAATGTTCACATGTGGCTCCAACTCTCCCTCACCACTCCAAAAGATCAGGCTCCTCTTATCGAGGCACTGTTCGAAAATATGGGCGCACTATCTGTCACCCTGGGTGACGCAGGAGACGAACCTATTTTGGAGCCGGGATTAAACGAAACTCCGCTCTGGCAATCCACTCAAGTTACCGCCCTGTTTGAAGGTGATTGCAATCCTGATAACCTGCGTAGCTGTATCAACCAAAACCTCAACGCCGATGTTTCGCGCCAGCTCAAAATAGAGCGCCTGGAAGATCAAGCCTGGGAACGCGCTTGGTTAGCCGACTTCCATCCTATGCAGTTTGGCCAACACCTCTGGGTCTGTCCTACAGGCCAGCAACCCAAAGCAGACAGTGCCATCATCATGGAACTGGATCCCGGTCTGGCTTTTGGAACCGGCACCCACCCAACAACAGCGCTCTGCCTGAAATGGCTCGATAGCATTGATCTAAAAAACCAGACTGTTATCGATTTTGGATGTGGCTCAGGGATACTGGCCGTTGCCGCACTGCTGCTGGGAGCCAAACAAGCCATCGCCACAGACCATGACCCGCAGGCATTACAGGCTACACTGGATAACGCCAGAAAAAACCACGTAGATTCCAGACTGGAGATCAAAGAGCCCAGCCAGATGCCAGCAATTCAGACTGACATCCTGTTGGCCAATATCCTGGCAGGCACGCTCATACAACTTGAAGCACTGCTGGCAACACACGTAAAACCGGGTGGCCGCATCATCCTCTCTGGCATTCTGACCGAGCAGGCAGATGAAGTCAGCCAAGCATTCAATAGCCATTTTAAGATGCAGCCGCCCATCATTCAGGAAGAGTGGGTTGCATTAGAGGGCATAAAGAGATGCTGACACGCTGCCCTAGCTGCCAAACCGTCTTCCGCATTCGAGAAGATCAACTCACAATGGCTGATGGCCTGGCACACTGCTATCGCTGTGAGAAGGTATTTAACGCCCGTGAAAATATACTGGATGAGCCACCAACAAATGCACCACCTCAGCCCGCTCATGAAACCGAAGAACCCACCCTTTCGCCATCTCAGCAACCTGATGATGTTATAACCAACCAAGAAGAGGACGGTGAACCCGCTGAACCATATCAATCAGCAAATATTGAATCGACGATAGAGGATATCCAAAGCGAGCTTGACCCTGCTCCACTGACGCAAGACCCCGAAACTGAAGCTGAAGCCTTCACCCATTCAGATACAGCATCCATATCCATCGAAGAGTTGCTCGCAACACCTGCAAAAAAACGAAACATCTTCGCCACACTATTTTGGTCATTGGCCAGCATTACACTGCTGGCAGCAGCAACCGTGCAATTAGCTTGGTTCGAACGTGAAAAGGTCATCAAGTATCCAGAAGGCCGCATGCTATTGGAAAAAGTCTGTCTCTATGCCCACTGCAAGGTGCCACAACAACGTGACCTCAACCTGATTATCGTTACTCAGAGGCAAATCACATCTCACCCATCTAACATTGATGCTCTGCTTGCACAGCTCACCATCAAAAACCAGGCGCCTTTTAGTCAACCATACCCCATACTGGCGCTAAGCCTTTCAACAACCGATGGGCTGCTGATTGCCCGTCGCAGTTTTTCACCCAATGAATATCTCCCAACCATCATTGACTCCGGTCTTCTCATGTCACCTGGCTTTTCCCAGCGGATTGAACTGGAGATCGAAGACCCTGGCATCGGTGTCACAGGCTTTGAGTTTGATTTTTTCTAATCAACTTGCCTATTAACTATTTTATTCAGCCATTATAAGTGATTGATTTGCATATCATTACATGTTGCACAAACCCTGCATCGCTATAAATTTCAATAACTTATCTAATTTTCAAATACACCCTGCAAGTACTTTGCTTGTACATTTTTTAGGCGTAACATGTACGCCCCTTTTTGCCATTCTCTGGCAACCAAAAAATTTATACACCGTATGCGCATTGGCCCATATCAATTGACGAATAATCTCCTGGTTGCGCCTATGGCGGGCATTACCGATCTGCCTTTTCGTCGCCTCTGCCGCTCATTGGGCGCAGGCATGGCCGTGTCAGAAATGGTCTCTTCAGACTCTACACTCTGGGGCAGCCCAAAGACCTTGCGACGCCTGATGCTGGAAGGCGAACCCGCACCTGTCTCTGTACAGATTTTAGGATCTGATCCAAAGAAAATGGCAGCGGCCGCACGCATCAATGTAGATCACGGCGCTCAAATCATTGATATCAATATGGGCTGCCCAGCCAAAAAGGTTTGCCGGGTAAATGCAGGTTCCGCTCTGCTTAAAGATGAGCCATTGGTACAGCAAATTCTGGAGTCTGTAGTCCAGGCCATTGATGTACCCGTCACTCTAAAGATTCGTACAGGCTGGGATTTTGAACAGCGTAATGCCCTCACCATCGCGCAGATCGCTGAGCAGGCAGGCATCCAGGCATTGACGGTACACGGCCGTACCCGCGCCTGCGGTTTTTCGGGTGAAGCTGAGTATGAAACCATTCGCCAGATCAAACAGGAGATCAGCATACCGGTCATTGCCAATGGCGATATCTGCACGCCAGCAAAGGCAAAAGAGGTGCTCGAATTCACCAAAGCCGACGGCCTCATGATTGGCCGCGCCGCTCAAGGCCGCCCCTGGATATTCAATGAAATAGCGCACTACCTGGCAACGGACGAAAAATTAGCGCCGTTAACACCCGATCAGATTGCCAACATTCTACGAGGCCACCTGGAGCAACTTTACAGCTTCTACGGTCATCACCAAGGGATACGCATTGCCCGCAAGCACATTGCCTGGTACAGCAAAACACTGCCGGGCAGCGCAACATTTAGAAAGCAAATCAATAATAGTGATTCAACAACACAACAACTTACTTTAATCGGGGAGTTTTTTGCCCAACGGGCCGAAAATGGGGGACTCGCAGCATGAGTTTAGCTACACCACAAACAGAACAGATAACGACAGAATCCATCCATAACCACAAAGCTATGGTTGAGCCTCTGAATAATCAGGTACGGGCCACCATGAAAGATTACTTCCAACACCTAAATGGCTATGGTGCCAGCGGACTCTATCAGATGGTGCTATCTGAGGTTGAACCCCCGCTGCTGGAGACTGTTATGGATTACGCACGCGGCAATCAAACCCGTGCCGCTGAAATTCTGGGCATCAGCCGCAGCACATTGCGCAAAAAGCTGGCCCTGTATAATTTAGATCATTAAACCTAGAAAAATCAGTTAAACGCACACACATGACGCAAGCTCTTAATCCACCTAGCTATACAAAAAAGATCCTCATCACCAACAAGGTGACTACGGATTTTTTTGTTACGCTATGCGAATCAATACCTTATGCCCTGTACGCACGCTCAACTGATCTTTCTAGGTTAAAGTTTTTATTTACCTACCCACGAGACCATCATGACAACCATTACCCGTGCACTCATCAGTGTATCTGACAAAACCGGCATTGTAGATTTTGCCCGCAGCCTGCAAGCGCAGAACATCGAAATCCTATCCACTGGCGGCACCGCCAAATTACTTGCAGAGAGAGGCATTTCCGTCATTGAAGTTGGAGATTACACCGGTTTCCCAGAGATGATGGATGGCCGGGTAAAAACACTACACCCCAAGGTACATGGTGGCATTCTTGGTCGCCGCGGTACTGATGAAGGCGTGATGGCCGAACACGACATTCCACCCATCGACATGATTGTCGTCAACCTCTACCCTTTCGAGGCCACAGTCGCCAACCCAGACTGCGACCTGCCAACTGCCATCGAGAATATCGACATCGGCGGCCCCACCATGCTGCGCGCTGCTGCCAAAAACCATGCCGCTGTCACTGTCGTTACCGATGCTGCTGACTACGGTCGCATTCTGGAAGAGATGACTGCCAATGGTGGCACTGTCAGTGATGCCACCCGCTTTGATCTGGCAGTAAAAACCTTCGAGCACACCGCCCATTACGATGGTGCAATCGCCAACTACCTGGGCGCACGCACCAGCGGTGAAGTGACCGATTTTCCACGTACCTTGAGCCTACAGTTCCAACAGGTTCAAACCATGCGTTATGGTGAAAACCCGCACCAAAAAGCGGCCTTCTTTGTCGAACGTAATGTCACCGAAGCAGGCATCTCCACTGCCAAGCAACTACAGGGCAAAGAGCTCTCTTACAATAATATTGCTGACACCGATGCCGCACTGGAGTGCGTTAAACAGTTCAACGAAGGCCCAGCCTGCGTCATCGTTAAACATGCCAACCCTTGCGGTGTAGCGCTGGGCGACAATCTGCTGGAGGCCTACGACCGCGCCTACAGCACCGACACCGAATCAGCCTTTGGCGGCATCATCGCCTTCAACCGCGAGCTGGATGCAGAGACCGCCAAGGCCATTGTTGATCGTCAGTTTGTAGAGGTGATCATCGCCCCTAGCATCTCCGATGCAGCCGTTGAGGTCGTCAGCGCCAAAAAGAACGTACGCCTATTGGCATGCGGTGAATGGCCAGAGCAAGGCACAAGATTGGACTACAAGCGAGTCAATGGTGGCCTACTGGTACAGGATGCTGATCTAGCCCTGAACAATGAACTCAAAGTGGTCACCAAACGCGTCCCCACTGAACAGGAGATGGTTGATCTTCTGTTTACCTGGCGCGTGGCCAAATACGTTAAATCCAACGCCATTGTCTATGGTAAGAATGGCATGACCATTGGTGTTGGCGCCGGTCAGATGAGCCGAATCAACAGCGCACGCATCGCAGGCATCAAGGCCGAGCATGCTGGCCTTGAGGTTCCAGGTTCTGTCATGGCTTCAGATGCCTTCTTCCCATTCCGTGATGGACTGGATAATGCAGCCGCCGCAGGTATCGCCGCCGTCATTCAGCCTGGTGGTTCCATGCGGGATGAAGAGGTCATCGCAGCTGCTGATGAGCACAACATCGCCATGGTCTTCACCAGCATGCGTCACTTCCGTCACTAATCAGCTCCAGTTTGTAGCAACAGGGGAAGCTTTTCCTCAGTTGCTACAGTATGCGACTAAATACTAAGCTTTATGAACATCCACCCAACCGCAATCATCGAAGAGGGCGCAGAGCTTCATTCAACAGCATCTGTCGGCCCCTTCTCCATTATTGAGTCAGGCGCTGTTATCGGCGAGGGCTGCATTATCGAGAGCAATGTACGTATCTACAGTGCCACTCGCATGGGCAGCCACAACCGCGCCTGCCACGGCGTGACACTTGGCAGTGAACCGCAAGATCTCACCTACACACCTGAAAAAAGCAAACCCCTCACCATCGGTGATCACAACCATTTTAAAGAGGGAGTCAACATCAGCCGGGGTGTTAAAGAGGATCACGGCACCATCATCGGCAATCATAACTATATGATGGCCTACTCCCATGTAGGGCACGACTGCATCGTGGGTGACCACAACATCTTCGCCAACACGGCCACCCTGGCTGGACATGTAGAGATGGAACACCACATCTTTCTCTCTGGCCACACTGCCACCCATCAGTTTTGCCGTATCGGAGCCTATGCCATGGTGGCAGGAGTTTCTGGCGTGCCACAGGATGTGCCACCCTATGTAGTAGCTGATGGACACCGAACCGAGATCGTAGGTCTTAATTTAGTTGGGCTAAAACGCAATGGCTTCTCACCCAAACAGCGTACTGCCATCAAACAAGCCTACAAGACCATCTATAAATCAGGACTGAAGCCAGCCGAAGCCCTGGAAAAGCTCAAAGCCGAAGATCCACCGGAAGAGGTGCAACGCATTATTCGCTTCTTTGAAGCCAGCAAACGAGGCACACTTTCCCATCGTTGATGGAAAACCTCAACCCAACCAGACACAGTAGAGATCCGAGAAAAATATGAATATCCTAATTATCGGCGGCGGCGGACGCGAACATGCACTGGCTTGGAAGGCTGCACAATCACCACAGGTCGAAAAAGTCTTCGTGGCCCCCGGCAATGCAGGCACCGCACTGGAGCCCAAGCTAGAGAATGCTGCCATCAGTGCAGAGGATATTGACGGGCTGCTGGCTTTTGCCCAAGAGCAGCAGATTGACCTGACCATCGTTGGCCCTGAAGCCCCACTTGTCGCCGGTGTCGTTGATACCTTTACCTCAGCAGGTCTGCGCTGCTTTGGACCCACCCAGGGTGCTGCACAGCTGGAAGGTTCCAAGGCCTTCACCAAAGATTTCCTGGCTCGCCACAACATTCCCACAGCAGCCTATGGCAATTTCACTGAGATCGAACCTGCACTAGCCTATCTGCAACAGGTTGGTATGCCCATCGTTATCAAGGCCGATGGGCTGGCCGCAGGCAAAGGAGTCATCATCACTGAGGATATGTCCATTGCTGAAGAGACAGTCAGGGATATGCTTTCAGGTAATAGTTTCGGTGAGGCAGGCCACCGTGTAGTCATCGAAGAATTTTTGCAGGGCGAAGAGGCCAGTTTTATTGTGATGGTAGACGGCAAAAACATTCTACCCATGGCCACCTCTCAGGATCATAAGGCCCGTGACAACGGTGACAAAGGCCCCAACACCGGCGGTATGGGTGCCTACTCACCTGCCCCCGTGGTTACACCCGAGATGCACGACCGCATCATGGATCAGGTAATCAGTCCCACCGTTGAAGGCATGGCAGCAGAAGGCCATCCCTACACCGGTTTTCTCTATGCGGGTGTAATGATTGATCGGAACGGCATTCCAAAAGTACTGGAATATAACTGTCGCTTCGGTGACCCCGAGACACAACCTATCATGTTACGCATGAAATCTGATCTGGTAGAACTCTGCAATGCCGCACTGGATGGCAAACTGGATGCGTGCAGCACTGAATGGGACAGCCGCCCTGCACTGGGCGTTGTACTGGCTGCAGGCGGATACCCTGCAAGCTACGCCAAAGGTGACGTCATCAGCGGACTGCCAGAGAGTGGTTCCAATGAGCGCAAGGTATTCCATGCTGGCACATCAGAGAAAGGAGGAGAGATCGTAACCAGTGGTGGTCGCGTACTCTGCGCCACTGCACTGGGAGAGACCGTGGCTGAAGCTCAGCAGAACGCCTACGCCTTAGCACAACAGATCCAATGGAAGGATGCCTTCTACCGCACAGACATCGGCTACCGGGCCATTGCGCGCGAACAGCAAAGCTAAAAGCAGGCATGTGGTGATATCCCTGACTCGATCAGGCATCATCGCATGCCGCGCACTGCTATCCCTGGCATTGATTGTAACAACCTATGCCACCACAGCTGAGCTGACACACCCTGCGGCAACAGATGTAAATGACAAATTCGCGCACTTGGCCAGCTTCTTCGTATTGAGCCTGCTGGCCGACCTCGCCTTTCCAAAAAGAGGTTTTGACTGGTTGATTTGGACTCCACTCATAGCCTATGGGCTACTCATAGAAATCATCCAGTACTACATTCCGTACCGTTCATTCTCACTGCTTGATTGGGCTGCAGATAGTGGCGGCATACTCCTTTACGGTCTCGCAGTGCTCTGGATAAAGCACACGCACTTTGCTGTGAAGTAACTGCAATAGCGATCTGCCTCGAACTACTTTCTATTTTCAGGCGCAACATCTTTTAAGAATTCAGCCAGGTTTGGCTGGTTTTGCGCTTGCTTCTCTAGCTGCCTCTCTTTGTAAGGCGTGATAAAGGATTTATACAGCAAGTGAGGGATAAGCAGATGCATAGGCATCCGCAGGTAATGGGAGCGGATATAGAGCATCCAACGCGCAAGGCCGGTAAAGCTATCTCGGCAACTGGCATGATCCGGCTTCAAGGCACGATAAAAAAGTTGATCCATTAACCATGCCATCATTACATTCGGCTCTCCCTGCCTGCTTTTACTTTGAATATCATTCGGCACCGGAGTACCTAACAGATGGCTTGTATAGCGTAATGCATAATAGAGTGGGCGAGCCAACTCCATCTCTACCGCTCGATCCAGCAGCCTCTCCCAAAATCCATCCGTCTGACTGAAATGCCGTAGCAAGCTATCAAGGTCAACCAAATCTCGTAACCCATGCTCCAACTCACCATCGTGAAAAAGATGGGTAGCGCTGTGCAGCACCATATCCTCTGGTGCAAAAACATAAACATCTTCCATATCGTCCAGAGGTACAGCATCCATCATCAACTTATGTGGATCTGGGTGCAATCTTGCTGTCTCTGGCAAAATAGCATGATGCACATCCAGTACTGTCTGTCGCTTAAAATGTTTAAGAGGTGGCAGCTCATGCATCCACGTTCTGTAGTAACGCTGGTCATATTCATCATGGTGAGCAGTCACCCAACCATTTCGTCCAAGAGCACGCTCCACATCTTCAAGCGCCCCCTTGGGCACCATAATATCCACATCAGCAAATACCCGGCCTGCAGCTGAGGGCATACCCGCGACTACATAAGCTGCTCCTTTTAGCAGCACAACTGGGACACCAACAGAAAACAACGCGCGGTAGATTTTTTTCACTTCCCATTGAACAGACTCAGCATGGCGCACTGTAACAGCCCAGGCCGCTTCAAAATGCCATCCAACCTGCTCTGGAACATATTGCAGCAACTCTTCTTCTTTAAGGTAGTAGTAAAGGCGAGCTAGCAGTTGCGATTTACGCGCCTGCCGAATCAACAGATCCCACTGTTGCAGCGTCAAAGACTGCACATCGGCAGGTTGCCGTAAAACCATTGAAACCAGATCTGATTTCATTAAGAGGAGACCACTTGCTTATTTGATACAGGAAGGGAGTCAAAAACCTCAACAGCGTCTTCTAACCTGCCGTATGAAAAGTCATAGCAACTACAATCATCTACCAAACGCTGTAGCGTATCAAACCCGCGAAGACCCAGGATATTGTAATTAAATGACTGCTCAGCAATTTCCATAAACGAATAATTTTTTGAACGCTGAACCAGCTTAGCGGGTGCAGCGGCTTCATACTTCGGGAAAATAATCCATTCTGGCCTGGCCAAAATATGCTGTTTTTCAACACTCTCATCTGGCGCTTTCATATGCGTCACCGTCCCTTTGCTGGTGTCATGCACTATTGGGCCAAAAACCGCATCAGGTGCAAACTTATGCATTACTTCAATAGATTCATTCTTTAGGCTAACAGGGCGTGGAATTGGGGTAACACGTAAATCCTTGGGTGATATCAATGCCAACTCATCAGACAAGAGACGCCAACCACGATTAACCAAACCTGCGCACAAAGTGCTTTTTCCAGACCCCGGCGGCGCAGGAAAAAGAGCAACCGACCCATTCTTCTCAATCACTGCAGCATGAACAATCAAGTATTGATGCGCATAACTGCCAACACACCAGTTGAGTCCCCATTCAAATAGAGGGAATGCCTGTTCAAGTGGCAGCGGTTTAAATGGGACATGTCCATCCAAGGAAAAATTCACCTGTGGATGCAACCAGCGCCTATGATTTGATGGCCTTTCTAAAGCGATATGAAAATCTGCAACACCTTCTTTTGGATCTGAAGATATTTCCGAATAAAGCAAACCCAGTGTTTCACTAACCGATGGAATTGAGGTATTTAAATGAACCACAAATGGCCCAATTGAAAGATAACAGCCTGAGCCACTCAATCTTTTTTTTAGACTGTCTGCAGACTCCAACGCTACATTCATATGATTGTCGGCTCTATCAAGTCTATTCGCTTGAGACCCACCAGTAGCTCCTGCATTGTTTCGATATTGCGCTCATCATCGGTAAACACCTCGGGGAAACGAGCTACTTCATCGACAAGTTGCAAAATGGTCTGTGGTTTTTTTTGTAGAAGCTGGAGAAGAATTTCTCCAGCTTTAGTCACTAGATGGGTATCTCCAGAAGAGACGTTATAAACAACCCCTGCTTCTTCCTCGCCCCATGAGACAAATTTGAGAACAGCGCCTGAGGCTAATTGGTATTTTATTTTTGTAGAGCGCAACTTAGGCGTCAGTTATCCATTAGCCACGAGAATCCAACTCTCAGCTCTCTACTCAACTGGAATACAAACAGCTTCATCATTTAGAGTAAAGTGAGTCTCACAACGACCGAATGAGTCTATTGGGCAACCTCGTTCATTTAACTGAGCAAAGATATCGTGCAAAGTACCATGCTGGCCCTGACCTTCCTCCATCGCCTTTTGGTAGGCGGCAACTACTTCAGCTCCGGTTGCACCATATTCGACAGGCTCAGCTAAAGCATTTAATACCGCTGCGCATGCATGCCAGTCGAGCGAACCCTGGGCATTATTGCCAGGGGCTTGGCTTTGAAGCACCTCCATCAAGGTATCACCGTAAGCTGACGTATAACCAAATATGCTGGAAAATGTTGTCGCACCCGCCGCAGTCGAACCATCCCAAACTTCGCACTTCGCAGCCGGGCTCAGACAAAATCCTGTATTAGGATCCCAGACAGTACAGTCTGTTAGGCTACCCTTTACTTTGACCTGCTTACAATGTCCGGGAGAGGCGCCCGTTAACTCTTTCCACACACCCGGATGATTTTTCCAATAACCCGGCGTACAACCAAATCCACCAGTACAATCATAAATGCGCTGTGGATCTGAAAGATTCCCTGACATAAACCCTGAAATAGAGCAGGGGCCAATACCCCACACAGGCTGGCTCGCCAGTGTCATGATAATAGGCGTTGCAGCACCTACTTTTGTAAATTTCCGCCGGGACTGATCTATTGAAGAGTTTTTATTCTTATTTTCCATATTTTCCGGTTGGTTTAAGTCCTTCTTGTCTGACATAGCGTCAATACCTCTAAAATAATTTCACTTATCCCCACACAGCGATGTAGTTTTTATCCATATCCAATAAGTTGTCCCGCACACCGCGCAAAAGGCTATCTGCCAAATAAAATAGCAAATAAAACGCAACGGGAATACATATTCCTTACATATAAAATTAGCACTTTCCATACCAATAAGCGCAACTTATTGTTTTAACTGGCAAATAATCTATATTTTCTAGGGCGTTTATTTCCCACATTTCAATATGATACTAAAATGGAAAAAAAGCTGACACACTCTTTACCCTGAAGTAGCCATCATCGCTAAACTGCTAAAGTACAATCGTATTGGTTTTCACACCAATTACAATACGTTAGCAGCCATTATCAAAACATATCGATCTTTGATTAGGAAAAAAATAACTGTAAAATTTATTGACAGTAAGTTAGCGGAAGATAGGAAGTACCCGATCTGAAACTAACTGAGCCAAATAGCCCAACTGAGGATAACGAGCAACCACGGCCTCTATATAGCTCAGGGTGCGAGGAATATCCTTAAGATACCCTGACTTACCATCTCGGTGATTTAATCTGGCAAAGATGCCTGACGCCTTAAGATGGCGCTGCACACCCATCAGATCAAACCACTGTAAAAACTGCGCTTCATGGGTACGATCCATCACCCCAGATTTCACAGCCAACCCAAAATAGGTCATCGCCCAGGCTTCAACCTGTTCTGTGGGCCATTGGATGTAGCAATCACGCAACAGTGAAACCAAATCATATGTGGCGGGGCCATTGACGGCATCTTGAAAATCCAGAATGCCAGGATTTGGATTGGCCTGCATCAAGTTGCGGGAATGATAGTCGCGATGAACAGCAACATTGGGCTGTTCAAGTGCATTCTCTACTAGCTGTTCAAAGGCCTGTGTAAGAAGTGTGTGCTCACTATTTGAGAGTGATAAACCAAGATGTTTCTGCAATAGCCACTCTCGAAATAACTCCATCTCCTGCATTAACAATGTTCGATCATAGGGTGGCAACGTCTCTGCTGGCACCTTACTCTGTAGCTGAACCAAAGCGTGTATGGCATCACCATAAAGCTGATCAGCATTATCAGGAGTGAGAATATCCAGATAGAGTACCGACCCTAAATCATCCAGCAATAAAAAACCCTGCTGCAAATCTTTTTGGTGAACCCTTGGCACATTGAGTCCGGCCAACCGCAACTGGTGGGCAATATTAACAAAGGGATGGCTGTCCTCTTTTTCAGGCGGCGCATCCATTGCAATAAAGCTTTTATCATCCAGGCTGACACGAAAATAACGCCGAAAGCTGGCATCAGCAGAAGCAGGTTCTAGTGAAAAATGAGGGAGGCCAACCTGATCAGTCAGCCATCTTTCTAGTTTTTTGATTCTTTCAGGCATAGTGGAAAGAGTACAGGAATCGAGCAATGGAGGGCAGACTGATTTTTACAATCTCTCGAAATCACAGTGGTCTAAAAATAGGTAATTAACCCAGTATCAGGCCACTGCAACGCGGTTTTTGCCTTCACGCTTGGCTTTGTACATTGCCTCATCCGCTCGCGCAAAAACATCATCAGCCGAATCGCCATCACGAAATTCAGAAATGCCGCAAGATATAGTGATTGAGATTTTCTCATTGGCTGATGAGTGAAACCCACTTTCAGCTACTGACTCTCTAATCTCATCAGCCAATTTTTTAGCGTTCTCAAGATTGGAATCCACCAATAGCATGACGAACTCCTCACCACCATAACGACCTACAAAATCAAGTTCTCTGGGGCGAGCACTTAGAATGCGCCCAATAACCCCCAATGCTTTATCACCCGCCAGATGGCCAAAACGGTCATTGATCTGCTTAAAATCATCCACATCCCAAACCAAAATAACCAGCGGATTTTTAGTTCGCTTCCATCGGGCAACCTCTAAAGCCAATCGATCTTCATAGGCTATTCGATTGGGCAGTCCTGTAACAGGATCCTCCAAAGCCTTTGATTTTGCATTCATCATCTTGGTATGAAGACTGGCAGTTTCACCTTCCAATTCATTCAGACGCCCACGTAATGCCATCTCTTTAACCGATGCACTCTTACGGCGCATCTCTTCAGCTTCCAGATGTACATCAACATGCTGCTGAATGGTATCAAGCCGATTTGCAATACTGGCTTTTAGACCCTCAAGATCTGTTGCAATGGAGAGACTATGCTGAATATGTCCTACCTCACCTTTTACAGCCGCATTCAGCACTTGTCCGTTTTCACTTGAGTTCACATGGTCAGATTGCGCACCAACCATATGTTGATCAAGCTCTTGCAGCCGAAGCGTCAGCTCACTGAGAAAATCTTCAGTGGCTCGCATTTCAGTCTGAATCTCTCCTAGTGCCGAGGTAACCAATTTGCCTAGATCATCCAATACCGGTATCCAGGCTTCTGTCTCTGCTCCTTTCCCCAAACGCACCATCAGTGCAGCCATGTCTCCAGCCAGATATCCTGGCCAGCTCAGCTTTTCCAACAAGCCAAGCAACACTCGATTTGGGTCAGCTGTCGGGCTATGCGAAGCAATCTCATCCCCACTCCCAAAAAGACGCTTAAACAATCCTGCACGACGGCCATCAGCAGCTATTTTCTTGGGTGTTATCAGCACCAGCAGCCCATCCAGCTGCGCATCTGATACATTTGTAGGATCCGCTTGCACCTGCTTGATTAGTTTCTTCAACTGCACAGCCGGCTTGCCAGTAAGCTTGATTCGGCTCAACAACCGTTGAAACAGGTCAGAAGCAGGCACTACAGACGTAGCCGCATGGTTAACTTTCTGCTCTTCAGCATGCATCAATGCATCTGACAACGCATCAAGATTATCTTTTAACTCTGGATTAACGCCCTTGCGTATGGCATCACGGATTTTATGAAGATTAGGATCCAGCTGAGGATCCAATCCGCTCGCAGCAAGCGTCAAGCGGATAATTGTTCGACAGAGTAGTGACTCTACCTCTGCGCTCTCTGATTCATCAGCTCCCTGCTGCTCAATCAATAGGCGATATTTTTTTTCCCAATCAGTATCTGACATATATGACTTTCACAATTTTATTAAATTATGCAGCGATTTTTATCTCTTCAGGCAAAAGCACGTCCAAGCTAATAGGCAGATGATCCGAACATGCATAATTCAAGACTCGGGCCTTTTCAATACCTAGCGAACGGGACACCAGAATATGGTCAATTTTCTTCATTGGCCGCCAGCTGGGAAAGGTACTTTCCTGAGTGGTCGGCTCCCATAGATTGAGCCGATCCATCAACAATGTCACCTCAGGCGAATCGACCCCACAGTTCAAGTCGCCCATTATGATTGAGTAAGGGCAGTCTGCCATAAGCTCACTAATATATGCGACTTGCCGCATACGTGCCCGCTGTCCCAACGCCAAATGCAAAATACAAACTACCAGCTCATGGTTAGGCGCTCCAAAACGACATAAAATTGCGCCTCGGCCTGGTAAACCAGGCAGCCTATGTTCCGTTACTAAGGATGGCCGCAGATGGCTTAAAAGACCATTGCTATGCTGTGCCCATTTACCCAGGTTACGGTTTACTTGTTTATGCCAGTGAGGAAATCCAGCTCGTTTTGCCAGATATCGGGTTTGATCAATAAATCCCGTGCGTAGACTTCCCGAATCAACCTCCTGTAGGCCGACCAGATCATAACTGTGCAGCAACCCTGATATGCGATTCAGGTTTTTTTCCCGATTTTGGTGGGGGAACAAATGCTTCCAGCTATGGGTCACATAATCTCGATAGCGTCGGGTATCGATCCCAGCCTGAATGTTATAACTTAAAATACGTATTCGCTGCATTCTGCCACTCTTAAAGCTGGATTGATCATATGACATAGTGCTATCTATGCCGCTCTGTACTGTAGGCAATATCCTCTAAATGAGATTAGCGACCGGGATACGATCAATTTTAGTTCAGAAACCATTTCCTTTCAGGCACAAAAAAGGGCAGCCAACTGGCTGCCCTTTGCACAACAGACTAAATAAATCGTTTACTGCTTCAATCCTTGAACAAACTGGGCGACAGCTGAAATCTCAGCATCGGTCATTTTTGCTGCAACGCCACGCATCATCATGTTCGGATCAGTAACACGTGCACCAGAGCGGAAATCCTTCAGCGCCTTCTCAACATATATCGCTTGCTGTCCCGCAAGGTTTGGAAAGTTAGCAGCTGGGTTGCCAGCACCTGTTGGCCCATGACATGCCATGCAGGCAGCTACACCAGAAGCTTTATTACCACCGCGGTAGATTTTACCGCCCAGCTCAGCCTTATCAGCTGCAGTCACACCTTCTGATCTTTTCTGGGTAGAGAAATATGCTGCTAAATCAGCCATTGCTTTATCATCAAGCGGTACCGCCATAGGCGCCATGGTAGGATCTTTACGTTCGCCTGATTTAAAGGCCTGAATCTGCTTTACAATGTACTCTGGATGCTGACCAGCCAACTTTGGCCACATTGGGTTCAGACTATTTCCACCTGGGCCGTGGCAGGCAATACACAAAGCTGCTCGGGCTTGTCCCGCTGTTGCGTCGCCCGCGGCTTGAACACCACCGGCTACCATCATCCCCATAGCTACAAAAACTGTTACCAAGCATTTTTTCATGATTAAACCTGCTGTTTTATGATTTGTGGAACACTGCTGGCGGTTATGCCTGTAAGTAGTGGCTGACTGCTACTATCGATGCCCCCACTAATACTTTACTATTCTACTATGTCTTATCGACGAGCCGCCATATATAACAGAATCGCTGGGGCATGGTCAAATAATAGGTGGATATTTGCACTGTTTTGACACAACGAAATACCCACGCTATTCCCGTATAAAATCAAGCTACTGGCAACTCCCAATCTTCAATTTCCAGCACTATTTTGCCTTGGGTATGCCCCTGCTCAATAAGCCGATGGGCATCGGCTGCCTTTTCCAGTGGAAACTTGCGGCTCACGTGGATCTTGAGTTTGCCGGTATCAACCCAGCCCGCACAACGACGTAGAATCTCCACATGATGCGCTCGAGCTGTGGCAAGATCATCGCGCAACATCGGAGTAAGCATAAGCTCAAACCCGATATTCAAATTCTGATTACGCGCTTCAGTCCAATCCATATCTGGACCGGGATCCAGCAAAGTCACAAGGCTACCAGCGTAAGCCACTGCTGGAATGGTACGGCGAAAGTTATCAGGCCCCACCGTATCCAAGGCAATATCCACTCCCTTGTTATTGGTCCAGGCCAGCGTAGCCTCCACAAAGTCACGATGGCGATAGAAGACAAACTCCTCTGCACCCAGTTCCTGAGTCAGCATAGCCTGGTCTTCATCACCTACTGTTGTGATAACTCGAGCACCACCCGATTGGGCCAGTTGGATGGCAACATGCCCAACACCTCCGGCACCACCATGAACCAATACTGTTTGCCCAGCCTGTAGACGACCACGTTCAATAACGGCTTCCCATGCGGTGATCAATACCAACGGAGCAGCAGCCGCTTCGGCAAAACTCAACTTTTTAGGCTTAAGTTGGAGATAAGCCTCTTCGACCACGGTAAACTGGGCATAGGTGCCCTGCTCCAACCCCAGTCCTCCATGACAAAACCAGACGGCATCGCCTGGTTTGAAGCGTGTCACACCTGATCCAACCTCCATGACGACACCCGCACCATCACAACCCAGTACGGCTGGTAAGTCATGTGGGTAAAAAAGTGCATTCTGACGAATTTTGGTGTCAATGGGATTAACTCCTGCAGCCATCATTCGAATCTTCACCTCAGTGCTGGTCCGAATCTCAGGCTCAGCAATATCAACCAATTGCAATACATCCGGTGACCCCGGTTCTATCATCTGCACAGCACGCATTTATCTATCTCTCCAAACTTATTTACTAGTATTGAGGGGAATCTTGCCGCTCCAGTCATCATCCTGCAAGCAGGAATAGATCTTTTTTAAAGCAATCTGCTCAGTCGTCAGAAAACAACACACCAAAGAACAGCAATTAGAGTAATATTTAAAACATCTACACCATCGATTAGATAGGAGATCATTATGGCCCATCGACTAGCACCTCTTCAGCTGGCAATACTGTTGATGCTCTGCATTTTTATCAGCACCGCATCTGCAGGAG
>Ga0316190_10001145_pt1 | contig 18972 bp, 19 predicted proteins | sample Eddworburrow2_MG_FD_204929 | JGI IMG/M metagenome (GOLD analysis project Ga0316190, IMG submission 204929) | Coastal sediment microbial communities from Maine, United States - Eddy worm burrow 2 | ecosystem: Environmental > Aquatic > Marine > Coastal > Sediment | place: USA: Maine | collected... | reverse complement strand
TTTCCTGCACGGACTGCTGCCCAAGCCGCTGGAACAGCGCCTTGAAATCCACTGCCTTTCCCTACACCTCAACCCTTAGCTGCCCACCAAGCACGGCGGCGGCTTTGGCAAGCGTTCTTAGGGTCACACTTGTGTTTCCGGGATCGAGCAGGCGGTCCACAACCGGCCTTGCCGTATGCATGGATTTGGCAAGCTGCGTCTTGCTGATGCCACGCTGATCCATCATGTGCCGGATGTCCGCCGCCAGAATCTTTTTCGCGGCCATCGCCCGCACTTCCTCAAGCTCGCCCGTCTCGCCAAGCAATGCTTCCAGATCGTCCATTTGTTTCATCACACCACCTCACTCATACGTTTGCGCGCCAAATCCAAAGCTGCCTTCGGGGTCTTCTGCGTTTTCTTTTCAATGCCGTGCAGAAGAATCATGCAGCCGCCCTTCACGCAAAAGAAAACCCTGAAAGCCCGACCCTTAAAACTTGACCTGACTTCATACAACCCACCACCCAGACCATCCACAAGTGGCTTGGATACAGGCCAGCGCCATTGAATGGCCTGAATGTCCGCGCCGATCTCCTTGCGTTGCTCCGGCTCAAGGCCGAGTAACCAATCGCGCGCCGGTTGCTTGTCAGCATGGGTAAAGAACTTCGCCCGAAGCAGCGGCCCTTTCATTTGGATAGTGTATCTTTATAGATGCACTTATCAAGTATTCTAAAAACGCACGTCAACGAGCGCCGATCTGGTGCAGGCAGCGGTCGATCCCATTCAACGACATCCCCGCTTCGCCAAGCTCCTTCTGGTTTTATTGGACATAATATTGTCAAAAATACCTGTCAATCACAGAATCGGCTTGACCGATATACCCATTTGGAGATAATTGCCGGCAATGACAGAGCAACTGAAAGACCTTTATTGGATAGGCTCGGCAAGAAAAGAACTTGGCGCGTTACCTGATGAGGTTGTGGATGTGTTTGGGTATGCGCTTCATCTGGCTCAATCAGGCAAAAAGCATAATCAAGCCAAACCCCTCAAAGGCTTAGGCGGTGTTCTCGAAGTCGTTGAAGATTTTAAAAGCGATACGTATAGAGCAGTTTATACAGTCAAATTTAGCAACGCTGTGTATGTCCTGCATTGCTTCCAGAAGAAGTCAAAAAAGGGCATCGAGACACCGAAACCAGACATGGACATCATAAGGAATAGATTAAAAGTGGCGAGAGATCACGCAGAAGGAGAAGGCAATGTCTAATATTGAGAAATCAAGCGGTAACGTATATGCCGACCTTGGCACACACGATGCCGAGGAGATGCTGGTCAAAGCTCACCTTGCAGCCAAGATCGGTGAAATTATTAAATACCGTCATCTGACTCAACAAGAGGCCTCAGATATTCTCGGCATGCCTCAGTCAAAAGTATCCAATATGCTGCGTGGTAACTTCCGGGGCATTAGCGAAGCCAAGATGATCGAATGCCTCAACCTTCTGGGCAGGGATATTGAGATTGTTGTGAAGAAGGCTCCACGCACGCATTCTACAGGGCACACCAGCGTGGTCTTTGCATAACGCTTGATCCATTTATAAATGACTGAACGAAACAGGTAAATTGTCCTATGTTTATACTGTTCTAGCCTTAACGTGCGCCGAGGTTGTGCAGGCAGCGGTCAATCCATTGTTTGGTGAGTTTTTCCTGCACAGACTGCTGCCCAAGCCGCTGAAACAGCGCCTTGAAGTCCACTTCATCCAATAGCTGATCCTGATTGAAGCAGGAGAACACCTCTCATTTCCTCAGTGATCGTCATAATGGCCTTCGATGGAGGCTATCAGCAGGCGGACGCCATCCACTTGATAAACAAGACGGTCCTTGCGGTTCAGACGGACGGACCAGAAGCCCTTGAGCGGGCCGACTAAGGGTTTGGGCTTGTGCAGGCCGGTGAAGGGTTCGCGGACAAGACGAGTAATCGTTTCGATCACCTGATCAAGCAATAAGGGATTGGAACGGGAAAGTTTGGCAATCTGACTACGCGCCTGCCGGGAGAGGCAGGGCTTGAGCAGTTCAGCCACGCCCGGCCATGTCCTTCAGGGACGCGCTGGAAAGCTCGTCCAGCGGCTGATAATTGTCGGCAGTCGTGATGCGCTCGATAGCGCCCGGCAGATTGACCAGATGCAGGGTTTCCTCAATGGATTCCCAGTCTTCCGCCGAAAGCAGCACCATGTCGCCGTTTTTGCGCACAATGCGCGTCACATCATGGCTCGCCTGAGCCTGATCGCAGATCGACTTGAGACTGTTGCGTGCTTCCGAGTAAGTCACCGTATTCATCGGCCAACCTCCTTCTGATTTTGTTGTACAATATCTTGTCAAAAAAGACCGTCAAGCACAAAAATGCCGCCTAGCGAGCACCAAGGCTGTGCAGGCAGCGGTCAATCCATTGTTTGGTGAGTTTTTCCTGCACAGACTGCTGCCCAAGCCGCTGAAACAGCGCCTTGAAGTCCACTTCATCCAATAGCTGATCCTGATTGAAGCAGGAGAACACCACACCGGTTTCCTTGCCGGTTTTCGGGTCCTTGTGCGGTTGCAGGCACTGCGCGCAAATCTTTTTCATCATGCACTGCATCGGGCTATTGATCGAACCAAGCGCGATATGATCGGGCTTCAAATACGGTTTGAGCATGGTGTGCCGCGCTTCACCCACCACAGACATCAGGCCTGCCGAACCGATGACAATAATGCGGTCGATTTTATCCAGCGGCATGCCCGCTTCACCAAGCTCCCCTTTCCCGTAAGCCACCAGCGCTTCCAGCATATTGCCGACAAAATTCTTATCCTGCTCACGCCCCGGCTCGAATCCCGGCGCTTCATCGCAGCACCACACGATCTCATCCGCCGCGGCTTCGATCTCATCAATCTTGTAGCGATCAACCACCTTCTTATAACCAGCGAAATACAGCACCTTGGAGCCTGCTTTTCTAAACGCCGCGCCAATCGAGAACAGCACCGCATTACCAAGCCCGCCACCGATGAGCAGCACATTCTCCCCGCCCGGCGTTTCGGTCGGTGAGCCTGTCGGCCCCATCAGCACCACGGGCTCGCCGGGTTTGAGATGCGCGCATATGTCTGATGAGCCGCCCATCTCCAGCAGTATCATCGAGACCAGCCCGAGTTCGGCATCCACCTCGGCTCCGGTCAGCGCCACCCCTTCCATGGCCAGCAACGTGCCGTCGACTTGCATAGCGTTCGTTTCGTAATTCTGCAGGCGATAAAACTGCCCCGGTTTGAAAGCCCGCGCCGCACGTGGCGCACGCACCGTGACCTCCACAATATTCGGGGTGAGCCGTTCCACCTTGTGCACGGTGGCATGCAATTCATCACCAAGGGCTGCAAACAACCCTTCAGCCGGAACTTCGCTTGGCTTGTTTTTGGCCAGAATCCGGTCGATAGTCGGATAGCCCTGCGTGGCGCTGGCCATGGCCTTGACCACATTACCGGCAAAGCTCGGATGCAGATCGCCGAAGAAGCTGATGGCCCGTCCATCATCAAAGATACTGGTCAGCATATGGGCGACATCCGGCTTGGTGCTCCACTGCGGCGTCACCGGCTCGCCTTCAAGATCCAGCGCTTGAAAATATCGCCCCTCAAGCGTTAGCGCTTCCGGATATTCCTGCTCGAGCACGACATTGGGGCGCGTGCCTGCGGCGACAAGAATAGCACGCGCTGGCAAGTGAACTGCCTCACCCACAGGCTCAAGCTTGCCCTCCTCATTGACCCGCTGGCGCTGAAAATCCATGCCATCGACATGCCCGAATCGATCCACATCTGCAGACACCGGCGTGACCAGTTCGCAGAAGCGGATACCCTCTTCCATGGCCTTGATGATTTCCTCGTGATTCAGGCGATAGCTGGGCGCATCAATCAGCCGCTGACGGTAGGCAACCGTCGAGCCGCCCCATACGTTCAGATGGGTAAGAATATCGGCTTCGCGACCCTCTGCCGCCGCTGTGCTGCGTTCCTCACGCAGGATGCGCGCATGGCGGATGAATTCATCGGCGATTTTCCCCTCTTCCTCGCCCCATGCCGCGCGTACCGCTTGCTCGCCGCGCTCGGCGCACAAGGTCTTGTAACGGGCCAGAAACTTTTCCACCTGAACCGGGTAATAAGCCAGCGCCTCGGTGGCGGTATCGACTGCCGTGAGTCCCCCGCCAATAACCACGACTGGAAGTCTGATTTGCAGATTGGCCACGGAGCTGGCCTTGGCTGCACCGGTCAATTGCAGGGCCATGAGGAAATCCGATGCCTGCCGCACGCCGCGCGCCATGCCGTTGCGCATGGGAATCACAGTCGGCGCACCTGCCCCCAGACACAGGGCGATATGATCAAAGCCCATGCCAAAGGCATCATCAAAACTGATGGTGCTGCCCAGACGCACGCCACCGAACATGGCAAAACGATCTCGCCGCTCAAGCAGCAGACGAATGATTTTTAGAAAGTTCTTGTCCCAGCGAACCGTAATTCCATATTCAGTGACCCCGCCGAAACCGGCCATCACACGATCATCAAGCGATTCGTACAGATCGGACACGTCTCTGATCGGCCTGAAGTCGACGCGCTCGCCCAGCGGCGTGACCCCCGAGATATCGGCTGGCAGCGGCTCGATCTTTAAGCCATCCACCCCGACAATATGGTGCCCCTCATTCATCAGATGATGCGCCAGTGTGAAACCGGCAGGTCCAAGTCCTGCGATCAGCACCTTATAACCCGAGGCTTCTTTGGCCACCGGGCGCGCCAGATTTAGCGGATTCCAGCGGGTGAGCAGGCCATACAGCTCAAAACCCCAGGGCAGATTTAATATTTCTTTGAGCACACGCGATTCGACCTCGGGAATATTCACCGCTTCCTGCTTCTGATAGATGCAGGACTTCATGCAATCGTTGCAGATGCGATGCCCTGTCGCGGCAAGCATGGGATTATTCACACAGGCCACAGCCAGTGCGCCAAGCCAATGCCCGTCTGCGGCAAGCAGATTCATCTCGGATATCTTTTCTTCCAGCGGGCAACCGGCCAGCGGCAGGCCGAGCGGGCTCTTTTTGAATTTATCCCCCAGTGGCTCCGCCTTCTTATCGTGCATACCTGTGGAACAGGAATCCCGCCCCTGCTTATGACACCACACACAATAGTGCGCCTGATCAAGGGCTCCATTCATATCCGTGCCGCAATCAGTCAGGGCAAAACCCTGACGATGGCGCAAGCTTGTCCTTGGTCCATGCATGGCATCCGCGCCATTGATATGCACCTGCTCCAGCGGCACATAGGCCAGGGGATCGGCCGATGCGGCGAGTTTGAACAGCACACCATCGGCATGCCTTTTCCTGCCACTATCGCTGCGCACGGCCCACACGGCATAGGCGGCAGCCTTTTCAAGCATGGCAGCGTTGGCCTCTTTATCCTCAAGCCAGGACAGCACATGGGTGGCGAAGGCAAGTTCATTGAACTTTTCGCCGAACAGGGCGGTGAATTTACCGGCCAATAAAAGTGCCGCATCGTCGTCAATCAGCTCGGCGTCTCTTTTCTTGTTGGCATGCTGCACAAACTGCTTTTTGCAGGCATAGAGGGGATTTAAGGCGATATGACGGGAACTGAGACCCTGCAACTCGTTTTCAAGACCAAACAATTCACCGATGAAGGCCTCGACATGCGGTGCCAGTCCAATGAGAAATTCGGATTCGGCCTTTTTCTCCAGCGCCGCCGGATCGGCACGCGCTGCAATCATCTGCTTAAACAACCCCTCGTCTGAAGCCGCCAGCGCCTTGCAAAACAGGCTGTCGATCTTCACCAACCCTTCGCGGCCATACAGGTCGATAAAGTCCAGCCCGTGCTTCAATCTCAGTTCTTGCACTATAAGTCTCCCCTTACCGCAGAGCCTGAGCTCCAGTCATCCAGAGCATAGCCGATTCACGCTCGGATATCATGGCCCGGGCATCACTCCTCCCCCACAGCAAAAAGAAATGTGCTATAACATGAGACAACTGTATGAAAACCCGCTGGCAAAGAAAGGGAGAGCATTCAATGCCCAAGGTGCCGCACTTTTACCTGTGGATTCATGGCGAGGCCCACTCGGGCTCTGGAGATTTCGAGGTACACAACCCTTATAACAACAGCTGCGTCGCCATGGTCTCCATGGCCGGACACAAAGAGGTCAGGGAAGCCGTCAGATCGGCCCACAAAGCGGCACGTGTGCTGGCTGCCTTGTCACGCTATGCGCGCTGCACACTGCTCAGGAATATTGCCGAGGGACTGGAAGAATCGCGCAGCGAAATCGTCGACAGCCTGATCGTCGAGGGAGGCAAGCCGCGACAATTTTCCGAACAGGAACTGGAGCGCAGTATTTCCGTTTTCGTCTGGGCCGCCGAAGAGGCACGGCGTTTTTGTGGAAGCCAGATCCCCATGGACGGCATGCAGCGCGGTGAGGGTTATGAAGGCTATACACGGCGCGAACCCATCGGCCCGGTTTTGGGTATAAGCCCGTTTAATTTTCCGCTCAATCTGGTGGCGCACAAAGTCGCTCCAGCGCTCGCCGTAGGCAACCCGATCATCATCAAACCGGCCAGCAATACCCCGATTTCCGCCCTGATTCTGGCGCGCATCGTCAGCGAAGCCGGCGCACCGCCCGGCAGCCTGAATGTGCTGCCCATGCCACACGATGAAGTGGCAGGCCTCTTGGCGGGTGATGACATCCGCATGCTCAGTTTCACCGGCAGCCCGGATGTCGGTTGGGCCTTGAAGAAGCAGGCGGCCAAGCAACGCGTCAGCCTGGAGCTGGGCGGCAATTCAGGAACGATCGTTGATGCCTCGGCCGATATCGCATTCGCGGCTGCGCGTTGTGCGCTCGGCGGCTTCGCCCAGGCCGGACAATCGTGCATCGCCGTGCAGCGCATCTATGTGCATCAGAGTATCTACCCGGCATTTCTCAAGCTCCTGAAAAAGGAAACAGCGCGGCTGGAAGTCGGCGACCCGCGCAAGGATAAGACCGTGGTCGGCCCGCTCATCAACAGAGCCGCAGCTGATCGGGTGCTGGCATACATCAAGCAGGCTGAAAAGGACGGGGCCAAGATTGAATATGGCGGCAAACGACGACGTCTGGGTTGTGGTGATATCATCGAGCCGACGATTTTAACTAAGGTCGATGAGGCCATGGATGTGTGTTGCAAGGAGGTGTTCGGCCCGGTCATCACCGTCACCCCCTTTGAACAGATCGAAACCGCCGTCGGCTGGGTCAATCGCTCTGAATACGGCTTGCAGGCAGCTGTTTTTAGTTTCGATTCCCGCCACATCGAATACGCCGTAGAGGCTTTAAACGTCGGCGGTGTGGTGATCAACGATTTCCCGACCTTGCGTGTGGATCACATGCCTTACGGTGGGGTCAAGGCCTCCGGTCTGGGACGGGAGGGTATTCTTTCAGCCATGCTGGAGATGAGTGAAGAAAAGATGGTGGTCATCAGAAAATCATAAAACGATATATCCCGACTTTCGTCCGGGAATCGCCCTTTTAATCACCCTTTTAAGACTAGGCGGGAAACGCATCCCCCGCCGCATCCTGATCCATATACCAGATGGCATTGTTCACCCTGGCCACCGGCAACGACTCACCAGCGGCAATGCGGGCCAACACATCGCGCTTACCCTTTCCTGCAGTCAGAACAAGTGCCGCACGGGCTTTGTTCAGCACGGTATAACCCAGCGTGACACGCTCCGGCGGCGGCTTGGGGGAATCGATCACGCCGAAAACGAGACGTTCATCGCTCAGTGCAGGCTTGCCGGGAAACAGGCTGCATGTATGCCCGTCCTCACCCATACCGAGATGCACGACATCCATGACAGGTGCCACGGCCAGTTCGGCGGCATACAGTGCCGCACCCTCATCCGGCCCTAACTCGGCAGCCATGCGATGGATTTTCGACGCGGGGATGGGAATATGGGACAACAGGGCCTCATCGGCCATGCGGTCGTTGCGATCTTCATGCCCAAGCGGAACACAGCGCTCATCACCGAACCAGATATGCACCTTAGACCAGTCCACATCCAAATCGCGCAACGCCTGATAACAAAGTTTCGGACTGGTGCCACCGGCCAGCACAAGATGAAAGACACCGCGCGCGGCAATCGCTTCAGCGCAGGCTCTTGCGGTCCATTCGGCAGCTTCCCGGGCAAGTTCGCCCGTGTCGGCAAAGACCCGGGTTTTCAATCCTTGTTTCCAGAAGGCATAAGACTCAAATCACGCCAACCACCGGCACAATCACTGAGCAGTTCATCCATACCCGGCACTTCCTGAGTACCGGACACATAGGTGGGTATATCTTTTTCCGCAGCCCAGGCCTCAAGAATCGGGGCGACGATACCCCAGCTTTCTTCCACTTCGTCGGCACGCGAGAAAAGCCCCGCCTCGCCCAGCATGACATCGTGCAGCAGGGTTTCGTAGGCTTCAGGCATGCCCGAACCATCCATACCATAGGTGGCATCGAGATCGACCCGGCGCAGATCCATGGACAGCCCCGGTTGCTTGGCGGTCATACTCAGCTGCATGCCTGCATTCGGTTGCAGGCGGAAGATCAGCTCGTTATTGCACATATTGGCCTTGTGTATCTCAAACAGCTTCTGCGGCGGTGCCTTAAAACGGATACATATCTCGGAAACGCGCTGCGGCAATCGCTTGCCGGTGCGCAAGACAAAGGGCACGCCCTGCCAGCGCCAGTTATCGACAAAAAACTTCACCGCGGCAAAGGTTTCGGTGCTTGAATCGGGCCCGATGTTTGCTTCCTGACGATAGGCCGGGATGGCCTCAGTATTCATCTTATCGGCCACCTCACCTGCGCCGTATTGCGCGCGCACGGTCTGTGTCTTGATGGATTCAGGGCTGAACGCACGAATTGAGCGCAACACCTTCATCTTCTCATCGCGCACATCATCCGCATGCAGAGACACCGGTGCCTCCATGGCCACCAGAGTCATCACCTGCATCAGATGGCTTTGAATCATATCGCGCAATGCACCCGATGTGTCGTAGTAACCGGCGCGATAGCCGATACCCAGTGATTCGGCCACGGTAATCTGAACATGATCGATGTAATTGCGATTCCACAGGGGCTCAAGCACCGAATTGCCAAAGCGAAACACCATCAGATTCTGCACCGCTTCTTTGCCCAGATAATGGTCGATTCGGTAAATCTGCGACTCGTTAAAATAGCTTTGAATACTTTTGTTCAGGCCCTGTGCGCTGGCCAGATCCATGCCGAACGGTTTTTCAATCACCAGACGGCGGAATCCCTCGGATTCATCGGACAGCCCGGCGGCATGCAGCCCTTCGGCCACCGTCTCATACCAGGAAGGCGGAATAGCCAGATAAAACAGGGCATTTTTCTTGCCATCAAAGGCATGCAGAGTCTTGGCAATATTCGCATAGGTCTGCGGATCACCCAGATCGCCGCTGACCAGCGTCAGCTTCTCGGCGATGCGCTGCCAAGAAGGTGGATTGAGCACTGCTTCAGGAAAATAGTTGAGTAATTCATCATGCACATAGTTCACCCAGTGGGCATGCGACCAATCCTGCCGTACCACACCCATGATGCGCGAATGATGGCCAAGCAGATTCCAGCGATGCATATGGGCCAGCGCAGGCAGAAGCTTGCGCTTGGTCAGGTCGCCATTGGCGCCGAAAATGACAATATTGGTTGCTTCCGGTCTCTGGCTGCCAATCAACGATGCAAATTTATCTTCATCCACCATCGGTTAATCCTTATCCGCAGGCTTGATGGCATGACCACCGAAACCGGCGCGCTGCGCATTGACGATCTTGCCGGCAAAGGCGTCGTTCTGGCGACTGCGAAAGCGCATCTGCAGGGCAAGCGTGAGTACCGGCGTGGGAATGCCCAGATCGATGGATTCATTGACCGTCCAGCGCCCTTCTCCGGAATCATCCATCCAGTCGGACAGGGATGTCAGTTCTTTGTCCTGCTCCAGCGCATCGCCGGTCAAATCAAGCAACCATGAGCTGACCACCGAACCATGCTGCCAGACGCGTGAAATCTGGTGCATATCCAGATCGAATTCTTCCTTGGCCTTCATCAACTCAAAGCCCTCTGCGAAAGCCTGCATCATGCCGTACTCGATACCGTTATGAACCATTTTAACAAAATGTCCGGCACCGACCGGCCCGACATGGCCCCAGCCCTTGCCATCATTGGAGGCCAGCGTGGTCAGGGCGGGCGCAATCAATTCAATCGCCGCATCTTCACCGCCAATCATAAGGGAATACCCGTTCTTCAAGCCCCATACACCGCCGGAGGTGCCACAATCGGCAAACAACACGCCCTTTTCTGACAGCTCGGCAGCGCGCCGTTGTCCCTCTTTATAGTTGGAGTTGCCACCATCGATGATCAGATCACCGGCTTCGACTCCGGCAGCCAGGAGATTGGCAATCGTGTCGTCGACAAACTGGTGCGGCACCATCACCCAGATCACACGGGGGCCTGCAAGCTGTTTCAGCACATCGGGCAGATCGGCTGCACTTGTCACCGTAGAGAACTGCGCGGCCAAGTCCTTGCCGGGGGCGGCATCCACATCATATGCCACCACTTCATGCCCATCGGCAGCCAGGCGTCTCACCATATTGCCGCCCATGCGACCCAATCCAATCATTGCCAGTTTCATCATTGCTCCCCGTTGCGTCATTTATGGCATTACACCATCTGTCCCGCCGGATTCATACACCCGCCATATTGGCTTGGAGACAATCGGTCGTAAAACTGTTTCTGATCTTACGAAGCAAGACAGGAGTCACTTCAGGGGGAATGATTGTAGAGAGAGGGTAAGCAGGGATGTACATGCAAATGAATTCCGGGCTGCCGCCGCCGTTGGTATCAATAGCGCGGAAACCTTATGGTCTCAACGCCTTCGACTGGTGAGCCGGACTGGTCTCGAACCAGTGACCCGCAGATTAAAAGTCTGCTGCTCTACCAACTGAGCTACCGGCCCAATCGGCAACGGCAAGCCCGGAAAATGGTACTCCCAAGGGGAGTCGAACCCCTGTTTCCGCCGTGAGAGGGCGGCGTCCTGGACCACTAGACGATGGGAGCATCTTGGGAGGGCCGCATTGTTCTGAATTTATACCGCGGCGTCAACGTGCAAAATGGCTCCGTGATGTATGGCACTTTACCTGAATTTTCATGGCGTTATGCTGCTGCCATGCTCACTACCGGGTCTTTCCTTCCATTTGGCGCAAGCCGTTTATCCCTACTCAGCCTTGCACTGTTTGGCACCCTGGGGCTGTCGGCCTGTTCATCGACCATACATGCCGATGGCAGCGGCAAGCAAAGCACAAACGTTTCCATGCAGGCGAAAGCCGATGCAAACCCAAGGCCCACAGAGATCAATCCCCTGCTGGAAGGCCTGCCGCAGACAGATCTGAATCGCATTCAGAAACTGGCCACACGCATGTACGGCAAGCACTGGGAGAATGTGTCCGAACGATCACGTTACGTTCGCGCCCGCATTTTACCCATTCTGAAAGATATGCATGCACCGCAACAGCTTGAGGTCGTACCTGTCGCCGAATCCGGCTATAACCCGTATGCCTTCTCGCGCGTCGGCGCGACAGGCATGTGGCAGGTGATGCCGGGCACGGCTCGAGTACTGGGTATGAAAGCACCCAAAGGATACGATGCCAGACGTCATGTTGAAGCCAGCACCCGTGGCGGCGTGCAGTATCTATTGGATATGCATGAGATGTTCGGCAACTGGCCGGTCGCCTTTGCCGCCTATCACCGCGGACCGGGCAGCATGAAGAAGCGCCTGAGACGCCATCCATGGAAGCCGTCGGACGGCCTTGATCACCTTCCTGTACCTCTGGTTACGCGCACCTATGTGCGCGGCATTCTTGGCCTTTCCATGTTGGTGGAGAGCGGGACATGGCAGTTTCCTGAGCCATGGGAAACACATCAGGTGGTACTCGATGGCCCGCTTGACGTGAATCAGCTGGCAAAAGCTGCCGATATCGAGCGCGATGAGATCTACCGTTTCAATCCTGGCTTGAATCACAGCCAATACCTGCATAACGAAATCACCCTGCATGTGCCTGAAGAGATGATTCAGCCCCTGTTGGCCAATGCCGGTGAGGCTGCCCCGAAATATGTTTCCGCCCGAATAAAAAATGGTGACAGCCTTTGGTTGCTGGCGCGTCGTTATCACACCAGCGTACACGACCTTAGGCGCTTGAACCCGAACCTGAAATCGGTGCTGCAGCCCGGACAGACATTGCTGGTTCCTGCGAATCGACTCAAATCAGCCAGCCCGCCGCTTAATCCGCTTTTGGCACAGGGGCGTCGCATCCACTACCGGGTGAGAAGCGGCGACAACCTGTGGAATATTGCCAAGCGCTTCGGCACCACCCCGTCAGCGATTGCCAGAGCCAACAGCATACGCCAGCACAAGACCCTGCATCCCGGTGATCGCCTGTGGGTGTTGGCCCGCGCACGTTCATCCTAAGGCCTGAGAAGCGATACCTGAATTGAAGCTGTACCCGCTCACCTGCACGCTCGTCCTTTTGCTTTTCACTGCCTGTTCGGCAGATGATGGCAAGACCGATCAGGCTGCAGGAGAAGCATCCGCATCAGGCTCACCGGCCAACAGCGAACCATATCGTGGCGACCGCATTGTTTCGGCCAGTATCGGGGATGCCAGCAATCTGATTCCGATGATTGCCGGTGATGCTTCCAGCCATACTATTGCCGGCCAGATGTACCTCTCGCTGCTCAAATACGACAAGAATCTCGACCTGACCGGCCAATTGGCTGAATCCTGGCAGGTGGCTAAAGACAATCTCTCCATCAGCTTCCAGCTGCGCCCCGATTTAAAGTGGAGCGATGGCAAGCCTCTGAGCAGTGCTGATTGCGCCTTTACCCTCAAGCTGCTGCTCGATGAACATACACAAAGCGCCTACAAATCTGATTTTGTGAAAGTTACGCGGGTGGAAACCCCGGATGCACATACCTTCATCGTGCACTACGACGAGCCCTACTCTCCGGCATTATCCTCATGGACGGGCTTTGCCATCATGCCGGCGCATATATTCAAAGGCGTGGATATCATGAATACCGAATTGTCACGCAAGCCTGCCGCCACCGTCGGCCCTTATCGTCTGGGTGAATGGCAGGCGCAGCAATCCATCCTGCTCAACGCCAACCCTGATTATTTCGATGGCCCGGTGTGGATCGGCGAACGCATGACCCGCATCATCCCCGACTCCGCTACGCAATTCCTCGAACTCTCCGCCGGACATCTCGACAGCATGGGCCTGACTCCCACGCAGTACTCTCGCCTGTTTGAAACGAAAGAAATGCTCAAACGCGAATATGCCCGCTATAAATATCTCGATTTCGGCTACACCTATCTGGGTTTTAATCTCAAGCGCGAACCGTTCAACGATGCTCGGGTGCGCCGCGCCATCGCCTATGCCATTGATCGTCAGGAAATCGTCGACGGTGTGCTTTTGGGGCTCGGTGAAGCCATTGCCACGCCCTACAAGCCAGCCACCTATTGGGTGAACAAGGGCATCAAGGTTCGCCCTTATGATGCCAGCAAAGCCAAGGCCTTATTGGCCGAGGCAGGCTGGACGGACAGCAATGGCGATGGCGTGCTGGATAAAGACGGCAAGCCGCTGAGCTTTACCATCCTGACCAATAACGGCAACAAACAGCGCGCCGATACCGCCACCATCATTCAGCAGCGCTTAAAGGATGTCGGCATCGACTTGAAGGTGCGTCTGGTGGAATGGTCGGCCTTTATCGAGAACTTCATCAACAAACGCAACTTCGATGCCGTGATTCTCGGTTGGTCACTGTCTCCGGAGCCGGATCAATACAGTATCTGGCATTCATCACAGACCGGCCCTCGCCAGTTTAATTTCCTGACCTATGCCAACGACAAGGTGGATGCGGCGCTGATTGCCGCCACCAAGACCTTCGACAAGGCCGAGCGCAAGGCTTTTTACGATGTGGTGCAAGAGCAGATTCACCAGGATGTGCCGGTGGTCTTCCTGTATGCGCCCTACTCGCTACCTGTGTTCCACAAGCGCATTCATGGTATCAAACCTGCCCCTGCCGGCATCGGCTATAACAGCGAACACTGGTTCGTGCCGCAGGATGAGCAGAAATACCGCGTCAACGCTGTTTCCCCCTGAGTTCTTCCCAGAGGAAACGCAGATATCCGATGAATAAAAACCAATGAATCCTCAACACCCTGAATTGAATGAGCTCGGCTGGAGTGACTGGTTCGAACAACGGGCTGAGTGCGAACCACCGAATACCATCGCCCGCGTAGCAGCTGTTGATCGAGGTCAGTTGCTGCTTGTAGATCAGACCGGCCAATTCCGCGCAAAATTCTCCGGGAGCTATCTGCACATCCATCACGAGCCGCATGAGCGGCCGTGTGTGGGCGACTGGGTTTGTGTGGAAAAAAAATCGGGTGAGGACTTCGGCATCATCCACTCACGCCTTGAGCGCAGAACTTCGCTGCGTAGGAAAGCCCCTGGAATCGACGTCGAGTACCAGATAATCGGGGCAAACCTGGACTACGCGCTCATCGTTCAGTCCTGCCACTTCGATTTCAATATAAAGCGTCTGGAACGCTATCTTGTCATGGTGATGGAGGGAGGCGCTGAGCCGTACATTCTGCTGACCAAGACCGACCTGGTAGAGCCAGCCACGCTGGCGGCACAGTTGGCGGAAATACAATCTGCCGGCATTACAGCTCCCATCGTGGCCTTGAGTAATGTGACGCGGGATGGCCTGGATGATCTAAAGCGCCTTCTATTGCCTGGAAAGACGTATTGCCTCGTCGGCTCGTCAGGGATTGGCAAAACCACGCTGATCAATCAGTTGATAGGCCGTGAATATCTGGAAACCGCGGCTGTAAGCGCGACTGGAGAAGGACGCCATACGACCGTTCGTCGTGAACTGATTCGTCTCGATGGAGGCGCGCTCGTTGTCGACAATCCGGGCATGCGTGAATTCGGTATGCTTGACGCAGAAGCCGGGATTCAGGCCAGCTATTCCGATATAACCGAACTCTCGGCTCGTTGCCGCTTTCGAGACTGTAAACATACGGCTGAGTCAGACTGTGCTGTGCTCGCTGCCCTGCATGCTGGCGAAATCAGCCAGGAGCACCTTGAAAACTTCCGCAAGCTCAGCGAAGAGTCCGGCTTCAACAATATGTCCTATGCCGAGAAGAGAAGGAAAGACCGGAACTTTGGTCGGTATATCAAATCGGCAAAGAAAGACTTAAAGGATAAGTAAAAAAAAGGGGCGGAATCATCCGCCCCCTTCTGTTTTCCACGAAATGCCGGCTTAGTTCAGAACAGTCAGCTCCACACGACGATTCTTGGCACGTCCTGCAGTGGTAGCGTTATCGGCAATCGGCTTGCTTTCGCCATAGCCTTTGGACTGCAAACGATCAGCCGCAATACCATGTGCTGTCAGATAATCGCGAACGCTTGCTGCGCGACGCTCGGACAGAGCCTTATTGTAGGCCTCCTGACCCCGTGAATCGGTATGAGCACCGACCTCGACACGAATATCACCACGCTTCTTCAAGGTGGCAACTGCACCATCCAGAATCGCTGTTGACGCTGCCGTCAGTTCAGGGCTGTTGTTCTCGAAGTTCACCCCGGCCAGAGCAATGGTTTCCGGCTTGCAACCCATGGCTGCCTTAGCCTTCGCCTGATCGGCATACTTGATTGCATCGGCAATCAGGCTGTCATTCTCATCCTGATGGATGCCCTCTGTCAGTTCATGCGCTGCCCATAACAGTCGAGACTGGGCTTTTGCCATCAATTTCGGAGCGCATGCCTCAGCACCCGCGTCGCGCGCGGCAGCCACATGCTTGCGGGCCTCGCTCAATTCACTGCGATCCATATCGATCCCATGATGGGCACATGCACCAAGCAGGGTGCTACAAGCTATTAAAGCAATCAGATTCTTGTTCATTACTTACCTCCCGCTTTGGCAGCCGCTTCTTCGGCAAGCTTAAGAAATTCCTTGTCAGCAGCATCATGCTGTGACTTTTCAGCCTCGGCGATCATAGCCAGTTGCCGGGCCAAATAAGCGTGATAGTTATTCAAGCCTTCTGTCTGCGCACGAACTGCGGCAGTCCTTTCGGCAAAGCTTGGACCGAACATTCCGGCCATCGCGGGTGGGGTCAATGTCATCAGGCTTGCGACAAACAGCCCGGATGCAACCAATATGTATTTCATATGCTCCTCCTTGGGGGATGAAGCGCCAAGCAACACCATTTTATCTTGCTTGGCTAGCGAAAAAAATCCCCCTTTCAGTAAATGCCCCTTGCCTGATTCCGGAGTCTGCGGTCAGACTCGGTAATCATGCAGGCATCAAATCACCCTCCTGAGAATGGCTTTCCGCCCGTAGCCCGAGACAATGCACGACTACTTATTCTCGGCTCCATGCCCGGCCGAAAGTCGCTGGATAAGGCGCAGTATTATGCCCATGCGCAGAATGCCTTCTGGCCGATTATAGCAGAATTATTCGCCTTCGATGCCAGACTTGCTTATGCACAACGTCTGGAAAAACTGAGAGACAATCGAATCGCACTATGGGATGTGGCAGAGGCATGCGTACGTCCGGGAAGTATGGACTATGCAATCGATATAACGACGGTCCTACCAAATGATTTCAATGGCTTTCTCGAGACCCACAGAAAAATCAGGGCAATCTTCTTCAATGGGCGTAAGGCCGAGGAACTGTTTCGTCGGCTGGTAGAGCCGCGGCTTGCACAGCCATTCAAGCAAATTGAGTGCCACCTGTTACCCTCCAGCAGCCCGGCCAATGCAGCAATGAGCCGTGCGCAGAAGACAGAACATTGGCAAATTGTCAGACAGGCCCTTGAAACGGACTGACTCAACCCCTATCTATCTAACTCACAAGATTATTATTGCTTGATTCGAGGAGAGACCATGAGCACCCAGAACAATACCGAAACCCGCGCCTTCCAGACCGAGGTGAAACAGCTGTTGGATCTGATGATCCATTCGCTGTATTCCAACAAAGAGATATTTTTGCGCGAACTGATTTCCAACGCATCGGATGCAGCCGACAAGCTGCGTTTTGAAGCCACCACCGATGACGCCCTGTTTGATGGCGATTCCGATCTGAACGTCTATATCGGCGTGGACAAGGAAGCGCGTACCATCACCGTCCGTGACAATGGCATCGGCATGAATCGTGACGAAGTGGTCGACAATATCGGCACCATCGCACGCTCCGGCACCCGCGAATTCTTCGATCAACTGACCGGAGACAAGGAAACGGATTCCCATCTGATCGGCCAGTTCGGCGTCGGCTTTTACTCTTCCTTTCTGGTTGCCGATCGCGTGAGCTTGACCACCCGTCGCGCAGGCCTTGAGAAAGAGCATGGCGTGCGCTGGGAATCCACCGGTGACGGCGAGTACACTCTGGAAACCGTCGAGCTGGAGCAAAGAGGCACCGAAATCGTGCTGCACCTGCGCGAAGATTCGGATGAATTCCTCGATGACTACCGCCTGCGCTCGATCATCCACAAATACGCCGACCACATCCCCTTCCCCATCCGCATGCTGGGCGAGCCGAAGTCTGTCGAAGGAAAAGAAGGCGAAGAGGCAACCATCTTGCCGGCTGAGATTGAAACGGTAAATCAGGCCTCGGCCCTGTGGACGCGACCGAAGTCCGAGTTAAGCGATGAGGACTATGCCAACTTCTACAAACATATCGGCCATGATTTCGAAGCACCGCTGGCCCACCTGCATCAACGACTGGAAGGTAAATTCGAATACACCCTGCTGCTCTATCTGCCAAAAAATGCACCCTTCGATCTGTGGCAGGCGGAATCACGTCATGCAGTCAAGCTGTATGTGAAACGCGTATTCATCATGGAGGCGGGTGAAAATCTGCTGCCCCGCTATCTGCGTTTTGTACGCGGCGTGATGGACTCCAACGATCTCCCGCTGAACGTATCGCGTGAAATTCTGCAGAAATCACCGGCCATGGATGCCATGAAGAAAGGGGCAACCAAGCGTGTGCTCGGTCTGTTGGAAGACATGGCCAAGGACAAACCGGAGGATTACGAGGCATTCTGGAAGGAGTTCGGCAACTGCCTGAAGGAAGGCATCATCGAGGATTCCGCCAGCAGCGAAACGCTCTCCGCCCTGCTGCGATTTTCCTCCACACAATCGTCCTCCACAGAAAACAGCGAACAGAAGGTCAGCCTGAGTGATTATGTATCGCGCATGAAAGACGGGCAGGACAGCATCTATTTCATCACCGCCGACACCCTGGCTGCAGCCTCGCACAGCCCGCACCTTGAGGTATTCCGCAAGAAAGGCATCGAGGCGCTGCTACTGCATGACCGCATTGACGAATGGCTGGTTTCCCACCTGACCGAGTTTGATGGCAAGAAGCTGGTTTCCATTGCCAAGGGTGAGCTTGATCTTTCTGCTATCGGCAGTGAAGAAGAGAAAGACGCTGAAAAGAAGGCCGAGGAAGAAGCGGCCAAGACTGCTGGACCAGCCGTGGACAAGATCAAGAAAGCGCTCGGTGATAGGGTCAAGGATGTACGTATCACCAACCGTCTGACCGAATCACCGGCCTGTCTGGTCTCCGATCAATTTGATATCAGCGGTAATCTGGAACGCATTCTCAAGCAGGCCGGGCAGGATGTGCCGCAAGTGAAACCCATCCTGGAAATCAATCCGGAGCACGCGCTGGTCAAACGTCTGTCCAAGATGCGTTCGGAGGACAAGATTGCAGATTTCTCAGATATTCTGTTCGATCAGGCCGTGTTGGCCGAAGGCGCTTTGCCTGAAGATCCGGCCAGCTTCGTACGCAAGATCAATGCCCTGCTAACGCAATAGCCTTGCGGCAGACGGCTGTCTGACAAGCAATAACCGCTCCG
>Ga0316190_10001144_pt1 | contig 19005 bp, 11 predicted proteins | sample Eddworburrow2_MG_FD_204929 | JGI IMG/M metagenome (GOLD analysis project Ga0316190, IMG submission 204929) | Coastal sediment microbial communities from Maine, United States - Eddy worm burrow 2 | ecosystem: Environmental > Aquatic > Marine > Coastal > Sediment | place: USA: Maine | collected... | reverse complement strand
CAGTCCGACGACGCTGGCGTTCGCCATCGCGATGAGCCTCGGCCCGCTCTCGGTGCTGATCGTGCGGCCATTCTCGGGTGGCTATCGCGGCGAGCCGCTGCAGGACGCTTCGGCACAGGGCATCGGGTTCCTCGGTCCGCTGATCATTGCCACCGGTGCCTCGCAACTCGTGTTGTCCGTCGGCCCGATCGTTGTGGGGTTCGTCGGCGGAACCGCGGCCGCGATCAGTGTCTTCTTCATCACGTTCACACTGTTCCGGGGCCCCGTCACCTCGTCGTACAACATCGTGGCCCGCGTGCTCCCGGACTTCACCGCCTTGGCGGCGCGAGGAGAGCAACACCGGCTGAGCGCGTGGGCCGGGAAGCTTGGCTTGATCGGCGTCGCCACCATGATCGTGTTCGGCATCTCCGGGTGGATTCTCGGCCCCACCGTTGTTGACTTCCTGTACGGCGGCGAGTTCCGTCCGTCGTCGCATCTGGCGGCGCTTGGAGCTGCCGGAGTGGGTGCCGCGTTGATCGCACTGTTCCTGAATCAGATCTACATCGCCCGGGGCGAGACCGGCCGCATGGCCATTGTCTGGGTCTCGAGTCTCGTGGTGGCCGCGATGGTGCTTGCCGTGACCACGACCGAGCCGGTTCTCAGGGTTGGGACGGCGTTCCTCGCGGGTGAAGCGACAGCAATGGTCTTGCTTGCAGGCGTTGGAACACTCGCGCATTGGCGGGATCGGGCGTGACCTCACTCCTCGCCAGGAGTCGCGCGATCGAACTCACCGACGTACGCCGATGGATGGTTGTTGCCCTCGTCTTCCTCCTCCCGCTCCACACCGTGTTCGTCCCGGCGGGAATCTCTTGGAAGCCGTACCTGCTCACCCTCATCGCCCTGGTGGTGTGGGACGCGGTCGACGGACTCGGCGAGCGGCGGTGGCCCTGGGATCGCCGAGCGTCAATCGCGGTTGGTGTGCTCCTCGTTGCGACGACCGTGGGGTGGTCCGGCCTGCCGGAGGCTCGAGGCGCACGGCTGTGGCTTGCACTCCTTGTAGGAACACTGCTGCTCCTCGTCGTCGACCGAGCGCTCCGCGAGTTCGATCTCGACCGTTCGATCATGCGAGCAGTCGTCTGGTCGGCTGTCGCGATGGCTGTTACAGCGACGGTCCTGTCGTTCGCGATCGTTGGGACGTTCGGCGCCGACATCATCGAGGCAATCGACGACCTGCCCGGGATCGACCGTGTTGGCAAGGCGACCTACCTGACCGAGGGTTTCGTTGCGTTGACGAACTGGCACCAGGACCCGGGCTATGCGGCGGCGTGGATGAACCTGTGGGCCGCACTCGTGATGGCGGCGTGGGCGCGAGGGTGGGCGTTCAGCCGGTGGTGGCTCAACGCTGCGGTCGTTGGCGGCCTTGGAGCCGGGACGTTCATGACGATGAGCCGCACAGGATGGCTCGGCTTCGTCGTCGCCGTGGCAGCTGCAGCGTTCTTCGTGCACTTTCGCGACCGCACGCCGTGGCTGCGCCTGCTGCGGCTCCTCGGTGTGGCGTTTGCGGTCGCTGTGCTCCTCGTCGCTGCGTTCTGGATTGCCGATCGGCCCGGCGTCGGCACCGATCTCGCCGAGGCTGTCGACTACCGCCTGTCGCAGGGCGCCTCACTCGGTGCCCCGATCGAAGGCTTCGTGGAGGAAGGGATTGGTGCGCAGGACACTCGATCGGTCGTCTGGCCTCGCTACGTGGAGGCGTACCAGACCCACCCGATCTCGGGAATCGGCCTCGGGGTCGGCTGGGCGACGCCCGGCATGCAGGAGCCGCACAACCTGGGTCTGCAGCTTCTCGGCGAGACCGGCCTGCTCGGGTTGTTCGCCTTTGCTGCGGTTGTCTACGTCATTGTGCGATGGGGCGGAGGGACGATCGGCGCGATCGCGCTGGTTGTTGTCGCCTCTACCGCGATGACCCAGACCGTTTTCTTCGAACCCACCTTATGGTTTTCCGGTGCTCTCTATCTTGGAAAAGCCGGAGTCGATCGAACGAATCTCCATTCAAGCGACGCCTGAACGGCGCCGATAACGACGTGATGAGGGGTGTTCGTCGCTGGACCGTGGTGCTCGCGCTTGTCGGGCTGATCGTATCTGTCGCGCCCGCCGCCGGCGCCGGCGAGGTCGTCATCGAGGACGAGGTCCACAGCGGGATGTACTCCAGTGTGTTCCACGCCGGGAGCGATTTCGACGGCCTCGCAGCGGCCGCGGGCGGTCGCGCAACACTCGGCGGGACATTCCACCGAATCCCCGAACCGTATGCGGGTCCCGACGGATGGTCGAACACGCGCGAGCTTCTCGAAGGCGTATGGCAAGGCAAGGCCACCCCATTTGCCAATATCGTCATCAACACGTCGGCCTACCGGATCGCCCGAGGCGACTACGACGCGCAGATCCACGAATGGGTGTCGCACGTTGAGCTGTTTCTTTCCCAGGGTGACGGCCGAAGCCTCATCATCGCACCTCTCCAGGAAGCCAACGGCACCTGGGTGCCGTACGGATGCGACCCGGGCAACTTCCAGGCCGCCTACCGCAAATTCGTAGACATATTCCGGAGCCGCGGACTCGATGAGACCAAGGTTCGGTGGGCGTTTGCACCCAACGGGTGGACGTCGCCCGGCTGCGGATCGATCGCCGATTACTACCCGGGCCACGACTACGTCGATGTGCTTTCGTTCTCCGGATACAACTTCGGGACGTGCCTCTCGACGAAGTGGGAGAGCGTCGCCGAGGCGCTCGATCTCGGCATCAGCGAACTCACGGCCATCAGCGCCGACAAACCGATCATCGTTGCCCAGACGGCGACGGGCCGTAGCTGCGGTGGCGACCAAGCGCAGTGGGTCAGAGACCTCTTCGCGTACGTCAAGGCAAAACCGAACGTATTCGGTTTCATCTGGTTCAACCTCGACAATGAGACCGACTGGCGCATCTGGACCGGCTCGTGGGTCTCTCCCGGCTGGCAGGACGGCACCAGGTCCGCGAGCTACCAGTGGCCGCTCAGCGACTGGTTCGTTCCGGGCCCGCTCGTGATCGCTCCACCGACGCCGCAGACCCCACCCTGTCCCAACGGCTTGTGCGACTCGGTCGGGCTGGTCGACGCGGGTGGTGAGTGGCAGTTGTGGGACGGGCTTGCCTCGGGGTCCGGCCTGGACGGGTTCTACTTCGGGAACCCCGGCGACGTTCCCTTCATGGGCGACTGGGATGGCGACGGAGTCGCAACACCGGGCCTCTATCGGCGCTCCGACGGCTTTGTGTACCTGAGGAACTCGAACACCCAGGGGGTTGCAGATACCACTTTCTACTTCGGGAACCCGGGTGACTGGCCACTGGTGGGCGACTTCAACGGCGACGGCAAGGACACCGTCTCGATCTTCCGCGAATCAGAGGCACGGGTGTATGTGATAAACCGTCTTGGTGTCAACGGCGGCGGATTGGGCGCGGCCGACTACGACTTCTACTTCGGGAACCCGGGTGACGTCCCGTTTGTTGGTGACTTCGACGGCAACTCGGTCGACTCCGTCGGGTTGTATCGCCAGTCGTCCGGGTTCGTGTACTTCCGGAACTCGTTGTCGACGGGTATTGCCCACCTGGAGTTCTTCTACGGCAACCCGGGCGACGTGATTCTCGCCGGCGACTGGGACGGCAATGGTGACGACACGGTGGCAGTCTTCCGACCCTCGGACGGCCGCGTCTATGTGAATCTGAAGAACGCACCAACGGCGGCCGACTACTACGTCTACGTGGGGTCCTATCCCAACGCCGTGACCTGGTCCCGAGGTCGCTAGGGCATGGCGGTGCAGCGACTTCTGCTCCTGCCGGCTCTGATTGTTGGGTTCGTCCTGGCCCTGTCGGTCGCACCGGCATTCGCTACTGAGGTCACGGCAGAAGAGCAGCAGTTCATCTACGACCTCAACGAAGCCAGGCGCGACCCGGCCGCCTATGCGGCGACCCACCTCTCCGGCTCAGTTCGGGACCTGGTCGCGAGCTTCCAGGCTCGCCCACCGGTCGCCGTTGGCGACGTCATCAGTGATGCTGCTCAGCTTCGGACCGATGACATGGTGGCGTACAGCTACTTCGCCCACTACAACCCGGTCACGGGATTCGGCCCTCCGCAAGCATTGGCGGAGGTGAACTACGGCTGGTCGAGTTGGGGCGAGAACATCGGCCGCGGCTACCGCACTCCGGCCTCGATGCTGATCGGCTTCCTCAACTCGGACTCCGGGCATCGCGAGTCGGTGATGGGGCAGGGATCAATCCCACAGACGTTCCGTGAGGTCGGGGTCGGACATCACGCACCCAGCAGCACGTGGACCGTCATCCTCGCTCGGCCGAAGGATACGGAACCGGCTCTCACCGGTGTGGTCTACGACGACAAGAACAACAACAACCGGATGGACCTGGGTGAAGGCACAGCCGGTGTTTTGGTGAGTGCGGGCACTGCAACGGTTCAGACCAACCCGGGCGGAGGATGGTCGATCCCGATTGGCCCCGGTACATGGGAAGTTACCGCGTCGGGCGGGGGCCTTCCGAGCACCCTGCGAACCTCGGCGGTGATGGCCTCGACCAACGTGTGGGTCGAGTTCGAGTCGGAGCCGCTTCCGGACACGCGGCCCGCACCCTGCAGCGGATCCACATGTGATTCGGTCGGGCTGGTAGATGCCGGCAGCCAGTGGTGGTTGTGGGGCAGCCCGGAAATCGGCGACGGCATGGACGGGTTCTTCTTCGGCAATCCCGGTGACGTTCCGTTCATGGGGGACTGGAACGGCGACGGAATCGCAACGCCTGGTCTCTATCGGCGTTCGGACGGCTACGTCTACCTGAGGAACAGCAACTCTCAGGGCAACGCGGACATCAAGTTCTACTTTGGGAATCCCGGCGACTTGCCCATCGTCGGTGATTTCAACGGCAACGGTCGGGACACGGTGTCGATCTACCGTCCATCGAACCAGATGTTGTACATCATCAACCAGTTGGGATCCAACGATACGGGCCTCGGTGGTGCGGAGTACTCCTACCTGTTCGGGAATCCGGGTGACCTGCCGTTCGTCGGTGACTTCGACGGGAACGGAATCGACAGCGTCGGCCTGTATCGACAGTCCTCAGGTTTCGTGTACTTCCGGAACTCGCTGACGACGGGGAACGCAGATCTCGAGTTCTTCTACGGCAACCCGGGTGATGTGATTCTCGCAGGCGACTGGGACGGAGATGGGGACGACACGGTCGCGGTTTATCGACCTTCCGACGGCCGGGTGTACCTGAATCTGGCGAATGCGCCGACGGTTGCCGACTACTACGTCTATGTTGGGACCTACCCCAACGCCGTCGCCTGGCAGCGAAGCTAGATCGCAGAGAACACCGAGTATGGACGAGTCACTATCGATGCATCGAGTCGCGTCGGCACTGATGGTGGCAGTCACCTTCGCAGCGGTGCTGTTCGCGGGCCCGCACGGCGCGGAGGCCAACAGCCCAGAGCTCCCGACGGTGCCGAACTCCGACATGCTTGCCGACGAGCCGTTCCTCATCCAATTCGAACCAAGTTGGAGGCGATACTCCGCCTCCCCGGATGCGGCGTGGGAGATGCGCAGTGCTCGTCCCGGTGAATCGATCGAAGCCGCCTATCGGCGCCTCGAATCGATGCCCGGAGTGCAGGACGTTGCCTTCAACTACCGCTACGAGGCCCACGGCGTGCCGAACGACCCCTTGTTCGAGTCGCAGTGGAATCTCCAGCAGATCAACACACCAATCGCGTGGGACTCCGGCGATGGCACCGGAACGGTCGTAGCGGTGCTCGACTCGGGTGTTGGTGTGGACGGAAAGGACCTCGCGTGTCACGAGTACGTGGATCCTTACAACGGCATCACCCGACAGGTTGGTCTCGCGGCCGTGCTTGACGACAACGGGCATGGCACCCATGTCACGGGAACAATTGCCCAGTGCACCGACAATGGCATCGGCGCGGCGGGCGTCGCTCCGGGGGCTTCGATCATGCCCGTCAAGGTCATGGACAAAGATTCCATGGCCTCCACACTGACGATCTACCAGGGCATGGTCTGGGCGATCGACCACGACGCGGACGTGATCAACCTCTCGCTCGGCTTGGACTGCACCGCTCCATGGCCGACCTGCTCGGACCACGTGATCGACTTCCTGGTGGAAGAAGCACATGAAGCCGGCATCGTTGTTGTGGCGTCGAGCGGTAACGACGGGAGCGCGTTCGTTTCGACGCCGGCAAATCACCCTCTGACGATCGCGGTGGGGGCCACAACGATCGCCGACGTGCCTGCTGACTACAGCGCGCACGGCGACGCACTCGATGTGGTCGCACCCGGCGGGTCGAAATACGCCGGTATTTGGCAAGAGACGTTCGATGAATTCGGGGTGTGGGGCTACTACATGTGGAACGGCACATCGATGTCCGCTCCGCACGTGACCGGGACGGTGGCGCTCATGCGTTCGGTGAACCCGACCGCATCGCCGGAGTATGTCCGGGACATGCTGACCGGGTCGGCCATTGACATCGAAGAGCCCGGGTGGGACGAAACGAGTGGCTACGGCCGTATCGACGCTGCTGCTGCCGTCCAGGCAATCAGCTACAACCCCGAAGACCCGTGTCCGATCACTCAGGATTGCAGCGGGATCTTCACCGTGAGCCAATCAGGGGTGTGGTCGCTCACGCCCGTTCTCTCGGAGCCCTCCATCAGAGATTTCTACTACGGCGTGCCGGGCGATATCGCGTTCTCGGGCGACTGGAACTGCAACGGCACGAGGACGCCGGGTCTCTATCGCCAGTCGGATGGATTCGTGTATCTCCGGGACTCGAATACCCAGGGGATTGCGGACATCACGTTCTACTTCGGGAACCCCGGCGACATCCCGATCGCCGGCGATTTCAACGGCGACGGCTGCGACACGGTCTCCCTGTACCGTGCAACCGAAGGCCGCGTCTATGTGATCAACCGCCTCGGTGAGGACGGTGGGGGACTCGGTGCGGCCGACCTCGACTACTACTTCGGAGATCCGGGCGACAAGCCCTTCGCCGGCGACTTCAACGGCGATGGTATTGACACGATCGGGCTGCATCGGGAGTACACGGGGCTCGTCTACTTCCGCAACTACCACGCGCAGGGCGCCGCGGATTCTTCGTTCATCTACGGCGACCCGGATGACCAAATCCTCGCCGGCGATTGGAACGGAGACGGGGTGGACACGGTCGCCGTATTCCGCCCATCCGTCGGCATCCTGTACGTCAAGCTCAGCAACGCGCAGGGTGTCGCCGACTACGAATACTCGATCGGTCCCTATGCTCAGGTGATACGGGCCGGATAGTTGCGGAGCCATCGGCCCGATACCCCGCCTGATGAAACGTCGCCAACCCCTTTCACGGAACCGATGATTCAAGATTCTTCATCTGTACGCCGAAGATCTCCCATGGGTGCTTTTGCCCTCGACCACTCGCGCCGCCTCGCGCGCCTGACGGCAGTCGCGCTCGCCCTCGTTGTTGCAATCGCCGCGCTCCCCGCGTGGGCGGACTTCCCGATGCCGGAGCAACCCGACCCGCTACCCGCCCCGGCCGAGGACGGCCTCTATCCGATGATCTTCCCCGTCCAGGGTGATCACTACTTCTCGGACACGTGGGGCGCCTGCCGAGACGGGTGTAGCCGCGGGCATCTGGGCGTCGACATCCTGACGTATGGCGTCAAAGGTGTTCCGGTGGTCGCCGCGGCAGCCGGAACGATCGGCTGGGTCAGCAGCACCTGCTGCGCCATCTCGATCGAGCACGACGACGGTTGGAAGAGCTACTACATCCACCTCAACAACGATTCGCCAGGGACCGACGACGGCCAGGCCTGGGGCATCGCCGACGGCCTCGTTTCGGGTTCTCATGTCGAGGCCGGGCAACTCATCGGCTGGGTCGGCGACTCTGGCAATGCCGAGGGTGTGAGTCCGCATCTCCACTGGGAGCTGTGGGCGCCGGTTGATCTCGACGCCGACGACTGGCGCGATCGTCACCAGGCGATCAACCCGACGCCGCACGCTGCGGCGGCCGACGTTCCGCTGCCGGATTCGCGGTCGGCACCCTGTGTCGACGGGGTATGTGATTCGGTCGGGTTGATTGATGAGGGCGGCCAGTGGAAGCTGTGGGCCGGCCTGGAGGTCGGCGACGGCATGGACGGCTTCTACTTCGGGAATCCTGGCGACGTCCCGTTCATGGGGGATTGGGACGGCGATGGGGTGGCAACACCGGGGTTGTATCGGCGCTCCGACGGGTTCGTCTACGTGCGGGACTCGAATACTGAGGGTGTTGCCGATTCTGAGTTCTTCTTCGGGAATCCCGGCGACTGGCCGTTGGTCGGCGACTTCGACGGCGATGGCACGGATTCGGTGTCGATCTTCCGCGAGTCGGAGGCGCGCGTGTATGTGATCAACCGCCTCGGAGAGGATGGCGGTGGGTTGGGTGCGGCCGACTACGACTTCTACTTCGGAAATCCGGGAGATGTTCCGTTCGTCGGCGATTTTGATGGCAACGGGATCGACACCGTCGGCCTCTACCGCCAGTCGTCTGGGTTCGCCTACTTCCGGAACTCGCTGACCACCGGCGTCGCCGACTTCGAATTCTTCTACGGAGATCCCGGCGATGTGATCCTGGCCGGCGACTGGGACGGCGACGGGGACGATACGGTGGCTGTGTATCGGCCGTCGGATGGGCGGGTGTACGTGAACCTGGAGAATGCGGCGACCGCTGCGGACTACCACGTCTACGTCGGCTCCTACGAGAACGCCGTCGCCTGGTCCCGCGCCGAGTCCGCGAACCCAGGGTTGTAGACGTCCTATTTGGCGTCCCCGGCCCGCGGTACAGCCCATCGCGTACCCAGGGTTGTAGGCGTTCTATTTGGCGTCCCCGGCCCGCGGTACGTTCCATTCCGCGGGCTCACGACGCCAAATAGGACGTGGTGAACCCTGGGTACGCGGAATTGCGGCACAACTGTGGTGCGCGCGCTCCGTGTCAACTACGATACGGAACGTGGCCGCGCGCCGAACCACCCTCGCAACACTCGTCGTGGTGCTGATGTTTGTCGTCGGCACCGTCCCCGCAGGCGCGGCGCCCCAGAACTCGGTGAGTGCGGGTGCCGTTCGCGTCGATACCACGTTCCATCACATCGGCGTCTACTGGGAGATCACCGGGGACGACAATCTCGATTCGGCCATGACGCTCGAGTTCCGACCAGCCGGCACATCCGACTGGAAGATGGCTTCCCCGGCCATACGCGCCTATCCGTCCGTCATCGTCAACGGGAGCCCGCTCGGCCTCAACTCTTGGGCTGCCAGCGCCATGTTCGTGGACCCCGGTGTCTCGTATGAGCTTCGCCTGACGCTCACCGATCCGGATGGCGGCGGCACAACACGAACCGTGACAGGCGCTGCCCGCACCCAACCGGTCGCCGATCCGACGGGGCGGCAGCTCGCCGTGATTCCCGGCGCCGGAGGCGGCGACGGTTCGGCGTTGAATCCGTTCCGGGGCCTTCAAGCGGCGGCTGATGCCGCGGTGCCGGGGGATGTGTTCCACGTTGCCGTGGGCACGTATGACGGATTCACGATCACCACAAGCGGAACGGCCGCCCGTCCGATCAGTTTCGTCGGTCCGGACTCCGGGCAGGCGATCGTCGACGGCCGCGGCACTGATCGCGAAGTGATCTCCATTGGCGCATTCGACACGCCGACCGGGTACGTGATCGTGCGCAACCTCGTGATACAGAACGGCCGTTGGGGTGTCGATGCGCAGCGCACCCACGACATCGTCATCGAGGACAACACCATCCGCGATGTCGATTTCGGTGTCTACAACCGCCGGGGCTCAGGCGATGAGTCGAACCAGACGGTCTGCAACAACACCATCACCGGACGAACCGCGTGGCCACAGGCCGGCATTCCGAGCGAACGGGGGATCGACTTGCGGGGCACGGGCAACGTTGCGTGCTACAACCGGGTGACCTACTTCGGGGATTGCATCTCAGTGCAGCCCTCTACCGGACCGTCCTACGGCAACGACGTGTACGGCAACGACGCCGCCTACTGCGTCGACGACGGCATCGAGGTCGACTACAACCGCGCCAACGTCCGCGTCTGGCGCAACCGTGTCACGAATGCCCGAATGGGCATCAGCGTGCAGCCGATCTACGGCGGTCCCGCGTACCTGTTCCGGAACGAGCTGTTCAATCTCGAATCCAACCCCATCAAGCTCAACAACAGCCCGAGCGGCCTGGTGGTCGCTCACAACACCGCGGTCAAGCACAACAATGGCCTTGGTGATCCGAGTGTGCCGTGGACGAATGCCATCTTCCGGAACAATCTGTTCCTTGGCACCGCGTACGCCTTCGAGTTCACGACCGTCGCACCGAGCGGGTTCCGCGACTTCGACTACGACGGCTGGGGCACAACGAGAGCGGTCGGCGGAGCATCCGCTCCGTATTTCAAGTGGGACAACGTGCGATACAACCGCATCACGGACCTACCCCCGGGAGTTGAGGACCACGGCACGGCAGTTGCCTTCTCGGACCTCGTCGACGCGAGCCTGACTGCGAGCTGGGACGTTCCCGTCACTCCCGGGAGCCGCGACCTCCGCCTCTCCGCAGCGTCCGCCGGCATCAATCGCGGAACGACCCTCGCCAACCTCAACGACGGATTCACCATCGACGGCCTCCCCGACCTCGGTGCGTTCGAGAAGAACCAGCCGCCGCCGCAATACGGACCGGGCGGCAGCGCAGAACCCGGACCCGGACCAGCCCCCGATCCGGTGATCCACGACTCGGTCGGCCTCGTAGACCCGGCGACCGGCGTGTGGCGGCTGCGGGCCCCAGACACGACGGTCAGCGTGTTCTACTACGGCAACCCCGGAGACGTGCCGTTCGTCGGCGACTGGGACTGCAACGGTTCTGAGACTCCGGGCCTCTACCGCCAGAGCGACGGGTTCGTGTACCTGCGCAACTCAAGCACCCAGGGAAACGCGGACGTCGAGTTCTACTTCGGCAACCCGGGCGATGTGCCGTTGGCCGGAGACTTCAACGGAGACGGATGCGACACGGTTTCGATCTACCGGCAGTCCGAAGGGCGTGTCTACGTGATCAATCGACTCGGCGACGGCAGCGGCGGGCTTGGTGCCGCCGATTACGCCTACTACTTCGGGAACCCGGGGGACAAGGCGTTCGTCGGGGACTTCACCGGCGACGGGGTCGACACCGTCGGGCTCCATCGAGAATCGACCGGCCTCGTCTACTTCCGCAACACGAACACACAAGGCATCGCCGACGTGTCGTTCATCTACGGCAACCCCGGCGATCGTATGGTCGCAGCGGATTGGACGAGGGACGGCATCGACACGGTTGGTATCTACCGACCCTCGACATCGCGGTTCTACTTCCGGTTCACGAACACGCAGGGGAACGCCGACGCCGAACTCGGATGGGGAGAACCGACCTGGCTCCCGGTCGCCGGCCGCCTCCATCAGAACTGAACGACGGATGGCGGTCGGCGACGGGTGCGTTTGACCGCCATGCCCCTGCCATCGCGCTGTCCGGCAATCGGCAACACCGAATACCGGCAGGTCTATTGGACCGGCATGTCCCTGCCGCCGCGCCGTCCCACCGATGTGCGGCGTCGGCCGACGAACACCAACTGGTCCCACGTGTAGTTCCAGCTGAATGCTCTGAGCACGTGCCAATCGGAGACGCGACGCAGGCCCCGGATTGCTGAGCGACGCCTTGCGATGATGCTGCGGCGTTTCCCGATCGATGTATAGCTCTGTGTCTTCGCCACGAGCATCGAACGCCCCCTCGACGCGCAGTACGTCCACATCATGAGTTCGGTCCACAACAGGAGCGGCGAGATGGCGAGCCGGGTCGTCCAGCTCGTGTTGGCGAGCAGCGTCTCCCATCGGTTCCGTTCGAGCAGAAAGAGCTTCTCGGGCGACATGGTCAGGGAGTACTGGTGGTTGACTCGCGGAGTGGGTACGAACGCGATGCGGTACCCCATCAACCGCAACGTCCACGAGAGCTCCACATCCTCGTGATAGAGGAAACCTTCCCGGTACCAGCCGCCGCACGCCTCGAGGGCGTCTCGACGAACAACGAAAGCGCCACCCTGCAGACCAGGAACCTCAACCGGCTGCGCTTCGGCAGCGTCCACCACACTGTGGAGCCGGCGGTTGAATCCGAGACCGGTCACGTGGATATCGAGGCCGGTTGCGTTCAGTTGCTCGGTCCCAGCAAGCGTCACGGTCGGGCACGTCGCGGCGAACTGCGGGTGGGTATCGAGGTAGGCGATTTGGGGTGTGAGCCAGCCGGTGGACGGCACCGAGTCGGCGTTGAGCACGGCGAGATAGTCGGTGGTGATCGACGGGAGGACGCCGTCAACGGCGCCTGCGTACCCAACGTTGGCCGGATTCTCGATGGTCTCGACTCGTAGGTCGAGTGCCTGGAGGTTGCCGAACGTTTCCGAGGTCCCGTCGGTCGATGCGTTGTCGACGACGACGATACGTGCAGCCGCCGGGTCTGCGGCAAGGGCAGCAACACACGTCGGGAAGGATTCGCGATCGTTGTAGCCCACGACGACCACCGTCACGGAGAGCACGCCGGAGTTCACGAGCTGGGCGAGCGCGGCGCGGGCCGGTCGCGGAAGAGAGTGAGGAACAGCGACGCTGAGACGAGCTGAAGTCCGAACACGAACCCGGTCGAGGTGAACACCAGCTGGCGGGTCTCGGTGAACGCCGGTCCTCCCGCGACGAGCCAGCTGATGATGAGGACGGCAAGGTACACACCGGACACCACGGCGAGGATGCCGCCGGCGACGGCCATCGTCGTGCGCACACCGGTTGATGTCGCTCGCTGGAGCCAGATCGTCGGTGTGAAGCCGAGACTCGCTCGATAGAGGGCGGCGGCGAGTCCAAACACAACAAGCTGGAACCCGGCGAGGATTCCGAGCGCGGCCACGATGAACGTGTGGATGCTCAACCCGAGATAATCCGTGACGATCGGGCCTTGAGATAAGGCGAGTGCGCCGACAATCGAGACGGCCAGGAGGATCAGCCCAGGTACGGCGAAGAAGACGAGCGGTCGGTAGAGCAACACCATGGTCAGGATCCGGCCGAGGATCCCCATCCCGTCCGTGATCGGATCGAGCTTCTTCTCTCCCACCCGGGGGTGGTATTCGGTCGGCAGCGTGGCCACCCTCAGCTCGTTGGCCTGCGATTTGATGCCGATCTCGACCTCGATGTCGAACCCGTCGGCTTCCGTGCCAAGACGCTCGAACACCTCGCGTCTCGCTCCGTACAAGCCGGACAGGTAATCGCCGGCATCGAGGCCGTGCAGCGACGTCAACGCCTTGCCGAGCAGCACATTGCCAAGCCGGTTGATCGCCGGTGTGTTTGACGCATCGATATTGCGCTCGGCTCGGACGAAGTCGTTGTCCTCGAGGAGATCAACCATGGCCGGGATCGTCTCGGCCGGATAGGTCGCGTCTGCATCCATGACAATCACCACCTCACCAGATGCGGCCGCCACGCCAGTTCGGATGGCAGCGCCCTTGCCGCGGTTGGTGGTGTGGACCTCAACCGCACAGCCAAGTTGCCGTGCTGCATCGGCGGTTCCATCGGAGCTGCCGTCATCAACGACAAGGATGTCGGCATCGGGACCGAGAACCGACCGGATGTCGTTGACAACCACGGGGAGCGCCTCCTCCTCGTTGAAGGCAGGCAGCACGATCGTGGTGTGTGGTGGCACAGGTTCTGCTCCGACCCGGTTCTCGACGTTGACGATCGTCGCGACAATACCCGCCGACGGCCCGGTTACTCGCCCCAGAAGCCGGTTGTCGGATTCATGAACGACTCGCCGAACTCGAAGACGATGTTTGCCGACGTCTGTGTGAACGTGTCCCGGAGGTACCAGGTCCCGGTTGAAGGCCTGAAGAGGCCGACCGTGTCGGTGCCGTCGCCGTCCCAATCGCCGGCGATAATCCGGTCACCAGACGCAGCGCCCGCGTAGAAGAACGATATGTCGGCGACCGGGTGGTTGAGGTCGTTCATCAGGTAGACCATGCGCGTGGATGGCCGGTAGACCCCGACCGTGTCGTCCCCGTCCCCATCCCAGTCACCGGCGAGCGGCACATCACCCGGGTTGCCAAACGGGAAGTCGATGTCGGCGACTCCCTGGGTGTTGGTGTTGCGTAGGTAGAACCGGCCCTCGGACGATCGGTAGATACCGACCGTATCGATGCCGTTGCCGTTCCAGTCACCCGATACCGGACGGTCGCGCGGGATGCCGTAGTAGATCTCGATGTCGGCGATTCCCTGGTCGTTCGTGTTCCGCAGGAAGAGATATCCGTTGCTCTCGCGGTAGAGGCCCATGGTGTCAATTCCGTCGCCGTTCCAGTCACCCGCGTACGGCGTGTCCTTCGGGTTGCCGTAGTAGAAGCTGTCGACCGTCCCGTTCGAGTGCCGAATGTGCCAGATCCCGGTGCGAGGGTCCTGCATGGCGACCTGATCGGCTTCGGGGTCATTCAGCGGGGGTGGCCGGTTGATCGTGATGGCGAAGTACCACGAGCGAAGACCGTATCGCGACGTGACTTCGCCGACGCTCTTTTCGACGTTGGCCGGCGCTCCACCGGTGGTGATCCCACCGAAGCGGAACCGGCTCGGGCTGCCCGAGTCATTGGTGGCGATCACGTCGACGGTTTCGACGTCGCCGAGGCCGAGCCAGGTTGCGAGGCTGGAGCGGGTGATGGTCTCGGTCCACGAGCGGAACGGGTTGATCGAGGCGAGCGACCACGGGTCGGGAACTGAAACGAGATAGGGGAATGCTCCACCCCATTTGTCCTCGGAGGCTTCGGTAGCGCCGCCCGACGACGAGGAATAGAACGCTCGGACGATCGTCGAGTCCGGCGCGGCCGGGTGGACGATCACTTGGCCGGTCGTGGCGACGGCTGCGGCATCCCACGTCTGCCAGAGCGATCGTGCACCGAGCCATCCGGCAAAGACCTGATCGGCCGAGCTGTTCTTGATGTCACAGAAGCAAGGGGCAGCACGATGATCCGTTCGAAGGTTCGCCGTCGCGGCGTACGATCGGGCGGCAATGGCCTGCGACTTGAGCGTCTCGACACTCCACGAGAACGGCACTTCTGCAATACCCCGGGTGTAGGTGTCGAGCGGCAGTTGCACAACGATGTCGAAGCCCGGCCAGAGCGGACAGGCACCGGGACAAACCGTGTCGGCGACGGTACGCGGACCGCCGTTGCCCACCACGCTGCCGTTGTCGACGAGGAGCAGCGCCGTCCCCCACGCAAATGTGCAGTTCGTGGTCCGGCATGTGTCGAGGGCGATCACGTACGGCGGGAGCGCCGTGTCCGGTGCGAGCGGAACGGTGATGTCGCACGAGCCCGCTTCCCAGACGGTCCCGTCGCTGAACGCAGCCGTGCACCCGCCGTTGACCTGCGGGGCCGTGTCAACGATGGTGAACGATGCACCGGCGAACAGTTCCTTCTGCTGCAACGTGGTGTCGACGCCTCGTGAGACTACGACGCCCGTCGCAGACGTGCCTGGACCGTTGCTGATCGAGATCGTCCGCGTCGTCTGGTCTGAATCGACGCCGACGAAGATGTCGCCGACGGCCGGGACGCCGTTGATCCCCATCGTGCCGAGCGTCGTGTCCTGGTAGTAGGTGCTCAGGATCTGCTGGTGGGTGAAGCCTTCCGCCACCATGGCCTCGGCGCCGTATTGGCTCATGCCGACGCCGTGGCCCCATCCTGCTCCGTCAAACGAGACGGTGTCGTCTTCGACGGCATTGGCGGGCACGGCGGCAAGAACGGAGAGGCAGACGGCGAACGCCGCAATGATCCGCCACACGCGAGTCATCGAAAGGATGCCCATAGGTTGTGTATCGAACGATGTGGGCGACGCCTTGAGGAATGCCATCACCTGCAGTGTGGTGCCAAATCGGCTGTATTCGATACGGTGCCGAGAGATCTACTCCAGTCACAAACTCTCCGTGCCGATACCGAGACGGGTAGTCTCGCTCGCTCTGGGCCCGGGGCAGCAGAACGGAGGACATGTGCGTACTGGAACTCGGATCTTTGTGGTCCTCGCTCTCATAGCGGGTTTGCTCGCGGCGATCGGTGGAACCGCCTCGGCAGTATCGGGAGAAGCAGGTGTCGGACTTGTCGACCCAACAACCGGCGAGTGGTTCCTCCGCGATCCAGGAACCGGCGAAACGACGCACTTCTACTTCGGCAACCCCGGCGACAAACCGTTCACCGGCGACTGGAACTGCGACACCGTCGAAACGCCCGGCCTGTACCGCAGCTCGGATGGCTACGTGTACCTCCGGAACTCCAACACCCAAGGGGTGGCCGATGTGCGCTACTTCTTCGGGAACCCCGGCGATGTCCCGATAGCCGGCGATTTCAACGGCGATGGCTGCGACACCGTCTCGATCTACCGGCCTTCCGAACACCGCTTCTACATCATCAACACCCTCGGTGCCGACGGTGAGGGTCTTGGTGCAGCCGATGTCGCGTATACCTTCGGCGTCCCTGGTGACCAGCCGATTGCCGGTGATTTCGACGGTGACGGCACCGACACGGTGGGGGTGTACCGGCCCTACACCAGCACGGCGTACCTCCAGAATTCGCACAAGGGTGGCGCCGCCGACGTCTCGTTCACGTTCGGTGAGCGTTCCGACAAGATGGTCATGGCCGCATGGTCCGGCGGCGCCGACGCGGTTGGCGTCTACCGGCCGTCAACCGGCACGTTCCATGTGCGCAACAGCAACACACCGGGCGCCGGTGACGCTTCCTACGACTACGGCTACTCGAAGTACGTGCCGATCGCAGGTTCGTTCGGGGCATTGCCGGGTGGTCACGAGGCACCGCCGACGTCTCCTCCGTATCCAAACGTTGGTTCCGGGAAACGGATCATCTACTCGAACTCACTGCACCAAGTGTGGCTCATCGATGAGAACGACAAACTCGTCGACACCTATCCGGTAACCGGACGCAAGGGCATCCCTCTCTTCGGAACCTACAAGGTGTTTTCGAAATCGGTCAACGCCTGGGCGCCGTACGGCGGCATCACCATGAAGCACATGGTGCGGTTCGTCCGGCCCGGGACGTTCGGCAACCAGTGGTCGTACGGCTTCCATTCGATCCCGCGGTATTCGAACGGTCGCCCGATGCAAACTGAGGCCCAACTCGGTTCGTTCGGATCCGGCGGATGCGTGCGGCAAGCCGACCACAAGGCGCTCGCGCTGTTCAACTGGGCGCCCATCGGCACCACGGTGCACGCAATTCCGTAACGAACGACGATCCTAGGGGCTTAGATGACCAGCCAGTATTCTTCGGCGCGATGACGTCTTCAATCTCGCCGCGTACCCATGCACGAATCTTGATCGGGCTCTTCGCGCTCATGGCCTTCTTTGTGGTTGGGGCCATGGCTGCTCAGGCCGACGACACCACCACAACGACCACGACCCCCGTGGCGCTTTCGCCCGAGAAGGCCAGCGTCGGCGTTGTCGACTCCGAGTCGGGCCAGTGGTGGCTGCGCGACCCCGTCAGCGGTCAGTCAACGCGTTTCTACTTCGGAAATCCGGGCGATAGCCCGTTCACCGGCGACTGGGACTGCAACGGTATCGATACTCCCGGCCTCTATCGCCAATCCGACGGATACGTCTACCTGCGGAACTCGAACACCCAGGGTGTTGCCGACATCAAGTTCTTCTTCGGCAACCCGGGTGACATCCCGCTCGCGGGGGACTTCGACGGCGATGGGTGCGATTCCGTGTCGGTGTACCGCCCTTCAGAGAGCCGCGTCTTCGTCATCAATCGACTCGGCACCAGTGACGAAGGTCTCGGGGCGGCCGAATACTCGTTCGTCTTCGGGGATCCCGGTGACAAGCCCTTCGTCGGCGATTTCGACTACGACGGCATTGACACCGTGGGCCTGCACCGCGAGAAGACCGGGTTGGTCTACTACCGCAACAGCAACGACCAGGGTCCGGCTGAACACGAGTTCCTCTTCGGCGACAAGGGTGACCGCATCGTTGCGGGCGATTGGACCGCGGACGGCATCTCGACGCCCGGCATCTTCCGTGTGGCGCAGGGGAAGTTCTTCTTGCGGTACACCAACACGCAGGGTGCCGCCGACGATGAATTCCTCTACGGCGGATCACTCATGAATCCGGTGGCCGGCGTGTTTGGGGATCTACCGGGCGGCGACGCACCGCCGCCCCAAGACAAACTGCTGGTGGCTGAGTTCACGACCTACCACCCGTGCTGTCAGAGCCGCGTGATCAACATCCATCGCATCGCTGATGCAGTCGACGGCGCCGTAGTGCAGCCGGGGGCGACGTTCTCCGTCAACTCCCACGTTGGGCAGCGAACGGAGGCGAAGGGGTACGTCGCGGCCGGCGCCATCGTTGCCGGTGAGATCGTGTGCTGCGACCACCCGGCGAACATCGGCGGTGGTACCAGCCAGTTCGCCACGACCCTCTACAACGCGATCTTCTGGGGCGGGTACGAAGATGTTTACCACAAGCCCCACAGCCTGTACTTCACCCGCTACCCGGTCGGGATCGAAGCGACGCTCGGGTATCCGGGCCCAGATGTGGTCTTCCGAAACGACACCCTGGCACCGGTGTACATCGACACGTCGTACACATCAGGCAGCGTCACGGTGCGTCTCTATGGGACCAACGAGGGTCGGGTCGTCACGGGCTACACGACGGGGTCGGTCACGTCGAAGGACGGTGGGACGGTGAGGGTCACGCGCACGATCACCCACCCCAATGGTGCCGTCGAAACCGAACGCTGGGCACATCGCTACAACCCAATGCCAGTGGACTGAGGAAGGTCCGAGTCTGGAATCTCGGTCGGTCTCATCTTCTTGCCGTTGGCTCCCAGGCTGCCCCCTCCCGCCCTCGCTGTGCTCGGGCACCCTGGCGC
>Ga0316190_10001142_pt1 | contig 19008 bp, 17 predicted proteins | sample Eddworburrow2_MG_FD_204929 | JGI IMG/M metagenome (GOLD analysis project Ga0316190, IMG submission 204929) | Coastal sediment microbial communities from Maine, United States - Eddy worm burrow 2 | ecosystem: Environmental > Aquatic > Marine > Coastal > Sediment | place: USA: Maine | collected... | reverse complement strand
ATCGAGACTTATTTTGTTTAAGTGGTTTGATAATGCTGAGCGTATATTGCAAGACCAGGAATAAGGCAGTAATTGTTCCGCGAAAAATTAAGTGAAGCGCGACCGTGAGGTCGCGCTTTTTTTTTGTTAATTCACCCAAAATTGAGGGAGTTTTGGGTGAATTCATCGTTTAAGGGGGTAGGGAGTAGGTAATTTTCAGACCGCTAATTTTGATGTTTACGAACATCAAAATTAGCGGTCTGAAAATTTGACAGGTTTCTCCTATCATGTATACTGGTACCCACGAATGAATATGAAATTGAAACTAAATTTGAAGCGGAAAAGATAAGCCTCAGCTTTTTGAAGTTTGTCTATTAACCGCTTGAATAAGCGGTTTTAATTTGGCCTAAAAGGACTCATTCTAAGGATTGTATTTTGACAATTGAATCACACCACAACAGAAAATCGACAAATAAAATAAATATTGTCTAGCTGTTAGTAGAACTAACAAATTGTTGGAGGTGTTAATTTATTTATATGAAAATAAGTTAAAAATTATTTGAATTACTACAGGATGGTAATTCATGTAAGCAAAACATAGAACATAATATATAGTGGTTTTTAAATTTCCTAATAGGAAATTTAAAGAGCATATGGTGGATGCCTAGACTGAAAGAGGCGATGAAGGACGTGGCGTGGCTGCGATAAATCTTGGGGAGGTGCCTAGCAACCTTTGATCCAGGAGTGTCCGAATGGGGAAACCCACTCTGCTTGCAGAGTATCTTGTATCTTGAATACAAGAAGCGTACCCGGGGAAGTGAAACATCTCAGTACCCGGAGGAGAGGAGACAAATATGTATTTCCTAAGTAGCGGCGAGCGAAAAGGAACAAGCCCAAACCGATAGTATTTATATTGTCGGGGTTGTAAGGTAACGACGTCTTTACGAGAGAAGTTACAAAATATTTTATTAACCGAAATTGCTGGAAAGCAATGCCCTAGAAGGTGATAGCCCTGTAGGTGAAAATAAAATATCTTCTTTGTTGTTATTCTTGAGTACTTCAGGACATGAATAGCCTGAGGGAATCTGCCAGAACTAACTGGTAAGGCTAAATACTCTTTCAGATCGATAGTGAACTAGTACCGTGAGGGAAAGGTGAAAAGTACCCCGGAGAGGGGAGTGAAATAGACCTGAAACCATATGCTTACAAGGAGTCGGAGCCTCTCACTTAGAGAATTATTTTTTGGATAGTTTTTTAAGTGAGGGGTGACGGCGTGCCTATTGAAGAATGAGCCAACGAGTTTATGCATGCTGCTGGTTAAACCCTTTTCGGGTGGAGCCTTAGGGAAACCGAGTGTTAATAGCGCGAATAATAGTAGTACGCATAAGACCCGAAGCCAGGTGAGCTTACCATGAGCAGGGTGAATTCAGGCGAGAGCCTGGAGGAGGCCCGAACCGGTTGATCGTACAATTTCATCGGATGACTTGTGGTAAGGAGTGAAAAGCTAATCGAACCTGGTAATAGCTGGTTCTCTCCGAAATAGCTTTAGGGTTAGCGTCTAAGTTACCTTCTAGGGGTAGAGCACTGGAAGAAATGAATAGGGGGAAACCTCGTCATTCCTATCAAACTCCGAATACTAGAAGTCAATTCTTAGGCAGTTAGACTGTGGGGGCGAAGCTCCATTGGTCAAAAGGGAAACAGCCCAGATCTCAATCTAAGGTCCCTAAATTCATACTAAGTGCACTTAAGGAGGTAAAATTTCTCAGACAATGAGGAGGTTGGCTTAGAGGCAGCCATCCTTTAAAGATAGCGTAACAGCTCACTCATTAAGAGATCTTGCGCCGCAGATTATCGGGGCTAAGTATGATACCGAAGGTGAGGATGTTATTTTATTTCGATAAAATAGCGTGGTAGGAGAGTATTCCAATCTGCATTGAAGCTGAATCGTGAGATTTGGTGGAGCGTTTGGAAGTAAGAATGTTGGCACAAGTAACCGCAATGCGAGTGAGATTCTCGCACGCCGAAAGACTAAGGTTTCCTTGGCGATGATAATCAGCCAAGGGTTAGTCGGGCCTAAGGAAATGGCGAAAGCCGGATCCGATGGACATATGGTTAATATTCCATAACTTTTATGTGTTGCGATGGAGTGACGGAGGATAGTATATTCAGTGTATTATTGGATTTACATTCGTTCTATCAGGGTGGTGTTTAGGTAAATCCGGGCACCTGATTTTAATATCAAATCCAAGTAGCGCGAAGACCTGAGGGTTCGCCTGAGGGAATTGGGTAAAGCATCCTTCCAAGAAAAGCTTCTAAGCATAAACACATAAAAACCGTACCGTAAACCAACACAGGTAGTCAGGTCGAGAAGACCAAGGCGAATGAGTGAGTGTTCCCCAAGGAACTCGGCAAAATAGCAGCCGTAACTTTGGAATAAGGCTCGCCCAAACTCTTCGGAGTGAGGGCCGCAGCGAAAGAACCCCTGGCGACTGTTTATCAAAAACACAGCTCCCTGCGAACTCGTAAGAGGATGTATAGGGGGTGACGCCTGACCAATGCCAGAAGGTTAAATATCGGTGGTCATTTACTTCGGTAAATGGCTGGCTGATATAAGCCCTGGTGAATGTCGGCCGTAACTATAACGGTCCTAAGGTAGCGTAATTCCTTGTCTGGTAAGTTCAGACGTGCACGAATGGCGTAACGACTGGGGGACTGTCTCGGGGAACAGCTCGGTGAAAATGCGATACCGGTGAAGATGCCGGTTACCTGCAGCTAGACGAAAAGACCCCGGGAGCTTTACTATAGCTTGACATTGGGTATGTTTTTTAACTGCGTAGAATAGGTGGGAGACTTTGATGCATTACTTTTGGGTAGTGTGGAGTCGTCAGTGAAATACCACTCTGTTGTGAGGCATATCCTAACTTATACGGTAAAAACGTATGGGAACAGTGTCTGGTGGGTAGTTTAAGTGGGGCGCTTTTCTCCTAAAGAGTAACGGAGAAGTCTATTAAGGTTAGCTAGGCGCGAATGGAAACCGTGCCGATAGTGTAATGGCATAAGCTAGCTTGACTGTAAGGCGTACATGCCGAGCAGGTGCGAAAGCAGAGCATAGTGAACCGATGGTACGCATTAGATGCGGCCAAAGATTAACGGATAAAAGCTACCCCGGGGATAACAGGCTGGTTCCGCCCAAGAGTTCATATCGACGGCGGAGTTCGGCACCTCGATGTCGGCTCAACTCATCCTGGGGCTGGAGAAGGTCCCAAGGGTATGGCTGTTCGCCATTTAAAGAGTTACGCGAGCTGGGTTCAAACCGTTTAGAAGCTACAAAATTTGGCTTTTGAACAGTTTGAATCCGAGGATTGAGTTTAAGACACTCAAACAAAAGACATCATCACGGCGGCAATTACAAGTAATTGTAGTTGGCAAACTGACTAATATCGGTGAAACCCTTTTTTTGAAGGGCAATACCGAGGGAAGTATTTAATTTAAATACACCCGTAGAGACTACACGTCAGTCTCCAATAGAAAATATTGGATGAAGGTATAGTCCATACAACTGGTAACAGTTGAGGAATATGCGTGAGACAGGTTGGTCTTAATCTGCTGCAGGCGTCGATTTTTGAGAAGATCTGCTTCTAGTACGAGAGGACCGAAGTGGACTGACCTCTGGTGTATCAGCTGTCGTGCCAACGGCACTGCTGAGTAGCTAAGTCGGGAATGGATAACCTCTGAAAGCATCTAAGAGGGAAGCCAACTTCAAGATTAGAAATCATAGACCCCTAGGAGATGACTAGGTTGATAGGCTCTAAGTGTAAGCACAGCAATGTGTTCAGCTGAGGAGTACTAATTCGTCGTACTCCTATTAGGAAATTTGAAAATCACACTATATATTAATTATTGTTCTAAAAATGTAAATGCATTGAATGTTTTGTTCTGGTGATTCGTCGGAGAGGTCACACCTGTTCTCATTCCGAACACAGAAGTTAAGCTCTCTTGAGGCGATGATACTCTTTATGGGGAAAGTAGCTAATCGCCAGAACAAAATATTTAATCTCCACTAACTAAAAAACCGCTCATAAGCGGTTTTTTATAATAATTATTTACCAAGATATTTGGTGTTAGTTGTTGGTATTGCTGGGTTTTATGGTATTCTATTAGTATTATGTCATGGGCACAAAAAAGACAATTAAGTTTTTTAGGAGGTGTTATTTTACTCCTTGTTATTATATTAGCTGTTTTTGCTTGGCGCTTAAATCCTGCTCCTTCTTGTACTGATTATACTCAAAATCAAGATGAAGTAGGTGTAGATTGTGGTGGTGTGTGTCCAAATCTTTGTCTAAGTGAAGTTACTAGCCTAAATATTTTATGGGCCAGACCTTTTGAGGTTTTACCAGAAATATATGATGCTGTGGCTTATGTGGAAAATATTAATTTAGGCTCTGGTATTAAAGATATTTTTTATAGTTTTAAGTTTTATGATGATGAAAATATTTTAATTGCCGAAAGAAATGGCAAAACTTTTATTGCCCCAGATGAGCGTTTGGCTGTTTTTGAAAATGGAATTGATGTTGGTAAAAGAATTCCTAAAAGAGCTTTTTTTGAGTTTGTTCAAGAACCTAAGTGGGTAAAAATCAATTCAATTAACAAACAAGGTATAAAAGTTTATATCAAAAATGAAAAATTGGAAACCCAACCCCTTCCTCGTCTAACAGCCACCTTCTTTAACGATTCTGTTTACGATATTGATAATATTGATTTTACTGCTGTTTTATATGATCAAAACGATAATGCTTTTGCTGTTAGTAGTACAAATATAAACAGAATGTTAAAAACTTCATCTCAAGAGATTACTTTTACGTGGCCTCGAGCTTTGACAGCCACTTCTTCTCGTATAGAAATTCTTCCTAGAGTAAATCCTTTTAATATTAAATAACCCTTTTATATATGGGTTGGTTTACTAAAAATTTTCAAAAGACAAATATCGACTGGGTGCTTTTTTTTGCTATCCTACCTCTTTTAGGAGCCGGTTTAGTAACAATGAATTCATTTGTAGAAGATAGTTATTTTTTCGGGCGTCAACTTATTTGGATAGCTGTTTCTTTGGCTATCTTTTTTTCTTTTTCTTTTGTTGATTTTCGTTTTCTCAAAAGAACAGATGTTTTAGTAACACTTTTTTTATTGTCCTGCGGACTTCTTATTTTCTTAATTGCCGCGGGGCAAGTAACAAAAGGAGCCCAAAGTTGGCTAGATTTTGGAGCTTTTTCTTTTCAGCCATCTGATCCAATTAAAATTTTAGTTATTCTTATTTTGGCTAAATACTTTTCTCGTCGTCATATTGAAATTGCTCATATCCGCCACATATTAGTTTCAGGCTTCTATGCTATGACCCCTTTTGTTTTGGTTTTTCTTCAACCTGATTTTGGTTCAGCTGTTATTATTTTTATGATTTGGTTTGGTATGGTTTTGGTATCAGGTATTTCTAAAAAACATTTATTGTTAGTGTTCACGATTGGTATATTATCGTTTGGTTTTTTATGGACTTCAGTTTTTGAAGATTATCAAAAACAAAGAATTATGACTTTTGTTCACCCACTGACAGATATTCAAGGAGCTGGATACAATTCATACCAATCCACAGTGGCAGTAGGGTCTGGGCAATTATTGGGGAAAGGGGTGGGTTATGGAACCCAATCACGACTCAAATTTCTTCCTGAGCATGAAACAGATTTTATATTTGCCTCATTCGCTGAAGAATGGGGATTCCTTGGAGTTTTATTATTGTTTATTTTATTTGGTATAGTTATTTGGCGTATCTTGTTAAATGCTATGTTAGGAGCCACTAATTTTGAAACCCTCTTTGGACTTGGTCTGGCAATTCTCTTTATGAGTCATTTTGTCATTCATATTGGTATGAATATTGGGCTTCTACCTGTTACTGGAACAACAATACCATTTTTAAGTTACGGTGGCTCCCATCTTCTTGCTGAGTTCATGGGTCTTGGGATTCTCATGGGAATGAGACGTTATTCCCGAGCCGTACATCGTGATGATTTCAAAAAAGAATTTCTTGGGTTAGACAAAATGACTTCCTAAGCAAAAACACAAAGGGGCGCCTTCGGCGCCCCTTTGTGTTTTTGTTCTTAGTAACTAAATTTTAAATATCAGGACTTTGTCCTAAAACAATATGCCAAGCGTTGGCTCCACCAGATCCACCTTCACCACCCCAACTAGTACAAAAATCTGTTCCATTGGTTGGTTTTATCTCCATATTTTTAGCAAAAACAACGGCAACATTAGACCACATACCCCCGCCACAAGTTGAATTTCCATCATAGTAGTAATTATATGAAGCATTTCCGGGACCCATTGGGTCAACAGGAATATCTGGCATATATGGATCTAAGAGAGTATCTAGTCCAGAACCTTCACCGATAATTCCATTGGCGTTTATTGATTGATTAGCATACAAGCCAGCATTTTCAGCAGGGAAGTGCCCGTAGTCATTGTTGTACAACTCCATAGCGATCTGAACTGATTGTAGTTCTGTAGCTCTTTTTGTATCACGAGCTTTAGATTTAGCGGCATTTAAACTAGATAAAACTACACTAGACAATAATCCAATAATAGAAATAACCACTAAAAGCTCAATTAAGGTAAACCCGTTTGTATTTTTAATTTTTTCTTTAAATAACATTTTTTTAGAGGCCCTGATGGGAACCAACACTTTCATTTGGTAATATAACATTATAAGAAACTGGAGTATTAGCAGGTGAAGACATAGCAAAAAAAATTGATGTAATAATAAACAAAACGCCTATTGTTACTAATACATAATTAGCCTGCTCTTCTGTCTCCACAAGCCCAGTACCCAAAACCCAATCCACCATTTTAGAACTTTTACTACTTCTAAAATCTTTTTTTGGAGCATACTTATGATTTTCATTAAATTCTACACCTTCCATATCTTTAGTATAACAAAATAGGGTGAAATTAAAATTATTTATTAACTAATTCTCATAAACTTTAATAGTTTCCCCAATCATTTTCTCCAAAGCAAAATCCTTTTTTACTTTTTTATGCAAAGCTGTAGCCAATATTTTCACTTCTTCTTTATTGTCCACCGTAAAACGTATGGCTTTAGCTAAGTCTTTGGGATCACGGGGTCGCACCAAAATTCCTGTCACCCCATCCTCAATAATTTCAGGAATACCACCAACCGTACTTCCAATGGCTGGTAAACCAGCTTGCCCCGCTTCTAATAAAGTGTAACCCAGAGCTTCGGTGATAGAAGGGAGGATAAAAACATCAAGAGCTTTAAGTAAAGTGACTGCTTCATCACGAGCTCCCACTAAGAAAATATTATTTTCTAATTTTTTTTCTTTGATTAATTTTTCTAAATCCTTTCTTTCATCACCTTCTCCAATAATAATCAAATTCAAATCCTGCTCCAATGGGTCTTTTAGAATAAGAGCCATGGCTTCTATTGCATATTTTAACCCTTTATTTTTATGAAGTTCAGCGATGGTTCCAACCCAAATTCCTTCTTTTTTTTCATCACCTAATAATATTTCTCTAGATTCAATACGGTTTCTAAAACCAATATCTTGTACCGCATTGTAAACTACTTTAATTTTTCCGGAAACAAATAGCCAATTTTCTACTTGTTTTTTAATTGCTTTAGAAACAGCAATCATATTATGGGATAAAACCATGGTCATCCAAGCCAAGATTCGAATAATCAACTTAGAGATTATTGAACGATCCTCATTGAAAGCCCAACCATGAGCTGTAAAAATTATCTTAGGTACTCTTGCCAATCTCCCAGCTAAAGATCCTAGACCTCCAACTTTGGAACTATTTAAATGAACAACATCAGGCTTTTCTCTATTAAAAATTTTAACCAAATCAAAAAAAACTTTAAGCTCATTAAAGACATTAACGTTTCGAACTAAGTGGGGGATAGTGATGACTTCCACTCCGACCACGTCCAACTTATCTTTTAAAGGTCCGCGTCCTCCCAAAGCTACTTTGACTTCAAAATCTTTTTTAGCTAAACTGGTGGCTAAATCGTAGACATAGCGTTGAGCTCCTCCCCAATTGGACTTGGTTATAACAAATAGAATTTTCTTTTTCACCCTTTAAATATAGCAAACTTTTCCTTATGGCTAAAGCCACAAGGAAAAGTTTATTATTTAAACCCATTATTTCTTGAAAAATGGCGAGTTTAAGCTGTTTAATTGCTTAAATAAATACGGTATGCTACTATCAAAAATAGATTGAGACAAGTTGCACTACTAACGTATTTCTTATTTCTTGAATATTCTTACTATTAAGGGAATAAAGTCGTAAATACAAAAAAGGAGGGGTCATGTTTCGTTCGTTTCGTTCTGGGGGCCGTAAAGAGATTAAAGTATGGGTTGTTCTAGTGTGTTTAGCTGCTTTGGTTTTGATTTCTATATTACAGAACTTCCCCAACTTATTTTAAGCTAAAAAAGACCCAACAGGGTACTGTTAAATGGATACCATCGGCTTGCTGAATAAAACTCTCCCATTTAATAGTGGTTAACAATGAAAGTTGTCATTGCCGACCCTTTTTGGAGCCCCACCTTAACAGGTGGGGCATTTTTTATGTAATATTGTATATTTTCTCTTAAATTGTATGATTCTATTATGACGATTATGAATAAAAAGGAGCCAGTCATTCTTTTATTAGGGGATTTAGTTTTCTTCCTTATTACTTTGTGGTCCATGCTTTTAGTTCGTTATTTAGAAGTTCCTTCCACAGAGCTATTTATAGAACACCTTATTCCATTTTCATTCCTTTTCGCTGTTTGGATTATCGTTTTCTTTATTGCTGGTCTCTATGAAAAACACACTATTATTCTCAAGAGCCGATTACCATCCCTTATTTTTAATACCCAAATAGCCAACTCTGCCATTGCTGTCCTTTTCTTTTACTTTATTCCTTATTTCGGCATTACCCCTAAAGTTAATCTTTTCATCTATCTTATTATTTCTTTAGGTCTCATTTTTCTATGGAGAATATATTTTGTTTCTAAATTGGGTCTTAAGAAAAAACAAAACTCCATCCTTATTGGAAGCGGTAAAGAAATGGTGGAGCTTAGAGACGAGGTTAATAATAATCCTTCCTATGGTTTAAAATTTGTTTCCTTTGTTGATTTAAAAGAGATTAATGACATTGATTTTCAAGAAGAGGTTATTAATAAAGTCTACAGCGAGAATATTCACTCAATTGTTATTGATCTAAAAAATAAAAAAGTAGAAGAGGCTCTTCCTCATTTATACAACCTTATTTTCTCTCACGTTAAATTTATGGATATGTATAAAGTCTATGAAGATATTTTTGATCGCATCCCACTTTCTCTGGTGGGCTATAATTGGTTTTTGGAAAACATTTCTTCTAAAACTCACATCGCCTACGATTTCTTGAAACGCCTCATGGATATTTCCGTGGCTTCTGTTCTCGGTTTTATTTCTTTAGTTTTTTATCCTTTTGTTTTGGTGGCCGTCAAAATAGAAGACGGAGGACCTATCTTTATTGTTCAAGAAAGAATAGGTAGAGGGAATAAGATTATTAAGATGGTTAAATTCAGAAGTATGAAAGCCAGTGATTCGGGGGTCTGGCTAACGGAAGGGGATGATAGAGTAACCAAAGTGGGACGTATTCTTCGTAAAACTAGAATTGATGAATTACCTCAACTCTGGAATATTTTAAAAGGAGATATTTCTTTGATTGGACCCCGTCCTGATATTATTGATTTGGGTAAAAAATTAACTTCAGAAATTCCATATTACACTATTAGAAATTTAGTTAAGCCAGGACTTTCTGGTTGGGCTCAGATTAAGCAGGTTAATCCCCCTCAGTCTGTAGCTGAAACCAAATTGAGACTTTCCTATGATCTCTATTACATTAAAAATAGATCATTTATTCTTGATTTTAAAATTGCTCTAAAGACTATCAAAACACTTCTTTCTCGAACGGGAATATAGGTTAAATAAGGAAATACCACAAAACCCCCTCAATTTTGGGGTATTTTTTATTTAAAAAAATGGTCGCCCTTAGGGCGACCATTTTATTTTTTGTAGGGTAAGATTTCAAATACAACACCATTATGTGTTAAAGACTTTTTTTGATCTCTTTTCTTTTTTATTCGAAAAAGTTTTATGTTTGGCAAAGGTCTTGGGTCTCCAACTCCATATCCTCTACAACATCGACATACTTGCCCATTAGTTTTACAGTCCCCACTACACAGTGAACAATAATCATAAGCAAAGAGCATATTGGTCTCCTTCTTAATTAAATCTATATCTAGACTAGCTCCAAATAATAACAATGTCAATCTTCGCTGGCTTTTTTTGTAATTATCCATAAAAAGCTAAAATCTGCTATAATGCAACTAATATGTCTACAAACAATAAAAAATTAACTATTCTTATAACCGGTGGAGCCGGTTATGTTGGAGCTATGCTTTGTGATCAATTTTCCCAAAGGTCTGATGTTAAAGAGATTATTGCTATAGACAAAGAACCTATGCCAGACTTTTTGAAAGATAATAAAAAGATTTTTTATCTTCAAAATAATACTTCAGATAAAAAATGGCAGGATTTAGCTTCCATTAAAAACCCCGATGTGGTTATTCACACTGCTTGGCAGATTCGAGAAATGTATGGCGACCAAAAAACCCAATGGCTATGGAACATTGATGGTTCCAGTGATGTTTTTGATTTTGCTTTCCGTACCCCCTCAGTTAAAAAATTAGTTCATTTTTCTACTGTGTCATCTTATGGAGCTTATCCAACTAACACCTTTGAAGATGTTTTCACGGAAGACAAACCTTTTAGGGAAGATGAGTATCTTTATGGAGTAGAGAAAAAAGTAGCCGAGAAAAATCTTAAAGAAAAATATGACAAAGTAAATGCTCGAGGAGAAGCTCCTCAAGTTTTTATTGTTAGACCAGCCGCTATCACCGGGCCTCGAGGAAGATTTATGCGAGTACGTTTTGGACTTCAAGCCGCTTTAAGTGGCCAACTGAAGGAAACATTTTTACAAAAAACTATTTCTGTTCTTGTTTCTTTTGTGCCAGTAACTAAAGGTTGGGTGCGTCAATTTATCCACGAAGATGATGTCTGTGATTTAGTAACTTTGTTTACTTTTAATGACCTGGAGGGGGAGTATGAGGTTTTCAATATCTCTCCTCCCGGGAAACCTGTTTTTGGCAAAGAAATGGCTGAAGCTGTTGGTAAAAAAACTCTCCCTATTTTTCCTTGGATGGTTCGTTTAGCCTTTTTCCTTTTTTGGCATTTAACGCGAGGTAAAGTTCCAACTTCAAGAGGGGGGTGGAAATTTTATTCTTACCCAATTGTAGTAGATGGTTCCAAATTAACTCGTCAATATAGTTATGAATACCAATTTCAATCTCGCCAGGCTTTTGTAGATAAAACCCAAGGTCGTTATTCTAAATATATAAAATAATTGACAAAAAGCTACTAAGCTGTTATTTTAGTAGCAGAACTAAGTACATCTCAATAGGAAAAAGGAGGCTTTATGCCTGGAAAAATTAAAATTCTCATTGTTGATGACTATGATGATACTAGGGAATTGATTAAAGAGCTATTGTCGCGAAGAAACTTCTTGGCCCTAGAGGCTGATACCGTGCAAAAAGCTCGGAAAATCATGAAAAACCATTCAGATATTCAAGCTATCATTTTTGATGGCTATATGAATCAAGAACGGACGATTGATACCATCGGTCTTATTATAGAAATTGCCAGGAAGGGTTTCCTTGGTTATATGATTGCTACTTCGTCATATCCTAAGATGCGGGAGAATCAAAAGATTGCTGGTTGTAACGAAGAGTGCCCTTACAAACCTATTCCTTTGGATCTGGTAAATTTTGTGCAAGATTTGAGTTTTCCAAGACCAAGCTAGCACCTTATATATCCCAAGGGTAGTTCTACCAAAACTCCCTTAAATTTAAAACGCGCTGTGAAAACAGCGCGTTTCTTTTTATTCCACGACTTTGACAAATACTCTTTAAGGTGTTATTCTAGCACTAGAAATTTAGTATATTTCAATATAGAAAAAGGGAGGCAATATGCCTGATAAAATTAAAGTTCTTCTAGTAGAAGACGATCCAATTACGCAAAATTTGATTAAAGCATTTCTTAGGCGCAGTGGAAATTTCTCAGTTTTAGTAACTGGGACAATCAAAGAAGCTAAAGCAGTACTTAAAAAGAATTCAGATATTCAAGCTATCATTTTTGATGGTCAATTAATTGGGGAGAACACCCTAGGAATGATTAAAGAGGTATCTGACAGTGATTTCTCTGGTCACATGATTGCTATTTCAGCAAATACAGAACCAGGTGGTATGCATGAACAGCAAATAAGGGCTGGATGCAATGAATCTTGTCTCTGCAAACCCCCACTCTCTAAGTTGGTTGAATTAATGGAAAGGTTAACTTTTCCAAGACCACAGGCCTAACAAAAATTTTCTAGGGAGGTAATGCATGAGGGTTTTGGTTGTTGCTGGTGTTGACCACCTACTCCGATCTTTAATGGAAGCATTTGAGTCAGACGGAACAGAAAGATGCGAAATTTTTGAAATACAAAATCGTTCTGATGAATTTTCATTAATGGCTGACTTCTGTCTTCAGGGATTTAATATTTCCCTATGTCTTGAAGATTTTCCTGAACAAAAAACAAGGTTTTCAAGTGTTGAGGATACGCGTTTCTTTGACACCTTGAATATCCTGAAAGCGGTTTTATGGAAACCGCCCTAAATACTAGCGCGCTGTGTAAACAGCGCGCTTTTTTTTGAGCTTAAATACTTAAAATTTGATATAATTAACACAATGACTAATGAAACTATCTTCTATTTTTTTAATAATTTAGCGGGTCAAAATCTAAACTTTGATAGCCTAGTTCTTTTTATCGCTGAACCTTTCGGCATTATTCTTATCTTTGGGCTTCTTTTTTTTCTCTTTGCTCACGAACACAAAGGCCAAGGTATTCGTCATATTGCTGTGGTTCTCTCTGCCGCTGTGGCCGCCTGGATTATTTCTAAAATAATTAAATATCTATATTTCAGCCCTAGACCATTTGTAGCTTTAGATGGTATTAACGTTTTGTTTGAGCATGGAGGCAATGATTCTATGCCATCAGGTCATGCCACATTTTTTAGCGCCCTATCTGTAGCTGTTTTTTTCTATCATCGTATTCTCGGCTTACTATATATTCTGGGAGCTATCCTTATCGGACTTTCTCGTATAGTAGCTGGCGTTCATTGGCCGTTGGATATTTTAGCTGGCTATATTTTGGGGGGATGTATTGCTTACTCTGTTTATCGTATATATAATAGAGTATAAATAGAATTATGGATTTAAATAAAACAAAAGAGGTAATTAAATAACCTAAATTTAACAAAACTACAATAATATTAATTAAAAGATTATGAAAACTCTCAAACAAGAATCTATTCAAGCTCTAAAAGTTATTATCCTAGCTATTGTTATTAGTTTAGGTTTAGGAATAGTTCAAGCTTGGGTGGGACCAACAGTAGCTCCAACAGGAGGGAATGTTGATGCCCCCATAAACGTTGGGTCTGTTACTCAAATTAAAACAGGAGCTTTTTGGGCAGGTGGTTTGTTGAGTTCTGCTGGAGGCTACTTTGCTGACCAAGTAGGTATTGGAGTAGTATCTCCAACTGAAAAACTAGAGGTGGATGGAAGTGTTGTTGTCACTGGAAACATAAACACAAGTGATGTCTACTTAACTTCTATTGGTAAATGGACTTCAGAACTTTATCCTACTTGGTTAGTAAATAATCAACATACAGCTGCTAATTGTTCTGGTGCTGGGGGAACAGTTATTACTAGTGGGGCCAATAAATTCTGTAAATTTGCGGGAGCTTCTTGTCCTGTTGGTTGGGTGATTTACAGTAATTGGATGACCACATCACCATCTTATTGTAGTTACCCCGCACATTATCCTTGCAAAACTCCTTGCACTACCGGTAGTCATGCTTTTGCTAATACAGCTCGGGAAACATGTGTGTATCGTATGTACTACGCAGACTTTTATGATAACTGTTTTTGGACTACACAGACAGGTGCTGCTACCTGTTATGCCGGCATTACAGAACGCGGCTGTTATTAAGACATTAGAACCTTATCTTTAATATTAAAAAATAAATAATAATTTAAATATGCGGAAAATTAAAATTTCTACTGTTATTTTATTTTTACTGATCCCAATTTTAGCTGGGATCAGTCTAATTTTAATAAATAAACAGGGAGATAAACTAGGTCCTATTTTAGAAACAGAAGGAGCTCAACTTAGTGGCATTGAAAACTTTAAAATTAAAAATAATAATCTCGGTAATCTTTTTGCTGAAAAAAGGGATGAGGTTATAAAAATTAAAATTCTCAAAGACTTTAATGAAGAAAAAGCTTCTAATTATATTAAAGACCAAAATCTTTTATTGGAAGGGGTTTTTGAACCACAACTTCCACCATACCCAGAATTTTTAACAAGGGAGACTGGTTGTGGAGAAAAATACAAACCAGTAAAAAAAGAGAGTGAATTTGGAACTTATCAATTACTCTATGCTGGTAAAAGATTTGGCTATGGAATATGTGCCGATGATTTGATAGAATATCAAGCAAGTTTTGGGTTTTTTTACTGTCCCGTCAATGAAACACTTTTTGAATTAAGGTATTTTATTCCCGAGGATTCAGATTCCAATAAACTATCAAACCTAAACGATTCATTCGTGTGTATTTAAAAAATTATTAAAGTTTAATTTAAAATAAAAAAGTTCATGAAAAAAATTATATTTTTAATAGCGATAATTGTCGTTGTTATTTTAGGAGTTAATTATACTAATGACTCAACATCTAAAACCTCAAGTATTCAAGCGGAAAAACTTTATTGGTTTATCCCTGACGGTGTTAGATCCGAAGATGAACTTTTTACTATATATAAATGGGCAGAAGAGGGGAAACTTCCTAATATTAAAAAAATGATGGATCAAGGAGCTTATGGATACTCTATTCCTGATTTTCCTTCTCATACTCCAACAAACTTCGCTTCTCTTTTAACAGGGTCTCATCCTATTGTTCATGGTATTGCTGATGGCCCAATGCATACCGAAGGAAACCCTCTAAAGAAACCATCTGTGGGAGGTTTTGCTTCTGTGGCTAAAAAAGTAGACCCTATTTGGAATGTTTTAGAAGATGTGGGTAAAAAAGTAGCATTACTTTCTGTTCCTGGCTCAACTCCACCAGAACTTGAGAATGGAATTACTATTCGTGGAAGATGGGGAGGATGGGGTGCTGATACTCCTGCTGTTATTTTTGAACCCACAGAAAAACTTTCAGAAAGAAAAGAGGCTGGGAAAGCATTTCGCCTTTTCTACCTAGGTCAAAAATTAACACAATTTGTTGATAAAAAAGATGCTTCAGGATGGAGTGAAAAAACAAAATCTTTTAGTCCTGCTCTTGAAACAAAAATGGAGGCATACGGTTTACCCGTTTTTGCTTACATCTATGACTCAACTGATGATGATAAAAAGAATTACGATACAGTAAAACTTTCTTTAGACAAGAAAACAGACTTTCTGACTCTTGAAGAGGGGATTTGGAGTGATTGGGAAGATGTCACTTTGGCTTGGAAAGAGCAACCTTTTGATTCACAAATGAGAGTTAAAGTTATTAAGCTTTGGCCAGAGAATGGTAATTTTAGAATTAGACTATTTTTCAATAATATGAATAAGTTTATTACAGAACCATCAAGTGTTGCTGCTGAAATGACAGACGAGATTGGTCCCATGGTGGATTTTGTGGACAACTGGCCAGCCCAATTGGTTTATGAAGAAGAAGATAAAACAGTATTTTTTGAAGAAGTAAAAGATAGTTTAGCTTGGCACAAAAAGGCCACTAAATTTATCTTGAATAAATATAATCCAGATGTATTCATTCAAGACACTTATACTCCAAATCAAATGATGGAATCACGATGGTGGACTCGTCATGTTGATAAAAATCGTCCTGAATATACAAAAGAAAAAGCCGACGAAGCATGGGAAGATCTTTTGGTTATGTACAAAGGCTTAGACGATATCCTTGGTGAAGCTATGGCAAATGTTGATGATAAAACTTTATTAGTATTTTCATCAGACCATGGAGTTATTCCACTTTATAAACAAATTCGTTTAAATAATGTTTTTGCTAAAAAAGGTTGGCTTAAATTTACTATTGACCCAGCCACAGGGGAGCCTGCTATTGATTGGGATAACACCACAGTTATATACATGAAGATGGCCCATATTTATGTTGACCCTCAAGGACTTGGTGGTGATTGGAATAGAGCTTCAGGAGATGAATACGAAGCTCTTAGAGCAGAAGCAATGAAAGAAGTTTTAGCTATTGAAAACGAAGAAGGACTTAAGCCTATTATTCAGGCTGTAAAATGGGAAGATGCCCCAGCTTATTTTGAACTTCCAACTGATAGAGTAGGAGATATCGTACTGGAGACAACTCCTGGTTATCAGTTGTGGGAAGAAGTTACTGAGGACTTAAAAGTTTTCACTACTCCTGCTGGTTCTGGATACAAACAAGCTGTTAATGCTAAAACAACCAAAGGTATGTGGACTCCGTTCATGATAATGGGCCCTGGCGTTAAAAAGGGTTATGAAATGAAAGAGCCTATTTCTCATGTTGATCAAATGCCTACCATTTTAAATCTTCTCGATACTGATATTCCTGATTATGTTCAAGGAAGAGTTTTGTCTGAGGTTTTAAAATAACCTATACTTAATAGAATATGTTTATTTATCAAAAGAAAATAGTTTGGTCTTTTGTCTTTATTGTTTTATTTTCTGGAGTTTATTATTTTAATAATACAAACCAGGATGTTATTAAAGTTAACGAAGTTGTCTTTGTTGGAGACCTTACTGAAAACAAAATAATTCCAAAAGAAGATTTGGAATGCAAAGATTGTAATCTGGTGATTATTTCTTTAACTAACACAAGAAAAGACCACCTTAGTATTTATGGCTATGATCGTCAGACAACACCTAATATAGACAATTTTTTCAAAAATTCTTTAATTTTTGAAAATGCTTTCGCCCCAGCTTCTTGGACTCTTCCTGTGGCTACTTCTTTATATACATCTCTTTTTCCCTACAGTCATGGAATTATGGATAGATATGATGGCAGTGTTTTGTCAGATGATATTTTAACTTTTACTGAAATATTAAAAGAAAACGATTATAAATTAGCTGGTTTCACTGGGGGAGGAGATTATAATAGGAGTTTCAACACCATGCGGGGGTTTGATTTGTATGTTGATGAGGAAAATTATATTGATTTTGATATTGAAACTTTCACAGAACCCACAAGAGGGAAACACACCGCTTATTTAAGTATAGAAAAACTTGTTCCTCTGGCTTCTAATTGGTTGAAGGAAAATAAAAATAGTAAAAAATTTTTATTATTGCAAGGCTTTGATACTCATTGTCCTTTTGAGCCTAAAACTCCATATGATAAAAAATTTGATCCAGATTATAGTGGGGATATTGATTATTCAAATTGTCTTTGGACTTTCGAACAAACAGATCCTACTTACGACGAAAATGGAATAAAGAGCTGGGTGGTTCAAACTCCATTCAAGCCAAAAATAGAAGATAAAAAAGTAAGATTTATCTATGAAGAAAAAATAGGAGGTGAAGTGGTTAAGACCTGGGTAATCCAAACCTCAAATGCTCAAGAAGGTGATATTGAGGAAATAAAATTAACCAAAGAAGAATTTGAGGAAATGTCTAATCAGGGAAATGGTGCTAATGAAGTAAAAATAACAGAAAGAGACCTTGAGCACATGATTGCTTTATATGATGGAGAAATTGCTCAAGCTGATTCATATTTAGAACCCTTTTTTAAAACCATAGGAGAACTTGGTTTAGATAAAAATACCATATTTATTTTTATGGCGGAACACGGAGATTTATTTGGAGAACATGGAAGATTTATGAGAGGAGGACCCCTGCGAGGGACTTTCTATGATCCCGTTCTAAACTTTCCTCTTTTAATAAAGCATCCTCATATAAAAGAGCCCATTAGGCTGGATTATTTAATGCAGGCTGTTGATTTTATGCCAACTTTCCTTGATATATTAGGATTAAAAGATCCTCAAAAAAATACTCGGCAAGGGAAAAACCTAATGCCGTCATTTATTAATGGGAAAGAAACAAACGATTATATTTATGCTGCTTCTAAATTTAAAGCCGTAAATAGTCCTTTTTTTAAGGGTTTATCGGTGGTTGAAGTTATTAGAGATAAAAATTGGAAATTAATTAAAGAGGAAGCATTTAATACTAAAACAAATGAAAAAAAATACGAGCTTTACGAACTTTATAATATATTAGAAGACCCCCAAGAAGAAAATAACCTTTTTGGCTTAGAAGAAGAGGTTTTTGTTAATTTACAGGATAATTTAAAGAATTTCTCTGTGAAGGCCCTTAATGCATATTAATTTTTTATGGTAATCTTCCTTTGCTAAATTTATTTAATGCTCTATAATTAAGTAAAGATATTTATGATTTTAAATAAAATAAAAATATCCCCTACATTACTTAAAATAATTGCTATTGTTATTCTTTTAATCGTAGCTTATCTATCCACTATTCTTTTTTCTCAGAACGGAAGCTTGGTAAAAGAATTTATTGAAAATAATAGAGATGAACCTAAATTAATTATTAAAAATAAATTAGAAATTGAAAAAAATTTTTCCTATTCAAAAAAAATTTTAACAGAAGAGGAAAAGATGGAAATTGCAAAAAATTTTACTCGTTAATTAAAAGATTATGAAAACTCTCAAACAAGAATCTATTCAAGCTCTAAAAGTTATTATCCTAGCTATTGTTATTAGTTTAGGTTTAGGGATAGTTCAAGCTTGGGTGGGACCAACAGTAGCTCCAACAGGAGGGAATGTTGACGCCCCTATAA
>Ga0316190_10001141_pt1 | contig 19024 bp, 16 predicted proteins | sample Eddworburrow2_MG_FD_204929 | JGI IMG/M metagenome (GOLD analysis project Ga0316190, IMG submission 204929) | Coastal sediment microbial communities from Maine, United States - Eddy worm burrow 2 | ecosystem: Environmental > Aquatic > Marine > Coastal > Sediment | place: USA: Maine | collected... | reverse complement strand
TACCGGGGTGTCGTACTGCAGGCAGGTGGACAACTCCTGGATACACATCTGGATGCTGCCTTCGCCGGTAATGCAGGCCACATCTTTATCGGGGAAGGCCAGCTTGACACCCATCGCCGCGGGCAGGCCGAATCCCATGGTGCCGAGGCCTCCGGAGTTGATCCAGCGGCGCGGCTCGTCAAAGGGATAGAACTGGGCGGCAAACATCTGGTGCTGGCCGACATCGGAAGTGATATAGGCATCGCCATTGGTGACCCGGTAAAGCTCTTCGACGGCAGCCTGGGGCTGAATCAGCTCGCTGTTCCTGTCATAGGCAAAGCTGTCCTGTGATTGCCAGGCCGCAATTGTTTTCCACCAGGCTTCGAGTGCCTTGCTATCGATCTCTTTCGCTTTGTTGTCCAGCGCCTTGAGCATCTCGGTCAGAACCTGTTTGGCCTCCCCCACGATTGGCACATCGGCAATAACGGTTTTGGAAATTGAAGCAGGGTCGACATCGACGTGAATAATCTGGGCATAGGGACAGAACTTGCTGATGACACCGGTAATCCGGTCATCGAAGCGAGCGCCGATACAAAAAAGTACATCGCATTCGTGCATCGCCATGTTGGCTTCATAAGTGCCGTGCATACCCAGCATGCCGATGAACTGTGGATCGGTGCCTGGAAAAGCACCAAGACCCATCAGGGTTTGCGTGATCGGGTAACCGAGTTTGCGCACGAACTGGCGCAGTTCTGCGGAGGCCTCTCCCATGATGACGCCACCACCTGAATAAATCATCGGGCGCTTGGCCGAGAGCAGCAGGTCGACCGCGCGCTTGATCTGGCGCGGATGCCCTTTGGACGTGGGATTGTACGAGCGCATCTCGATCTTTTTCGGATAGACGTAGGGAATCTTGATATGCGGTGCGGTGATATCTTTGGGGATATCGACAACGACTGGTCCTGGTCGGCCGGTGGTCGCAACATAAAAAGCTTTTTTCAGGGTTTCGGCCAGCTTGTTTAGATCCTTGACCAGGAAATTATGCTTGACGCAGGGGCGCGTGACGCCAACCGCATCCACTTCCTGAAAGGCATCGCTGCCGATAGCGTGGCTTGGAACCTGGCCGGTGATCACCACCAGCGGAATCGAATCCATGTACGCGGTCGCGATTCCGGTTACCGCATTCGTGGCTCCCGGTCCGGAAGTGACCAGGCAGACACCTGGTTTGCCGGTAGCACGGGCATAGCCGTCTGCCGCGTGGGTTGCGCCCTGTTCGTGGCGCACCAGTATGTGCATCACGTCATCCTGTTTCTGTAATGCGTCATAGATATGCAGTACGGCACCACCCGGGTAACCGAACAGATGCTTGACGCCCTCGTCCTTCAAAAACTGAATTATTATTTCAGAACCCGATAATTCCACGCTAACCTCTAATATCCTGTTTACACGAGCTTGTTGACACACACCAAAAACCAGACGGCGCGTTTACCCGCGCCGAACCGTAAATTTTATTATGGTTAAATTACAAATGCACTAGTAACGGCCTGGAATTAGTGAGGATAATCTCAATAAACCGGCAATTTCCGGCTTGCCGTGCACGAAATGCCACAAATGCCGATAATAACGCGACTCGGCGGTTTGCTGCTGACCAATTTGACCTTAACCGAATAGTTCAGGTTTTCTGGATAAAAAATACAAATTTACCGCCCTGTTCGCCAGAAGATAACAGCGGATTACGGGTTTGTTTGGAGAAGGCCTCGAAATCTTTGACAGAACCCTGGTCGGTAGAAATAACTTTCAGCACCTGGCCACGTTCCATGTCGGCAAGTGATTTTTTGGCACGTAGAATCGGTAGCGGACAATTGAGTCCGGACGCATCCAGTTCACGGTCGAAATCAGCCATCAGAAATCTCCTTCTGTCATTGGGTAGTTGCGGCAGGTTGCTGTTATATGCCAGCGTCTATGAAAACGCAAGCGAGTGCGCTCAATCGATTATTTCCTGCGGTTCTATGTCCATCAGGTGGCCTTCGGCGGCCCAGCGAACAACGCCGCCGCGCAGACTGATTACGTTATTGATACCCTGCTCGTTTAAAAAGCGGCAGACCTGGGCGGAGCGGCTGCCGGTACGACAGTAGATCACGATCTGTCTTGGTGATGCCGAGAAAAAACCTAGTTTGAGGGGCACAAGATGCATGGATAGTGATTTCGCATTGGGCAGGACGCCGCGCGCAATCTCTACCGGCGTGCGAATATCGACCAGCTCGAAGTGGTCCTGATTAACTAACATGCGTGCCAGGTCGGCAACGCTTATTTCCTTTATTCTCGACATTTCACCCAGGCGCAAGGAACGAAAACTGTACTGCCGGGTCGATACTATTCTAATATGGCGTTATTTCCAATCGAACCACCTCACATGTTCCTCCGATTCTGCCACCCCAGCCACCTGCGTCTATGGTTGCGCTCGGTAATCGCTCTGGTGCTGGCTTTGGCCACCGGTCTTGCCCCGGCCGCATCGGAACTTCCGAGCCTGGGTGAAAATTCTGCCTTTAACATCGAGCGTGAGACGCGCCTGGGGGCATCGGTGTACGACAGGTTACTCGCCGTGGGGCTGGTCGAAACCAATCCGATACTGGATCGCTACATCAACGAACTCGGTCATCGACTGCTGGCCGGGCTCGATATGCGCCTGCGAGATTACCGTTTTTTCATCATGCGCGACGATTCGGTGAACGCGTTCGCCCTGCCCGGTGGGTACATCGGCGTCAATCGCGGTTTGATAGCCCATGCACAAACCCAGCATCAACTGGCCTCGGTAATGGCCCATGAAATTGCCCACGTGCGATTGATGCATGGACTCGACCAGATGAGAAAGAGCGGCGAAGTGAATACTGCAACTATCCTGACCATGCTCGCAGGCCTGTTGCTTGGGTCTGTCGATTCACAGGTAGGCTCGGCGGTATTGTTTGGGGGCGCTGCGGCGGGTCAGCAGGCGATGGTCAACTTTACGCGTGAGAATGAATACGAGGCGGATCGCCTCGGCATTGAATTAATGTATGACGCGAACTTCGACACCAATGGAATGGTCGAGTTTTTTACCATCATGACCAGGCTTTCAGGCAGCAGCGAATTCGGTGATATCGAGTACCTGCGCACGCATCCGGTCGGCAGTAACCGTATTGCCGAGTCTATTGCACGGGTCAAGAACAAGCCCGGGAGCGGAGACCAGGTCGATCATTATGCGCTCTTCAAGGATTACCTTATTTATGTCAGCAGTTCACAGATGGCGAACCAGGGAAGCCAATACCTGCGGGCACTGGCGGCCATCAAGGCGCGCGCCTATCAACAGGCCGACGCAATGCTCGAGACTCTGTATCGCTCGAATAACGAGAATGTCTGGTACGGCGTAGCCTATGCAGAAAATCTCGAACATCTGGGTCGAGATACAGAAGCGGAAGAGGTGTATCGGCACCTGCTGGATATTTTTCCGGACGATTACGTATTATCGATGGGGTTGCTGCGCCTGCTGAATCGCAGTGGCCGTTCGCAGGCTGCGCTTGATATCGCAAGACGCCTCGAATTTGAGTATCCGCGCGAGCAGGAGGTTTATTTTGTTCTGTCTGAAATCTATAAATCGCTGCGTAAGCCGGCCTTGCAATTGATGGCTGAGGCCGAGTTCCACCGCTTGAATGGCAACACTCAACAGTCTATCCGCCTCTATGATCAGGTATTGGCTTCGAGTGATGCAGACCCCACGACTATTTCCAAGGCGCGCGAAAAGCGGCTGCAACTGCTAAAGCAGTAAAAATTCCGCGGTAGTTCCTGATTTCTTGGTAGAATCCGCCAAATTTTGCCACGGCGATCAACATGTACATCAATTTCCAGGCGCTCGGATGCCGGCTGAACGAAGCCGAGCTGGAAACCTGGGCCAATCAATTCATGCAACGCGGACATCAGGTCACTGCCGACGCGGAGGAAGCCGATGTCGTGGTGTTCAACTCCTGCGCGGTGACCGCACAGGCTGATCGTAAATCGCGTCAGCAAATCGCGCGACTGCAGCGCCGTAACCCGACGGCTAGCCTGGTGGTCACCGGTTGTCACGCCAGTCTCAATCCCGAGGCCGTAAGATCCAGCCTGGGCGTCGACCTGGTGGTCGATAACCAACACAAGGAGCAACTGGTCGAGCAGGCACTGCAACTGGTCGGTGAAGACGGCGATAGCGTATCCGGAGCGCTTGTTGAGTCGCCTAACGCATTGTTGGTGCGTGGTCGGCATCGCGGTTTCGTCAAGATCCAGGACGGGTGCCGCTACCGCTGTACCTATTGCATTGTAACCATTGCGCGTGGTGATGAGCGCAGCCGCAGCGAGACGGATATTCTCGCGGAAATCAATCGCCTGCATCAGCAGGGAATCCAGGAGGTGGCGTTAACCGGCGTCCACGTCGGTGGTTATGGTAGTGATATCGATTCCAGCCTTTACCGCTTGCTGCGGCAGATTCTCGCGTATACCGATATGCCGCGTATTCGCCTGGCTTCGGTTGAACCCTGGGATCTGGAGTCGAATTTTTTCGAGCTTTTCGAGAATCCGCGTTTGTTGCCGCACATGCATCTGCCGATCCAGAGTGGTTGCGATACCGTATTGCGACGCATGGCAAGACGCTGCAAGACGGCTGAGTTTGCACGTCTTGTGGAACAGGCGCGCAGCGCAGTTCCGTTGTTTAATGTGACCACAGACCTGATTACCGGATTTCCGGGTGAGACGGATGATGAATGGCGTCAGACCATGGATTTCGTTGCCAGTGTCGGTTTTGGACACATGCATATCTTCCCATTTTCGGCACGCTCAGGTACCAAGGCTGCGCGGCTGCCGGAACAGTTGGGCGGCGCGATAAAAAAAGCGCGTAGCCGGGAGATGCACGCCCTGGCGGCCGAGCTCAAGCAGCGCGAGCTGGCGCGCCACATCGGCAGCGAGGTGGAGGTATTGTGGGAACAGCAGATCAACCCTGATTCCAGTCAATGGATTGGATATACCCCGCATTATCACAAGATCATCTCCTGCGATTCGAATATTAGCGCCTCCAGCATCACTCGGGTCAGTGTCGATGCCCTGTCCGTGGATGCAACGATGTTAGCTAATCATGCCCGACAGGCACAGGTTCCGCTGGCCGAGTTCGGTTAGTGCTCTGAACCCGTTATATCACCTTGAAAGAGCACTAGCATGACATCGCCATCAGCGCCAGGAAAGTGCCAGATTCGCCAGCAGTCGGGTCTTGCCTGGCAGTTCGAGGATGCACATTTCGACCCTCGTTACTGGCAGCACAAGGAAGGTTTCAAGGCCACTATCGGTGGTCGCGGCGGTAGCTGTATGATCGACCTCGACGGCCATAGGGCGGTGTTGCGCCGCTATCATCGTGGTGGCATTGCCGGCAGCCTGTTCAGCGACCAGTATCTGTGGCTGGGTCAGTCGAGGTCACGCCCCTGGCGTGAATGGGATGTGCTGATCCGCGCCCGTGAGGCCGGTCTGCCGGTGCCGGAACCGGTTGCCGCCTGCACCTGCCGTAGCGGGCTGCTGTATCGCGCCGCGTTAATCACCTTCTTCCTCGACGATACCGAGATGATGACGCAGCGCTTGCAGCGTCAGACACTGTCGCGGGAATGCTGGCGAAATCTGGGGCTGCTGATCAAGCAAATGCACGTCGCGGGCATCCACCACGCGGATCTTACCTCTGACAACATACTAATCGATTCCAGTGACCGTCTTTACCTGGTCGATTTTGACAAGGCGCGTATCATGACCGGGCTTGATGACTGGCAATGGCAGCCGCTGCACCGCTTTCAGCGGTCGATTGAAAAGCGCCATAAAAATCAACACCTGCATTACGACGATGACGACTGGCAGGTGCTGATGGATGCCTATCAGTCCTGACAGCGCTAACGAGTAGCATCTTTATTCCGCGATTGTCGTGTCGGCTGTCTGTGTCTGCGCCTGGCGGGAAATGCGTGCATTACCCGGGCTCGGGATGCGAGCTGCAGTGTCCCTTTAACTGGTGACGACGCTGGCCGTAAAGCTGGTACGGAGCAAACTCAATGCGACTTAGCCAGAGGGCTCCGGTAGATGGTGCGCGATCGCGTCCAGGTAAACCTGCAGGATGTCGGGCTGGCGCGCCAGCCTGGCCTGTGCTTCCTTTGCCAGCGCCTGCGCGCGTTCAGGCTGCTCCAGCAAGCCCATGATGGCGCTCCAACAGGCGTCGATAGTCTTGATCTGGATTATGCCCTGACCGGCGCCGAGCAGTTTAATATCGGCGTCGATATTACTGTCCGAAGGCCCGGTAATTATCGCGCAACCGAGACTGGCTGGCTCAATCAGATTGTGTCCGCCGGTATCATCAAACGACCCACCCATGATGACGACTTCGGCATGAGCCATTAGCTGGCTTAATTCACCCAGCGTATCAGCCAGGTAAACTTCGGTTTCTGCCGTCACCGGTTGTGACTGACTGCGCACTGCGTAGCGTAAACCGAGACCGTCGATTTCGGCCTGAATGGCCCGGCTGCGAGCAGGATGTCGGGGAGCGATGACCAGCAATCTCGACTGCGCTGCAGCGGGCCGGCTGGCGAGGAAGGCCAGTTCCTCGCCAGCATGACTGGAAGCCAGCAGCAGGTATTCGCGATCGACCAGGCGCACCGGGTTGGTCGGGGTCTGGCGCTGTGCTTTCAGGTTACCCAGTATGCGAATGCGTGCGGGGCTGGCGCCGAGGCTTTGTAGCGCTTGCTGATCTGCACGACTGCGGGTAAGGATTTCCGAGAAGTATTCGAGTGTATGAGCGAGCAGGGCGCGCACGAATCTGTTGGCCTCGAGGGACCTGGCGGATAAACGCGCGTTAACCAGCAGCAGTCCGACATCGTGATGCCGCGCCTGGTAGAGCAGCTCGGGCCAGAGCTCGGTTTCCATGATCAAGCCGAGCTTGATGTTGTTACGCGTAAAGAATCGGCGGCAGTGCCAGTAACAATCGATGGGAATGACGGTGCTGCGCACAGAATCAGCAAAGTCGCGTTGTATGGCCTGCAAACCGCTGGCGGTAAAGCTGGTGAACAGGACCTTGTGACCACCGTCCATCAGCGCATGTACCAACGGAGTGATGGCGCGAACTTCTCCTACCGAAGCAGCGTGCACCCAGATACGCGGGTCCTGGTCGAGCTTGTCGTGATCTGGCCCGTCGTGATCTGTCCTGTCGCGCGACATTCGCATCGAGCGGTAACAACCTAGTGCGTACCTGCGCCCGTGCTGTAATGCGTGAATCATCCACAACGGGTAAAGCAGCAGTGCCAGCAGACGATAGGCGAGACCCGGGGCAGTGGCGTTCATCTGCGTTTGTTCACAGCTGCTCATTCATAAAAAGGAGCCTCACCGGGTGGGCGGGTTTTAAAGCGCTTTTGTATCCACATGTAGTTCTCGGGAAAAATGCGGACCCAGTTTTCGATTGACCTGTTAATGGCAGTTGCGTCTCTGATTTCATCGCCGCTGGGGAAATCCTCAAGCGGGGCGCCGATGTGCAGGAGGTATCCCGTACCATCCTGTTTGCGTTCAGGGTAATACGGTAGCATCGCGGCATTGGCTGCCTGCGCCATGCGCGAGCTAGCCGAAATGGTTGCCGCCTCAATCCCCATGAAGGGGGCGAAGACATTGCGTTCGCGGGTAAAATCCTGATCGGGAGCGTACCAGGTGGGAACCTGATTGCGAATGCCTCTGATGAACTGGCGAGTGTTTTTGCTCGAGACTATATCAACCAGGTAACTATGGCGACGCGTGTAGAGATAGCTGTCGAACATCGCGTTGCGCTGGGTGCGATACAGACCTTGCAGGGGCATGAACAGGGTCAGCAGTCGGCCACCGATTTCGAGGCTGGTGTAATGCCCTGTCAGCAGGATGGCACCGCGTCCGCTCGCCAGTACTGCGTCGAGGTGTTCACGCCCCCGGATTTCGACCAACGACTTAAGCTTGTGCGCGCTCCACCACCAGCACATGGCCATTTCAACCAGCGATACACCCAGGTTGCGATAGCATTCAGACTTGATGCGGTTTCTTTCTTCGAGAGATTTATCAGGAAAACAGCGGGCGAGGTTGGTATCGACGATTTTCTGCCGTGATCCGGACAGCAGCAACAGCAATCGCCCCAGCAGACGGCCGATACCTGTCGCGCTGCGATAAGGCAGCAGAGTGACCAGGCGCAAGGCTGCGAAAGTGCACCACAACGGCCAGAATCGGGGGTGTAAATAATCGCGCGCTTTGAAAAGTACGGAGCTTTGCGCGCCCATTTTTACTGCTTGATCAGGAAATCATTGGTATCTTTCAGGTCGTCTTCCGTAAGGATACCTGCCGCCTGTTTGAGGCGCAGCTTGTTGAGCAGGTATTCGTAACGTGAGCCCGCATAGTCGCGTTGGGTGCGATAGGTTTCACGCAGCGAGATCAACACGTCGACGGAAGTTCGCGTGCCGACCTCAAACCCGGCCTGGGTAGCATCGCGGGCGATCTGGGTCGATTTAAATGCCTGCTTGAGCGCCTTCACCTGGCTGATGCCTGAAACCACGTCGAGATAGGCAGTACGCGATTGTTGCACTGCCAGCCGGCTTTGCAGTAATGATGTATTTTGCGCTGCCCGGAATTGCGCTTCGGCCTGGGTCCGTTCGGCGGGGAGGCGGCCGCCGGCATACAGGGGAATTTCCAGTTCGATACCAACCGTGAGGTTGTCACGATCTGTATCACCGAGCAGCTCATCGTCGACATCGATGCTTTCGTAGCTGGCGACGAAGTCAAGGGTGGGGTAGCGGTTACGATAGTTTTTGTCGCGATCATAACGCGCTGCATTGAGATTTTCCTGCGCGGCGAGCAGCTCGAGATTATTGTTCAGTGCCAGCGTCACCCAGGCCTCCACCGAGACCGGATCGGGGAGCGACAGTTTGAGGTCGTCGCCGAGCGGTGCCAGTTTCCTGATTGAATTGTCAGCGGTTAGCACCACCAGCGCCTGCCATGCGTTTTCGAGGATGTTTTCGGCGAGGATCACCTGCGCTTCGGAATTGTCGAAACTGGCCTGGGCTTCCACCACGTCGGTAATTGCGATGAGCCCGACTTCAAAGCGTTTTTGCGCTTCCTCGAGCTGGCGTGCAATGGCAGTCCGCTCTGCGTAGGTGAAGTCAACGTTGTCCTCGGCTGCGAGAATGCTGAAATAGGTTTGCGCAACGCGCAGCAGCAGTGACTGGCGTGCGTTATTCAGCCGCGCCAGTTCTGCTCGAGTGTTCGCTTCGGCGATTTCGATGTCACCGTCGAACTCAGTGTTATAAAGCGACTGCGTCAGATTGAGGCCATAACGCGTGTTGTCAGAGCTGCTGGAACCGGTGTCCGCATCGTCTGCCTCGATACGACGTCCCTCCGCATTGAAGAACACCTGCGGCCTGTTTCTTGACTGAGCCAGCGGCAAAGCTTCAATGGCGGCCAGGTAGTTGGACTCGGCGATCATCAATTCGGCATCGTTTATGAGTGCCAGACGATAGACGGTAATCAGGTCTTCGGCTGATGAGGTTTTCCACCAGGACAGGGAGACCAGAATTATGGCGAGCATTAGCGCGGACTTTGACAAGGGTGTTTCCATTAGTGGTTTTGTTAGCAAAGTGGATTATAGAGAATCTGCTAACTTATTCATAAAAAGCTTTATACCATAAACGAGCTTAGTAGAGAGGCATATCGCGATCCACCTCGCGCGCCCAGGCATCAACGCCGCCATCGAGGTTAATCAGGCTTGCTGTCATCTGGCCCTGCAAAAAGCGGATGACCTGCTGGCTGCGAACTCCGTGGTGACAGATGACGACAATTTCACCGGATTCGGGCAAATCCGCGACACGTTGCGGAAGTTGCCCCATCGGCAGGTTGGTGCTGCCTTCGATATGACAGATTTCGAATTCCCAGGGTTCCCTGACGTCCAGCAACAGCGGTGAAGCCTGTTGCAGATATGCCACCATTTCGGTTGCGCTCATTGAGGACATGGCTTACCCCGCAGTTTGCAGGCGGGGCAAATCGGTCTCGAACAGCGATTGCGTCGTCCATTCGGCGGCACCGACGCGCGTAATCAGCAACGCCTCCATAGCGGGGGAGTGACCGCAGATGACAAACATCCTGCCGCCCAGCTTGAGCGCCTGCTTCAGGTTTTCCGGCACCGCGGGGAGGGAGGCGGTAACCGCAATGGCATCGTAGGTTTCCGGGGCATCGAGCTGCGCAAGGGTCTTTTGCACAAATTCAACCTTGTCGGGTCCCAGGGGACTGATATTGGCACGTGCCCGTTCTATGATGCCAGCACTGGCATCGATGCTGGTGACGTGCCCGGCGAGCGCGGCGAGACAGGCCGAAATATAGCCACTGCCGCTGCCGACCTCCAGGACCTGATCGTCGCTGCTGAGCAGGAGTGCCTGCAACATCCGCCCTTCCACGGTCGGTGGCAACATGCGCACGCCATCTGCAAGCGGAATTTGGCAGTCGGCATAGGCGAGCCCACGGTAAATCGGGTCGACAAAATCCTCTCGACTAAGCTGCTCGATCACGCTCAGGACCTGGTTGTCGAGTACTTCCCAGGGGCGGATCTGTTGCTCGATCATGTTGAACTTTGCGATTTCAGTGTTGTTCATTGGCGTCGATGGTTGTGGAGGATGAATGCGCGACAGTATATAACATTGGCCGGCAGGTTATCACCAGTCGTTGCTGGCATAATTGTGGGTTATTTCCTCGTGTGGCTCGATGTCGCGCAATGCCACCACGCTGAGGTCGTCGTAGTAGCAGGCATTGGGCTTATTCGAATGGTTGATGTACCTGAGGTCGCAGAGGACTTCTATTCCCTCGCTTGCGCTAATCCACAGAACATAATCACCGTCGGTCGAACATGGTTTGCCGTTTAGCCATCCGATAATGGCGCCACTGGGAATAGTGGTATTGGCAAAAAGCCCTTTGCCGTGAATGGTGCTGTCGGCTACATAGGTATTGTCAGGCATTTAACTTGTGTATTTTTGTATTTAAAGGCTATTATTTTACAACTATCGATGACATTCAAGAGCCGCAAATGATCGACAGAAACATAAAATTAGGCAGTTTCATTCCGGGTTTGCTGTTATCTATGATGAGTTATAACGCCGCTTATGCCTCCGGATTCGCCCTGATAGAGATGAACGCGAGCGGTCAGGGCAACGCCTATGCCGGCGCCGCGGCCCACACCAACAATGCATCGACGGTTTACTTCAACCCCGCGGGCATGATGAATCTCGAGGGTGAGCAACTTTCGTTTGTGGGACATATTGTCGATCCCAGTGCCGATTTCAATAACGATGGGTCGAAGCTGAATGATGCGGCCGGAGGCGCGCCTTTAACCGGTAAAGGCGACGATGGCGGAGAAACTGCATACCTGGCCAATGCTTACTGGGTAAAACCGCTGAATGACAAAACGACCTTTGGCATGGGTGTCTATACGCCGTTTGGATTGAAAACCGACTATGACGATGACTGGGTGGGGCGTTACCACGGGATACTTTCCGATCTGAAAACCCTTAACTTCAATCCGAGTCTCGGATATCGCGTCAACGACAAGCTTTCCATCGGCGGTGGTGTGAATATGATGCTGGCCAAGGTGGAGCTGAGCAGCGCGATTGATTTCGGGACTATCTGCACGGGTTTGGCGCCGACAACCTGTGTGCCGGCCGGCGCTACCCCGCAGGAAGCTGATGGCAAGGCGGATCTCGACGGTGACAATTACGACGATCTCGCTTTCGGATTCAACCTCGGGCTTGCCTACATGATTTCCAAGCAAACCACCATCGGTGTCGCCTATCGCTCCGAAGTCGATATCGATGTCGAAGGTGACGCCGATTTCAAATTACCGGACAACCCGGCGGTGCAGGGCGTTATCGGAATGACACCGTTGTTCGTGGATACGGACCTCAAGGCCGACGTCACCCTGCCGGCGAGTTTCTCGGTCAGCCTGGCACACCAGGTGGGTAAGTTTACCTGGCTTGGCGATGCCACCTGGACCGGCTGGAGTTCGTTCGACGAATTGCGCATCAGATACGACAATCCCGCGCAACCCGATACGGTAACAACCGAGGACTGGGACGATACCATGCGTTACTCGGTCGGAGTCGATTATCAGTATTCCGATTCACTGGTACTGCGCACCGGACTGGCGTTTGACGAGTCCCCGGTACCGAGCGCGGAAAGGCGCACCCCGCGCCTGCCGGGTGAAGATCGCACCTGGGTTTCACTGGGATTTACTTACCTCGCCAGTAGCACCATCTCGTTCGATGTCGGTTATTCGCATCTGTTTATCGACGATGCCAAGATCGACAACACGTTAGAATCCGAGACGGAAGGCCTGAATGCGACGCTGACCGGTGAATACGACGGCGAAGTCGATATCCTCAGCGCCCAGCTGAACTGGAATATCGAGTAATGCAACTGCGTCCGGTAAATTGATACTCGACGCTTTCTGACTATCTACCTGAATCCGTTATGAACCTGCGGATTCAGGTATCCACTTTAAAACCCAACACCGCTAAAGCGCTGCCCGGCCAGCTGTTACTATCCTGCCTGACGTCGAAGCGTTCGTATTCGAGTCGATCGGGGTAGACCTTGCGTAGCCCGTCGAAATGGGCGGCAAATTCATCATCCTGCAGATCTGCTCCAGCCATCAGGGCATCGTGGTCACGCCAGATATTGCAATGCTGCTGCAACAGGTCCTGCCAGAATTCGAGCCTGGAGCCGGTTACCTGGCAATGGAGTTGCTGTCGCGACGGTAGTTGCTGCGACATATGCCAACGGGAGGTCAGGTTGAAATGTTCACCCGCTGCATCGAGCACCATTTGCGTGCCGCGCAAGCGCCCTTCAACGCTATAGCCGGCGATATGCGGTGTCGCCAGATCGACCCGCCGCAGGAGTTTACGCGACGGCATCGGCTCGTTCTCCCAGGTATCGAGAAACACCCGCAGGTCGTCGCGCCGGTTTAGCAATTGCAGTAACGCGTGATTGTCGATCACTTCGCCGCGCGCCGCGTTTATTAATACGCATCCAGCGCGCAGCGATTGCAGGCGTTGCGCATTCAACAGGTGAAACGTCGGGTGCTTGCCGCTTCGTGTCAGTGGGACGTGCAGGCTGATTAAATCGCATTCTCGCAGGATCGTATCGAGTTCGACGAAGGTCTGGCTGGATTGCCCCGCCTGCTGCAGAGGCGGGTCGCAGACCAGGCATTCGATGCCGAGTGTCTCGAGTTTCTGCTGCAGGCGTGAACCGACGTTGCCGCAGCCGATAATACCGGCCCGCAGTTGCAAAGGATCGAAACCCTTGCGCCGGGACAATGCGAACAAACCGCTGATGACGTATTCCGCGGCGCCCTCGGCGTTGCAACCCGCCGCGTTGCTAAAGCCGATATTAGCGGCAGCCAGGTAATCCAGATCGATATGATCGGTGCCGATAGTAGCGCTGCCGACGAACTCGACCGGCGTACCCTGCAGCAAGGTCGCGTCAACCCGGGTTACGGTACGAGTGATCAGGCAACGGCAATCCTGCAGATTCGCGCGCGTAATGTCACGTCCCGGCATCAGCTCGACTTCACCGAGATCGCGGAACGCCGCCGCCACTTGCGGAATATCTTGATCCGCGAGAATTTTCACGTCAGGCAAAAGCGCTCGACCAGTTCCTCGATCATTTTGATGGTCGGTTCGATCTGTGCGATCGGCAGGAATTCGTCGGGCTGGTGGGCCTGGTTGATCGAGCCCGGGCCGATGACGATGGTCTCGGTCTGCATCGCATTGTAGTAGGGCGCCTCGGTGCCGAAAGCGCCGCTGCTGCACTGTTTGCCGGTGAGATGGGTCAGGTAATGGGCGATTTCGCTGGCCGCGTCGGTGTCCATCGGTTTGCCCTCGCCATAGGTTTGCGTGTGCAGCTGCAGCCCGCGTGCGTCGGCAATCGCGGCCGCCATTTCCTCGAGGTCAGCCTGCAGGCTTGCGTATGACATCGACGGCAGAAAACGAATATCGATCATCAGTCTGCAGGCGCCGCAGATGCGGTTGGAATTATCGCCGCCATGTATGTGGCCGAGGTTCATGGTGGGCGCAGGAATAGTAAACGCCGGGTCGTTGTACTGCTTCTCGATACGCTCACGGTAGGCGAACAGCGCGGTCATGTAATGATACATGCCCTCCAGCGCGTTGTTACCCAGCGATGGGTCGCTGGCATGACCGGACTGGCCGACAAACTCTACCGACATCGTCAGGCTGCCCTTGTGCTGGCGCATCGGCGTCAGGTCGGTTGGTTCACCGATAATGCAGTAGCGCCCGAGCTTGCGACCATTGTCGGCAATCAGGCGTGCACCATTCATCGTGGTTTCTTCGTCGGCCGTAGCCACCAGCGTGAGTGGGCGTTTGAGTTTGCCGAGATTAACGCTGGAGCTGGCCGCCAGTGCCAGTGCCAGGAAACTCTTCATGTCGCAACTGCCGAGCCCGTATATTCGATCCTCGGTCTGGTGTGCGCTGAACGGATCGCTGGACCACAACTTCGGGTCACAGGGTACGGTATCGGTGTGGCCCGACAGTACCAGGCCGTCACTGCCACTGCCGGCGCGCGCGACCAGGTTCGACTTGTGTTCATCGACCGCCTGAATTTCGACGTCGAAACCGAGGCTCGCACTCCACTCGGCAACCTTGTCGATGACGCCGCGATTACTCATGTCGATGTCTGCATGCATGCTACTGACCGACGGCGTGCCGATGAGTTCAGCGATCATCTCGCGGGTGCCTGGCAGCTTTGTGTTCATGCTGCGTTTAGTCGTCGAGCAGGTCGGTAACGGCGCCCTCGGATGCGGAACTGACCAGGCGTGCGTACTTGGCCAGCACACCGCGCTTGTAGCGCGCTTTGGGTGCCTTCCAGTCCTGCGCCCGACGTTTCAGTTCGGCGTCGCTCAGGTCGACATTGACCTGGCGCTTTTCCGCGTCAATGGTAATCGTGTCACCATTTTTAATCAGTGCAATCGGGCCGCCAACGGCCGCCTCTGGCGTCACGTGGCCAACGACGAAACCGTGCGAACCACCGGAAAATCGGCCATCGGTCAGAAACGCGACATCTTTACCCAGACCCTTACCCATGATAGCCGAAGTTGGCGATAGCATTTCACGCATACCCGGACCGCCCCTGGGGCCCTCGTAGCGCACAACAATGACATCGCCTTTTTTGACAGTGCCGTCGAGGATCTTTTTCAATGCCTGCTCTTCGGAGGCGAACACGCGTGCCTTGCCGGTGAAAGTCAGGCCTTCCTTGCCGGAAATCTTGGCGACGGAACCTTCGGGCGCGAGGTTGCCACGCAGGATGACGAGGTGGCTATCCTTCTTGATAGGATTGTCGAGCGCGTGCACGATGTCCTGGCTCGCAGGATAAGGTTTTACCTTTGCCAGGTTCTGCGCCAGCGTTTTGCCGGTGACGGTCAGGCAATCACCGTGCAGCAGGCCGGCATCGAGCAGCATTTTCATTAACGGCTGGATGCCGCCGATCTCGATCAATTCGGACATCATCGCGCGGCCACTGGGGCGCAGATCGGCCAGTACGGGTACGCGTTTGCCGATGCGGGTGAAGTCGTCGAGCTTGAGCTTGACGCCGATCGAAGAGGCCATGGCGAGCAGGTGCAGCACAGCGTTGGTGGAACCGCCGACCGCGATGACGATGGTGATCGCGTTTTCAAACGCCTTTTTAGTCATGATATCGCTGGGACGGATATTGGCCTTGAGCAGGCGCACGGCGGCTTTACCGGCTTCGATGCAATCTGCTGTCTTATCGTGTGAAATGGCCGCCTGTGCCGAACTGTTGGGCAGGCTCATACCCATCGCTTCGATTGCCGAAGCCATGGTGTTGGCGGTATACATGCCGCCACAGGAACCGGGGCCCGGGATCGCGGTGCATTCGATTTCCTTGAGTTCCTTTTTGGTTATTTTGTTCTGCGCCTGTGCACCGACCGCCTCGAACACCGACACCACATCGGTAGGTTTATGTTTGTGACAACCCGGCATGATGGTGCCGCCGTAGACGAAAACCGAGGGGCGATTGAGGCGTGCCATGCCCATCAGGCAGGCTGGCATGTTCTTGTCGCAGCCACCAATGGTCACCAGCGCGTCGAAGCCCTGGCAGCCGACCACGGCCTCGATGGAATCGGCGATAACTTCGCGCGATACCAGTGAGTATTTCATGCCCTCGGTACCCATCGAAATACCATCGGAGATGGTGATGGTGTTGAACACTACAGCCTTGCCACCGCCGGCATTGGCACCTTCCGCTGCCTTCAGGGCGAGCTGATCGATGTGCATGTTGCACGGCGTTACCATGCTCCAGGTGGAGGCGATGCCGATCTGCGGTTTCTTGAAGTCGGCATCGTCGAAACCGACTGCTCTGAGCATAGAGCGGCTCGGTGCACGTTCGACTCCGTCGACAACCTGCGACGAAAATTTACGGGGATCGGGTTTGCTGGAAGAGGTCTTTTTAGTGGCCATATTGATTCTTGGGAATTGGGTGAAAAAGGGAGTAAGCGAGGGCGCTAGGTTAGGCAAAGCTGAATTGCGATGCAAGCGAATAAATCTTGGCGGCAACCCCAAAAAAGCGCTTTTCCACCTATACTCAAGTGTTATTCGAAGTTAATCCGAAGCGTCATGCCCGAAGCAATTTTGATAGCTACCATTTCCGCGCTCACTGCAGCGGGGCTGGTGTGGTATTCGATGAAAGCAGCTGTGGCGCAACCCTTGCCCGTGCCACCGCTCGCTGAGAGCAGTCGCCTGAACGGTTTGATCGAAGCAACCGTCGGTACCACGGGTGAAACCTACTTCTACGCATTGGTCAGGGAGCTGGCGTTGTTCCTGCAGGTTGATGCCGTATTCCTGGCGAGTTGTATCGACGACGAGGAACAGGGCTACGAAAGCCTGGCCTACTGGTGTGATGGCAGCTACATCATGAATCATCGACTTTCCCTGCAATATAGTCTCGGCGGGGAAGGTGGGAATTTCTGGTACATGGAGAACTCGGCCAGCAAGTTATTCCCCAACTCACGTCTGTTACGCGAACGTTTCCAGGTATCCGGTTTTTTTGCCGTAAAACTGCAGGATTCATCGGGGCGCCAAATCGGCCTGCTGGCCGGACTGAATCGTGCGCCACTGCATCCCGCCGATAGCGATACGCAGATGATCAAACTGTTTGCCGCACGAGCCTCGTCGGAACTCGAGCGCAAGCTCGCGCTCGGCGAAACCCTGATGGAGAAAGAGCGCGCCCAGATTACCCTGCACTCGATTGGTGACGGTGTGATTACCACTGACAGTGATGGCAGCATTGACTACATGAACCCGGTCGCCGAGGCTTTGACCGGATGGCGCTTCCACCAGGCGATGGGATTGTCGATGGAGGCCGTGTTACATCTCGAGGATGAGCAAAGCGGCCATGTCATCCCCGATCCGGCGCAGCACTGTCTGGCAGAGAAGCGGGTGATTGCGCCGAAAACCGATAACGTTCTGATTTCGCGCACGGGTGAGCGTTTCTCGATCCAGGGTACCGCGTCGCCGATGATCGATGCCCAGGGCATTAGCATCGGTGTGGTGCTGGTGTTTAAAGATGTTTCCGCGTCACGGCGTATGCAGAAAAAGATGGTGCACCAGGCAACGCATGATCCGCTTACCGGGTTGGCCAACCGTGTTGAGTTCGAGCAAAGGCTGGATTCGGCGCTGCAGTCGGCCAAAGATTTCGAAAACACGCATGCGCTGCTGTTTCTAGACCTCGATCAGTTCAAAATCGTCAATGATAGTGCGGGGCATGTCGCCGGAGACGAATTGCTGAAGCAGGTTTCGGCCCTGCTGGCAGGGCAGCTGCGTGGTCGCGATACGCTGGGCCGCCTCGGCGGTGATGAATTCGCCGTGTTGCTGGAAAACTGTCCGCTCGCCAAGGCCAGCAAGGTGGCCGAGATGTTGATCGATGCGATCCGTGAGTATCGCTTTGTCTGGGACCAAAAGACATATCGGGTCGGGGTCAGTGTGGGCATTGTGCCCATCCTCGCCGATTCCCTGTCGCGCAAGCAATTGATGCACGATGCCGATCAGGCCTGCTACGTGGCAAAAGATCTCGGGCGCGGTTGTGCCTACACTCACAGCGATGCCGAGTCGGCGCGAACCAGTCGGCTGGGCGAGAAGCTGCAGCGCAAGGATATTGACGATGCGCTCGCCGATGAGCGTTTCCTGTTGTTGTACCAGCCGATCGTCGCCCTCAACGACGATCAAACCCGTTTGCATCGACGGGTCGAAGTGTTGCTGCGCATGCTGGATGAGAATAATCAGGTGATTACCCCTGGAGCCTTCCTTCCGGCCGCCTCTCGCTTCGGTCTGGTCACCCAGATCGATCGCTGGGTAATCCATCGGGTATTGCGCGCATACGCGCATGTATTCATGCAGAATCCGGATCTGGTGGTGGGGTTGAATCTGTCGGCATCTTCGTTGGCGGACGAATCACTGGGCGATCACATGGAGCAGGTGTTTAGCGATACGATCGTTAAACCCGGTCAGGTTTGCTTTGAAATGTCAGAAGCCAGTTTCAGCCACAATCTGGCCAATGCCAGCCGTTTGATTAATCGTCTGCATGACATAGGTTGTCAGGTCGCTATCGACAACTTCGGCAGTGGCCTGGCAAATTTTTCCACACTCAAAGACCTGTCACTGGATTTCATCAAGATCGACGGACAACTGATTCGCGATATCGGCAGTGATGACGTCGACCTGACGATGGTAACCGCGATAAACAAGATGGCGCACCTGCTCGACATCCGTACCATCGCCGAGAATCTTGATAGCGAATTAGTCCTCGAAAGGCTTAATGTGATCGGTGTTGATTATGCCCAGGGCTTCTATCTGGGAGATTTGAAACCACTCGATAGCCTCGGCGAAAGCGTAGCCGATCACAGTGTGGCCGAGTTCCAGTTGTACCAGGTACCCTGATATCAGCCTGGCCT
>Ga0316190_10001139_pt1 | contig 19077 bp, 16 predicted proteins | sample Eddworburrow2_MG_FD_204929 | JGI IMG/M metagenome (GOLD analysis project Ga0316190, IMG submission 204929) | Coastal sediment microbial communities from Maine, United States - Eddy worm burrow 2 | ecosystem: Environmental > Aquatic > Marine > Coastal > Sediment | place: USA: Maine | collected... | reverse complement strand
ACTGGCGACATTCAGCTCGACGTAATCCAGCTGAACCTGTTCCGGCGCCATGAAGTTGTCTTTATTGGCATCGTAAAAAGCCTGCACAGCCTCTGCAGTGATTTTGTCAGGCTGTGAGTAATCAGCAGCCGACAATTTGAGATAGCTGACCTCCCGGCGCTGCTCCTTCACGCGGACAACCGCTTCCAGCTCGGCATCGGTGATAAATGTAGAATTACTGAGGGCGCGAGAAAATTGGTCCGTCGCCAAGGCCTGATGAATCTGCTGCTCATATTCACCAGTGGAAAACCCCTGCTGGCGCACGTTGCGCTCATAGGTGGCCTTGTCAAAGCGTCCATTAACCTGAAAGCTGGGAATGCTGGCTATGGTGCTGCGTACCATATTGGCACCGACACCCATGCCAAGTCGCCCAGTGGTCCCAACCAGCAGCTCACTACGTACCATGCGTTCAAGTACATCCTTGCGCATCTGGCCTTCATCAAACAGACCAGGGTCAAAGGCACCCCCCAGTTGCTGGCGGAGATTAGAGCGAAAACGCTGGTAGTTGTTTTCGAATTCACGCTCAGTGATTTCGCGGCCATCGACCGTAGCAACGACCGTTTCGCCGCCGACACCCAGGTAGGAGTTGATACCCCAAAGGGCAAAAGGAATACTGATTAGAATGACAATGACCCAGGCAAGCCAGCCTTGGGCGCTATCACGTATGGATTGAAGCATGATTATATTCTGTGAGTGTGGTTCATGCGCCTGAAAGAAAAAACGGGGTATCTAATCGATACCCCGCTCTTCAGGATGTTGGCGGAGTGGACGGGACTCGAACCCGCGACCCCCGGCGTGACAGGCCGGTATTCTAACCAACTGAACTACCACTCCTAAATCCTTGGTGGGTGCTGCAGGGATCGAACCTGCGACCCTCGCCTTGTAAGGGCGATGCTCTCCCAGCTGAGCTAAGCACCCTAACTGAAGGCGCGCTAGTTTACGGCATCCTTGAACGCTTTACCAGCCTTAAAACCAGGCGATTTTGATGCCTTGATATTGATGGTCTCGCCGGTCTGAGGGTTGCGGCCGGTACGGGCAGCACGCTCGCGCAAGGAGAAGGTACCGAAACCGATCAGAGATACCTGATCACCCTTCTTCATTGCGTCGGTGATGGCTTCAACCATACCGTCCAATGCGCGGCCAGCTGCTGCCTTGGAAATATCTGCAGCGTCTGCCATCGCCTCAATCAATTCAGCCTTATTCATTAACTTATTCTCCCCGAGGCCGGGTATAGGCCTATAAATTTAAAAACTGGAATCCCCAAATATGGGCGCTAAGATGCGCGCAAAAAAGCGGTTGAATTTATACCAAGCGGTTATGTACGCGTCAAGCTAGAAACATCTAAAACACAATAAATTCGATCCTGAGTATAGCATCTGACATGCCCAAATTTCTTGTGATTTTCGTCTCATTCGCAAAAGTTTTTTCACATCCTATAAAACGGTTGAGGAAAAGTTTCAAACCGTCTGTTATCAACCCATAATCATGCCGCGACTATGGGAAACCCACGTTCCGGCCAATACTGGCAAGAAATAAGGTCTGCTTGTCTGATAAGGAAATCGCATAAGGCAGCCGCCAGATGTTTTCCATTACCCTTGCTGACAGCCATATGCTATTAGTCAGCATCTGGCTGAGCCCTGCTAGTGCTTGGTCAGATCAGAGGATTTTTTTGAACCACTCTTCTTTTCTGCTCCCTTAGAGGAAGTGTCAGCCTGCTCTTTTTTAGCATCAACATCAGGCTCTTCCGGCATATAGCTCAACGCAATCTCAAGCACCTCATCAATCCATCTTACTGGTCTGATATCAAGATTGCTCTTAATGTTCTTTGGGAGATCCACCAGGTCACGTTCATTTTCCTGTGGAATAATGACCATTCCAATCCCCCCTCGGTGCGCCGCTAATAGCTTCTCTTTCAATCCACCAATGGGCAACACTTCACCGCGCAGTGTGATCTCGCCTGTCATGGCCACATCCGCCCGCACCGGCGCACGTGTCAGCGCCGATACCAGAGAAGTGCACATACCGATACCGGCACTGGGACCATCCTTAGGGGTGGCCCCCTCAGGGACATGGATATGTACATCAAATTTCTGGTAGAAATCGGGATCCACACCCAGGGCCTTGGCGCGACTGCGCACTACCGTGGTAGCAGCCTGGATCGACTCCTGCATGACATCGCCCAATTGCCCCGTGTAGGTGAATTTTCCTTTACCGGGCACCACTGCGGTCTCAATACGCAGCAGTTCGCCACCCACCTCGGTCCAAGCCAGTCCCGTCACCTGCCCAACCTCATCATGCTCCTCAGCCAAGCCATAACGGAAGCGTTGTACACCCAGGTATTTCTCAAGGCTGTTGGGGGTGACGACAATACGCTTCCCACCCTTCTTTAGCAGGATCTCTTTCACGACCTTGCGACAGATCTTGGCGATCTCACGCTCCAGGTTTCGCACACCTGCTTCCCGGGTAAAGTAGCGAACGATATCCCGAATCGAACCCTCCCGAATCTGCAGTTCCTTCTCTCCCAGGCCATTGTTCTCCATCTGCTTAGGCACCAGGTAGCGCTGTGCGATATTGACCTTCTCATCCTCGGTATAACCGGAAAGCCTGATCACCTCCATGCGATCCAACAGGGCGGGCGGTATATTGAGGGTGTTGGCGGTGGCTACGAACATGACCTCGGAGAGATCAAAATCAACCTCCAGGTAGTGATCCACGAAGGTATGATTCTGCTCCGGGTCCAATACCTCCAGCAGCGCGGAGGCGGGATCACCACGGAAATCCATGGCCATCTTGTCAATCTCGTCCAGCAGAAACAGGGGATTTCGGGTGCCGCTCTTGGACAGGTTCTGCAGGATCTTGCCCGGAAGCGCACCGATATAGGTGCGCCGGTGACCGCGAATCTCCGCTTCATCACGCACACCACCTAGGGCCATACGCACGAATTTCCGGTTGGTGGCACGGGCAATGGACTGTCCCACCGAGGTCTTTCCCACACCGGGGGGACCAACCAAGCACAGAATCGGCCCCTTGAGCTTACGCACCCGCTGCTGCACCGCCAGGTATTCCAGGATGCGCTCCTTCACCTTCTCCAGACCGTAGTGATCCTTCTCAAGCACATCCTCAGCCGCTTTCAAATCCATGCGGATCTTGGTGCGTTTCTTCCAGGGCACATTGACCAGGGTATCGATATAATTTCGCACCACCGTCGCTTCGGCTGACATGGGGGACATCAGCTTAAGCTTGTTCAACTCAGCCAGGGCCTTGGCCTTGGCCTCCTTGGTCATCCCGGCCTTTTCGATGCGGTTGCTGAGATCCTCGATCTCGTTCGGCGCCTCCTCCAACTCTCCCAGCTCCTTCTGGATCGCCTTCATCTGCTCATTCAGATAATACTCGCGTTGATTCTTCTCCATCTGCTGCTTAACGCGACCACGAATGCGCTTTTCCATCTGCAGGATGTCATTCTCGGACTCCATCAGCGCCATGAGGTGTTCAATGCGCTCACTCACATCCGGGGTTTCCAGAACCTCCTGCTTCTCTTCCAGTTTCAGCGACATGTGGGCCGCCAGGGTGTCTGCCAGACGGCTGGCATCATCGATGCCGGACAATGAGGTCAGCACCTCCGGCGGCACCTTTTTATTCAGCTTTACGTATTGATCAAAGAGGGTGATAGCCGAACGCATCAGCACCTCTTCCTCTCTCTGATCCAGCTTCAAGACATCCTGAATCTGTTCAACCTCGGCAGAAAAGAACTCCTCATCTTCCAGGAAGCGCTCCACCTTGGCCCGCTCCACACCCTCGACCAGTACCTTGACCGTACCATCCGGCAATTTGAGCAGCTGCAGAATATTGGCCAGTGTGCCGATCTGATGCAGATCATCAATAGCTGGGTCATCCACATCGGCACTCTTCTGTGCAATCAACAGGATCTGTTTGTTGTCCTGCATGGCCGAATCCAAAGCCTTAATGGACTTCTCACGCCCAACAAACAGGGGGATCACCATGTGCGGATAAACAACAACATCACGCAACGGCAGAACAGGCGTCACGCCTAGTGGACCAACAATCACTTCAGAAGCGGTATCTTCGGTACCCATCTCGGGTGTATCTCCTGGCAGACGGGATTCCTATCCGGGCACTCGACATCTCAAATTGATCGATTCGAGACCAGGAACAAGGAAACCAGTGAAAAACTAACCGGGCGCCTAAGCGCCCGGATCAGTATATGACTATCTAGAATGGTGGGGGCAAATGGCAAACTATTCAACCCCGAATACAGCAGCTTTTTGCGCGCCGGATACGTCCATCAGCGGCGCAATGAGATACCGGCGACCTATTTTTTGGAGATAGCGCGCTGCTTCTCCCCCCCCTCATAAATGATATAGGGGGCAGTCTCACCGGCAATGACGGATTCATCCACGACCACCTTACTGACATCATCCATGGTCGGCAGGTCGTACATGGTGTCAAGCAATACCTGCTCTAGGATGGTACGCAGTCCACGGGCACCGGTCTTGCGATCCATAGCCCGGCGAGCCACTGCGCGCAAGGCATCTTCACGCAACTCCAGCTCACATGCTTCCATCTCGAACAAGCGGCCATACTGTTTCACCAGGGCATTCTTGGGCTCGACCAGAATGCGCACCAAGGCCTCTTCATCCAGCTCCTCCAGGGTCGCAACCACGGGGAGACGGCCAACAAATTCCGGAATCAATCCGTACTGGATCAAGTCCTCAGGCTCAACATCACACAAGATCTCACCTACATTTCGCTTCTCATCTTTGCCGCGCACCTCAGCGGAAAAGCCAATACCACCCTTTTCAGAGCGGCTGCGAATCACCTTATCCAGTCCGGCAAAGGCGCCACCGACGATAAAAAGGATATTTGAGGTATCTACCTGCAGAAACTCCTGCTGAGGATGCTTACGCCCACCCTGAGGTGGCACCGATGCCACCGTACCCTCAATGAGTTTGAGCAGGGCCTGCTGGACACCCTCACCCGATACGTCACGGGTGATGGAAGGGTTGTCCGATTTACGTGAAATCTTATCGATCTCATCGATGTAGACAATGCCGGTCTGGGCCTTCTCTACATCATAATCACATTTCTGCAACAGCTTCTGGATGATATTTTCAACATCCTCACCCACATAGCCCGCTTCGGTAAGCGTTGTGGCGTCGGCGATGGTGAAGGGGACATTCAGCAAACGCGCCAGTGTCTCAGCAAGCAGCGTCTTGCCGGAACCGGTAGGGCCGATCAGCAGAATATTGCTTTTTGCGATCTCGATCGCATCCTTATCGCCTGCGGCATCCAGCCGCTTGTAATGATTGTATACAGCGACGGAGAGCACCTTCTTGGCACGGGCCTGGCCAATAACATATTGATCCAGTGTGGCATTGATCTCATGGGGTTTAGGAAGCTGGCTTTCCTGTTCCGTTCCGCCCTCTTCCATCTCCTCCCGGATAATGTCGTTACATAGCTCAACGCATTCATCACAGATGAAGACTGACGGGCCGGCAATCAGCTTGCGGACTTCGTGCTGGCTCTTGCCGCAAAATGAGCAATAGAGCAACTTGCCATCATCACCCTTGCCTTGCTTATCATCACTCATAACGCTTCCTCATTACCAAAAGCTCAGATCGTCCAGTATTCACTACGTTAGACCACCTGTTGCGCCATCATATCCCAATACTATCCAATGGCAATATCTCTACCACGACTTAAACGCCTTCCGCTCCCTGGGGACGCTCACTCAAAACCTTGTCAATCAGGCCGTACTCCACGCACTCTTCCCCGCTTAGGAAATTATCGCGTTCCGTATCCTGCTCAATCTTCTCCAGCGGCTGCCCCGTATGCTTACTTAGAATCCGGTTCAGGCGATCACGCACCAACAGGATCTCTTTGGCATGGATATCAATATCTGTTGCCTGCCCCTGGTATCCGCCGAGGGGCTGGTGAATCATCATCCTGGAGTGGGGCAGACAGCAACGCTTGCCCTGCTCACCGCCAGCAAGCAGCAATGCGCCCATGCTTGCTGCATGGCCAATACATAAGGTACTGACGTGGGGGCGAATAAACTGCATGGTGTCATAAATTGCCAGCCCCGCACTCACCGAGCCGCCGGGCGAATTGATGTACAGATGGATGTCCTTGTCAGGATTCTCCGACTCCAGAAAGAGCATCTGGGCAACCACCAGGTTGGCCATATAGTCTTCCACTTGCCCAACCAGAAAAATAACCCTCTCCTTGAGCAGGCGGGAATAGATATCATAGGAACGCTCTCCCCTCGCGGTCTGTTCAACCACAATTGGGACTAGACCCACACCTTTTGCGTTCAATGCACCCATATCGTCTCTATCGGTCATATTAACAATTCCTTAAGTACCTATAAGCAGGTATTTTTTCAGATTATTATAATTTCTGCATAGTAGCAGGAGAAAGGCACATAATTCCCTCGTCATTTGTGGACGCTTAGATAATTTCACTACAAAATACAAGGGATAGCCTAATAGCGCGAGAGGCAAAATAATAAACCCCGCCCGGCATTACCGGGCAGGGTCTCACTTCGGGAAATCAATATATGCCGCAAACCCTGATATGCCGCAAACCCTGTTTTTGTACTGCCAATAACGACCGCCTAACATAATACACGTCTAGAATCAGCCTATAAAACAGGGAGTTAAAGGCATGCAGCCTATTGAGCAGCCTCTGCCAGTGCTGAGAAGCTGGTTTTATCCTCTTCGATCTTGGCCTGCTCCAGCACCCAATCAACAACCTGCTCCTCAAGAACCAGGTTCTCAATCTGGGACAACTGCTCCTTGTTGTTGTAGTACCAATTAACCACCTCATCGGGGGATTCATAATCAGCAGCAAACTGCTCGACCTTCTTACGCACCCGGTCCCCATCAATCTCCATATTATTACCCCGAACGACCTCGCCAATGACCAGCCCAAGGGCCACCCTGCGCTCGGCCTCCTCCAGGAAGAGCTCCTGGGGCAGATCCAGGTCGCCCTGTTGCCCGGCCTGGGTTAGATTAGCCAGCGCCTTCTGCTTCAGTTCCCTGGCCTCCTGCTCGGTCAGCACCTTGGGCACCTCAATTGCATTCACTTCCAACAAAGCCTTCATGGCCTGATCCTTCACCTTGGCGTGAACACGACGCTCCAGTTCGCGCTCCAGATTGGTACTCACATCCTTGCGCAGAGCCTCTACACCCCCCTCGGATGTGCCGAAAAGCTTGGCGAATTCCTCATCCACCTCTGGCAGCTTCGGCGCAGACACCGTGACCAGTTCGATCTCAAAGGTAGCCGGTTTTCCAGCCAATGCCTCTGATTGATAGTCCTCAGGGAAGGTGAGATCCAGAGTCAGCTTTTCACCCGCCTTGGCGCCGATCAAACCCTCTTCAAAACCTTCGATCATTCGTGCCGAACCCAGAACCAGGGGCACATCATCGGCAGAACCACCTTCGAACAGCTCACCATCAATAGAACCCTTGAAGTTGATAATGACGCGGTCATCATTGGCCGCTCCCCGCTCAACCTCTTCCCATTCAACCCGCTGTTTACGGAGGTTTTCGATCATATTATCCACATCCTCATCTGAGATCTCAGCCACAGGACGCTTGATGGTAGCCTCGGACATGTCCTTGAGAGTGACCGCGGGCATGACTTCGAAGGTAGCGGTATAACCAAACCCCTCTGCCGGATCCTTGTCCATACGCTCAATTTTCGGCTCACCGGCAGGCTCCAGGTCCTCCTGCTTGAGGGCCTCAAAATAGCTGGTCTGCAACAATTCACCAAAGACCTCCTGGTTGACCTCCCCAGCATAGCGACGCCGAATGACAGAGAGCGGCGCCTTGCCCGGGCGAAAACCATCCAGTCTGGCGGTCCGTGCAATCTTTTTGAGGCGCTTTTCCACTTCCTCGTTTACCCGCTCAGCAGGTACTTCCACGGTCATCCGCCGCTCAAGCCCTTCACTCGATTCAATCGAAACTTGCATGAAACCCTCTCCAGCGGCGCAGGCCGCCCTATTGTTAGCCAACTAGCGTTCGTATCTCAGTCTGGCTAGGTTACCTAGGTAAATAATCTTCGAAAAATAATGGTGCGGAAGGGGGAGACTCAAACTCCAGTGGGCAGCTCTGCTGAAGCCCTAATGCAAAATCCACCCTTCAGGAATGTGGTACCGGGGAGAGGACTCGAACCTCCACACCTTGCGGCACTTGGACCTAAACCAAGCGTGTCTACCAATTTCACCACCCCGGCCCTGAACCCTTCCTGCAACAAACGAGCAACAATATCAAATCATTAGACGACAGTCTATGCGGATAACTTCACCTCCTCCCGCCAGACGACCATAGCCTGTGACAGCAAGGCCAAGCAGCGGTTCTCCTTACGAGGGGATTACACGAACCACTCAGGCCAATCTCACTGGCGAAAGTGGCAGGAAAATTATAAGGTTGCGGTTTTAAACCGGCCAACGCCTCAAGCCAGACGGCCCAACCCAGACATATGAGAGTTTCCCCATGCGGGCCCTAGGTGTCTTTACACTCTTCCTTATTGGCTGCTTGCTGCTCAGCGCCATGCTGCACTATCCGCTTTTTTCCTTGCTGCAGCATGTTGCCGACATCCCCCCACACAAACTCGTCACCCGGATCGGTAAGCTGCTGGCCCTTCCTGGCTTTTTTCTGCTCATCACCTGGCTCGGCCTCTATTCACGCCAGGCCCTGGGCTATGGCCTACCCAAACCTCTGTTTATCCGCCAGATGGCCCTTGGCTGGCTGGTCGGCCTGGCAATCCTTCTCATCCTGGCCAGCACACTTATCGCCCTGGACATCAGGGTGCTTAAACCCTTGAAGGACAGCTTCGCGCAGGATCTGATCAAGACTCTGGCAAGCGGACTCATTGCCGGTCTGCTGGTCGCCCTGATCGAAGAGACCTTCTTCCGCGGTGCCATGTTCCAGGCCATCCGCCGCCAGGGCTCCGCCTTCTCGGCCATCACACTCTCCAGCCTGCTCTATGCCGCCGTACACTTCATCGACCCATTAGCGCTACCTGGGGATGAAGCGATTGGATGGCTCAGCGGCCTGCAGATCCTTGGCTCTGCCTTCTGGCAGTTTGGGGAATGGGCAACCTTTGACTCCTTCATCGCCCTGTTCGCGGTAGGCCTCTTCCTCGGCCTGGTACGAGAGCGCAGCGGCAATATCGCCTATTGCATCGGCCTGCACGCCGGCTGGGTACTGGTCATCAAGTGCACAAAAAAGTTCACCAGCAACGCCGGTGGTGAGTGGGGTTTTCTAACCGGAAACTATGATGGGGTAACGGGCTATCTTGCCTTTGCCTGGATCAGCCTGCTGGCCATTAGCTACTACCTGATAAGCAAACGCCCCAAGGAAAAGGGCAATCCCTCCGCCTAATCGGCAATATCCACCCCACGCTCCAGTTCACCCTCCCGACGCAGCTCTCGCTTAAGGATCTTACCGGCCGCATTTTTTGGTAGCGATGAGCGAATCACCACCTTGCGCGGGACCTGGTGCTTGCCCAGGTTTTCACGGCAGAAGGCCTTGACCTCGGCACCGCTCAGCTCCGCCCCTTCTACCAGCACCACATGGGCCACCGGGATCTCACCATGGAGTTCATTCGGTTCCCCCACCACCGCCGCTTCACTCAGTTGAGGATGCTGGTAGAGCACCTCTTCTATCATGCGCGGATAGACATTCATGCCGTTGACGATGATCATGTCCTTCTTACGGTCGACGATATAGAGATAGCCGTCGCTGTCCTTGTAGCCCAGGTCACCGGTGCGCACCCACTCATTGAAAAAGCTCTCCGCCGTGGCCTCCGGCAGGTTCCAGTAACCCTTCATTACATTGGGGCCGCGCACGCAGATCTCACCAATCTCATCCACGGCCAACCCCCCCCCCTCATCATCAAAAATCTCGATCTCAACATCCGGCACCGGAAGGCCTACCGAGGCGGGCTTGCGCACACCACCGATGGGGTTCACACAGGTCACGGGGGAGCACTCGGTAGGGCCATCACCTTCGTGGATCGGCACAGAAAAGTGCTCTTCAAAGCGCCGCATCACCTCTACCGGCATGGCGGCGCCACCAGAGACGCAAAAGCGCACACTGGCCCACTTGACCACCTGCTCCTCCGGCAAACGCAGCAGGACGTTGTACATACTGGGCACGCCAAGAAAGACCGTAGCGCCTACGGCCTTGATGGTCTGAGATACCCCCGCTGGATCAAACTTGGGCACTGGCGCAAAACTGAAGCCGTGTAGCAGGGGCGTCAGCATGCCCGCGGTGGCAGCGAAGGAGTGAAACATGGGCAGCACCACCAGCAACACCTCTTCACCCGGTCGAAACTGCATGGCAGACGCCACGCTACGGGTATTGGAGACCAGATTGTGGTGAGTCAGCATGGCCCCTTTCGGGCTGCCAGTGGTGCCGGAGGTGTAAAGGATGGCGGCCAGATCTTCAACCGGATCAAACTCGACCACAGGTGGCTCGGCCTGGGTCTGGCACAGATCTTCATAGCGGAAATCATAGCCACCCGATTCGGGATTATCGATACTGGCACAGAACTCAAGGCTATCGATAGCGTCCCTGAAGGCCAGCACCGAGTCGGCCATTAGCTGGTGATAAAAGAGCCCCTTGATCCCAGCATCCTGCAGGATATAGCTGATCTCATTGGGATTCAGCAGTAGGTTGACCGGCACCACCACCGCACCGGCCTTGACGATGCCGGCGTAGATAATGGCAAAGGCATCGGAGTTGATGCAGTAGAGCCCGACACGATCACCTTTATGGATGCCATGCTCCGCCAGAGCCGCGGCGATGGCATCCGAGGCCTGATCCACCTCTGCGAAGCTGACTGAACGGTCGGCAAAACGAATGGCCGGGGCATCGGGACAGCGTTGAGCGGTCGCCCGCAGGGCGTCAGGGATGGAGCAATTCGAAGTGGTCATATTGAAAAAACCTTTAACCACAGAGAGCACAGAGGACACAGAGAAAAAACCTATGGTTGCAACAGCAATCTAAACGACAAACCCCTCTGTGATCTCTGTGTGCTCTGTGGTAATTGCTGTTTTAGATAACCCGTGAAAACTTGGTATCGTTCTTCTGCTTCAGGTAGTAATCGAACACCATGCAGATATTACGGATCAGCAGCCGCCCTCGCGGCATCACCCGGATACCCTTCTCATCCAGTTCCAGCAGGCCATCATTGGCCATGCCTTGTAGCTGTTCCAGCTCTTCAGCAAAGTAGTCTGCAAACTTGATGCCCCACTGGACCTCCAGCTTGGTGAAGTCCAGCACGAAGTGGCAGATCAGCCGGGTAATCACATCCCGCCGGATCAGGTCATCCTGGCTCAGTTCAAAACCGCGAAACACTGGCAGCTGACCGGCGTCGATACGTTCGTAATACTCATCCATGGTGCGCACGTTCTGGCTATAGGTATTACTCACCATACCGATGGAGGTCACACCCAGGCCCACCAGATCACAATCGGCGTGGGTGGAATAGCCCTGGAAGTTGCGGTAGAGGGTGCCATCCTGCTGGGCGATGGTCAGTTCATCATCCGGTCGTGCGAAGTGATCCATGCCGATATAGACATAACCCGCCTTGCCCAGATGTTCGATGGTCAGCTTCAGGATATCAAGCTTGACCGCCGGTGATGGCAGGTCCGCCTCATTGATGCGCCGCTGGGGCATGAAACGCTCCGGCAGATGGGCATAGTTGAAGACAGAGAGGCGATCCGGCCCCACCTCGATGATGCGGTCCAGGGTGCGGGTAAAGGTCTCGACGGTCTGGAATGGCAGGCCATACATGAGGTCCACACTGATGGAGCGGAAGCCCTCGGTACGCGCCGCCTCCAGCACCTCCATGGTCTGCTTATCACTCTGGATGCGGTTGACCGCCTGCTGTACCCGCTCCTCAAAATCCTGCACCCCAAGGCTCAGGCGGTTAAAGCCGATTTCACGCAAGAGACCAATGGTCTCGGGGCTCGCCTCACGGGGATCCACCTCAATGGAGTATTCACCCGTATCATCATCCAGCAGGGTAAAATGCTCACCGGTTACCCGCATCAGCTCCCGCATCTCCTCATGACTGATGAAGGTGGGGGTACCACCGCCCCAATGCAGTTGGTCCACCGTACGGTCGCGGTCAAACAGCGCCCCCTGCATGGCGATCTCTTTGTGGAGCCGGTTCAGATATTCTCCGCCCTTGCTGCGATCCTTGGTCACCACCTTGTTGCAGGCGCAGTAGAAGCAGACGGTGTCGCAGAAAGGGATATGGAAATAGAGCGACAAGGGATTGCCCGAGGCATTGGTCCCCTGGGAAATCTTGCGGTATTCATCGGGACCAAAGCCACCGTGAAACTGAGGCGCCGTGGGATAGGAGGTGTAACGGGGACCCGCCTGATCATATTTGTTGATCAACGGCAGATCGAAAACCAGTGACTGGTCCATAAATTCTTCCTCAATTACCTGAAAGCATCGGCGAGCTGCTCGGCGGTCAACAGAAAAATGCCATCACCACCGCGCTCGAAATCCAGCCACAGGAAGGGTATTTCCGGATAACGGGCCTCCAGCGCCTCGGCGCTGCTGCCCACTTCGACCACTATAATACCATCCGGCGCCAGATGACTGGAGGCATCACGTAAAATTCGCGCCACTACATCCAGGCCATCCACGCCCGCCTCCAGTCCCAGCACCGGTTCACGGTGATATTCCTGCGGCAAACTGGCCATCTCCTCCAGGGAGACATAGGGTGGATTGCTGACAATGATGTCATAGCGCTCGCCCCCCAACCGGGCAAAGAGATCGGACTCGATGAGATTCACCCGATCCTGCAGACCATGGCGCTCCACATTGATCTGCGCCACCTCCAAGGCCTCCGGTGACAGGTCAATGGCATCCACCTGGGCCTCGGGAAAATAGTGGGCACAGGCAATGGCGATACAGCCACTGCCGGTGCAGAGATCCAGCACCCGCCCCACCTGGCTAGGCTCGACCCAGGGCTCAAATTCACTCTCGATCAGTTCAGCAATGGGCGAGCGCGGTACCAGCACCTGCTCATTCACATAGAACGAGAGACCGGCAAATGTCGCCTCATGGGTCAGATAGGCCGCCGGCAGACGCTCATCGATTCGGCGTTGCAGCAGGGCCAGCACAGCGGAGCGCTCTGGGGCAGTCAATCGGCTATCCAGATAGTCCGCCGGCAGATCATGATCCAGATGCAGGGCATGCAGCACCAGCGCCAGGGCCTCATCCAGGGCATTATCCGTCCCATGACCATAGAAAAGCCCCGCCTCATTGAAGCGGCTGACGCCCCAGCGGACGAAATCCCTCAGAGTCTCCAGCACGTCTATATCCTGTAACATTCACCTATCCCGCTAAAAATGGCGCTCATAATAGCCGATTTGGCCACCTGGGCTAAAGCAAATCGAGGCCCAAGCCGATAGCCTGAATACGATTGAGGTTCCTCTTTTTGACCTTTGACCTTCGTTGCCACGACAGAGAACATGCTATTCAACAAGCCCACCAAGGTAGAACCACAGGATCTGAAAGAGACCTTTCCCTTGCGGAGTCTACCGAAGCGGATCATTCGCTACGTCTCACGGCTTGCCACCCTGGAACACTGCAAAAAGGGGCAGCAACTCTTCGATGTCGGAGACAACAGCAAATATGTCTATTACCTGCTTAAGGGCGAAGTCGTACTGAATCGGCCCAACAAGGGACCCCGAACCATTACCGCAGGCACCGCAGAAGCTAGATTCCCCTTAGGCCGTGAGCACCCAAGCACACAACAGGCCATCACCACCACCAAGGCCACCTTCGCCAAGATCAGCTATGAACTGCTGCAAAACATCGAGCGTATCAACCCCAACACCCCTGCCAGCTTTGACAGCAAGGTAGAGGTGGTAGAGGACGAACTGGAAGACCAACTCTACGTCGATTTCTACACCCGGCTGCAGGATGGGGAATTTGAGCTTCCAAGTATGCCGGACATCGCTGTTCAAATCGGCAAGGTGGTCGATAATCCCAACACCGATAGCAGCGACATCGCCAAGGTCATCCAACTGGACCCGACTCTGACCGCCCGCATCATCAGCGTGGTCAACAGCCCACTCTATGCCAGCACCCGCCGCATCGAAAACTGCCCGGACGCCATCACCCGACTTGGCCGCCAGGTCACGCGCAACCTGGTTGTCAGCTTTATACTCAAGAGCCTATTCCGCACCCGCTACCCTGAGCTGCGCACACGCATGAACGAGCTCTGGATGCATAGCCGTCAGGTAGCCGCCCTGTGTCATGTGTTGGCACGCAAGACAAAGGGGCTGGACCCAGACAAGGCCATGCTTGCCGGCCTGATCCACGATATCGGTGTCGTCCCCATCATCAGCGCGGCCAAGGCATATCCTCAACTGGCTGAAAACCCTCAGGTGCTGGAAAAGACCATCAACCGATTACGTGCCGAGGTCGGCAACATGGTTTTACGCCGCTGGGATTTTCTGGAAGGTTTTACCGACATCGCCCTGCATGCAGAAGACTGGACATGGGATGAGGGCAACACCCCCGATTACACAGACCTGGTCATCGTCAGCCAACTGCATTCCTATATCGGCACCCCCCGCATGAACGAGTTGCCACGCCTAGACCTGGTCCCTGCCTTCCATAAGCTGACCCTGGGCAAACTCACCCCCCGGCACTCCTTGAAGGTGCTGGACGAAGCCAAGGCAGACATTCAGTCCGTACAAGATCTCCTTGATAGCGGATGAGCCCATCCCCCATCGCAGCAGACAACAATCCTATCTTTGCAGACCTCAGCTAGCGAGCCTCTAATCAGCAGGCTTAGATTAAGATAATGGCGGGTTGAGCACTGCAAGCAAGCTGGCAGAGCCCCAAAAGAAACGGGGCTGCCCGTTACGGACAGCCCCGCTTGTTGATACTCGATGTCTCAGCAGCAATCAGGCAACGCGCGCATTTTGGCCCGTCATGGCACTAGCAGCTGCAATACTCTCTGCAACCTGCTCCTGGACCTCTCCACGCTCCATCAACTGAGCCAAGGTAATCCCATTCAGGAAATCAAAAATCTGATTGCTCAGATCATTCCACAGGCTATGGGTCAGGCAAGTGCGCCCATCCTGGCAATCCGCATTGCCCCGGCAGCGACGGAACTCTACCCACTCATCAACGGCACAGATGATATCTGCAATGGTGATCTCACTTGCTGCTCGCCCCAGATAATAGCCGCCACCTGGACCACGAACACCTTTCACCAGCTCTTTGCGCCGCAGGCAGGCAAACAGCTGCTCCAGGTAGGAAAGAGAGATCCCCTGGTCAACTGAGATGTCTGCCAGTGTCACAGGACCGCGATTACCGTGAAGCGCCAGATCCAGCATAGCGGTAACGGCGTAGCGTCCCTTAGTTGAAAGTCTCATTTTAGTTGCCTCCTTCTCAGCACCAAAGGTAAATGACCAACAAAGTTGTATGGTTTTATGCTAGCAGTACCTGACGATTTATGTCAACTTTTTCTTTGATATATTGCAATATCAAGCCATGCCCCCCAATCCGGGATATGCGGCCAAGCTCTTCAACTTGAAGAGGGAACAGGGCAAGCACCCAGATTCCCAATAAGCCGGGAACCAGGCGCCAAACGCCTTAGAAAGATCTAACCAGGGATGGAGGATAGATGAGAGAGTGTCAGCTGGCCTTGGCCGCCAACGGCCGCACATTCTGCAATGTGCTGCCACTGTCAAAGCTGTGGCCTTGATGAATGCAATAGACCAGCCATTTGGAAAGAAAGAGGTTGGCCTTCCACTTCTGCTCCAATAGGGGATTATGTGGGTCCCAGTCCAGCTGCAGGACACTTTGGTGCAGATCAAGGACCTCTGCCTGGGCAGAGTCATGATAGACCCGCAATCGAATATCGGGGTCCGGGTGCTGTCCCTCGGAGTGGTTGAAGTAATAGGTCAAATGGATGAGGGTGGTATAGGGGGTCTGCTCCTGTACTTCCAGATAGAGATCCATCCCATTATCAACCCGGGATAGGAATTGCCCCTCTAGCCGGCGCAACTCCGGGGCCAATTTAAGCAGATAGCGGTAATTTTCCTCACACAGATCCATGAGCCAACCAACGGTTGGCCGCCGGTCAAGTAAGGACCTTATCTTCCTCGGGTACCATGGCACTCTCATAAGACTATCTATCTGCTCTGCATCCGACTCACTAATAAATTCAGCGTCTCATAGCAGCCGGACTTTAGCAAAGGGCCATGTTCAGATGCAGAAACTACTTATTGGCAGCGGCCTCCTGCTGCGCCAGTTCACTACGAACCTCCGCCATATCCAGGGCCTTGGCCTTGTCCAGCACCTCGCGAAGACCCGACTCCGGCAGCGCCCCGGGCTGATTGAAGAGGATCACCTGTTCCCGCATGATCATCAGCGTGGGTATGGAGCGGATCTGGAAGTGGGCAGCAATCTCCTGCTGCTCCTCGGTATTGATCTTGGCAAAAAGAATATCCGGATAATCCTCTGCAACCTTCTCAAATACGGGAGCAAAAGAGCGGCATGGCCCGCACCAGGGCGCCCAATAATCCAGGATAATAAAATCATTGCCGGTCACGGTCTGTTCAAAGTTTTCTTGTGTAATCTCCGTTATCGCCATCGTTAATCTCCTAAATAAATTGCATCACTGAATATTAGCATATTCTAATCTTCATGCTATTGCGATACCCCCATAAAGCTTGAGGCCGGTAAAATACCGGCCTCAAGCCTCCTGATCTATCTTCTGAAAAATGCCTATCAGCGCTCCGCTAGACTCAGCATCAGGTGATTGAGGCGGCTGACAAAGCTTGCGGGGTCTTCCAACTGACCACCCTCTGCCAGCAGAGCCTGGTCAAACAGCACCCGGGCCAAATCAGAGAAGCGCTCCTCATCTGATTCTGCATCCAGCCGCCCGACCAGGGGATGCCCGGTATTGACCTCCATAATCGGCTTGCTGGACGGCACATCCTGGCCGGCCTGCTTCAGCATGCGCGCCAGATTGGCGCTCATATCGAAGTCCTCAACAACCAGACATGCCGGGGAATCGGTGAGACGGTGACTGACCCGCACCTCCTTGACCAGTTCCTCGCCAAGGCTCTTTTGCAGGCGTTCCAAAAGACCCTTATTCGCCTCATTGGCCTTCTCCTGCTCTTCCTTCTCCTCTTTGTCTTCCAGCTCACCCAGGTCCAGCTGGCCCTTGGCCACAGACTGGAGCTGCTTGCCCTTGTATTCAGTAAGGTGTGAGACCAGCCACTCATCCACCCGGTCCACCAGCAGTAGCACCTCGACACCCTTCTTACGGAAGATCTCCAGATGGGGGCTGTGGCGAGCGGCCGGCATGCTGTCGGCGGAGATGAAGTAGATCTTCTCCTGCCCCTCATTCATACGCTCGATGTATGCATCCAGAGACACGCTCTGCTCATCCCCCTCAACCTCGGTAGAGGCAAAGCGCAGCAGCCCGGAGACTCGCTCCTTATTGGCGAAGTCTTCCGCCGGCCCCTCTTTCATGACCTTGCCGAACTGGTTCCAGAACTCGGCATATTTCTCCGAGTCATCCTTGGCCATCTTCTCCAGCAGCCCCAGGATGCGCTTCACATTGGCACTGCGGATGGCGTCGATCTTGCGGTCATGCTGCAGGATCTCACGGGAAACATTCAGCGGCAGGTCGTCGGAGTCCACGATACCCTTCACGAAGCGCAGGTAGTGGGGCAGCAGCTTGTCCGCCTCATCCATGATAAAGACCCGGCGCACATAGAGTTTGATACCGTGCTTCTGATCCCGGTCCCACAGATCGAAGGGGGCACGCTTGGGGATGTAGAGCAGGGAGGTGTACTCATTGGTGCCCTCGACCCGGTTATGGGCATGGGCCAGGGGCTCATCAAAGTCATGGGAGACATGCTTGTAGAACTCGGCATACTCCTCATCTGAGATCTCGGACTTAGAGCGCATCCACAGGGCCGAGCCCTTATTTACCGCTTCCCACTCAGGGGTTACATCCTTCTCTTCCTCCCCATCTGGTGACGGATAGTGCTCTTTCAGCATCTCAATGGGCATGGCGATGTGATCGGAGAATTTGCCAATAACAGAGCGAATGCGAAAACCATCCAGGAACTCACTCTCATCCTCCCGCAGGTGCAGGATGACATCGGTTCCACGCCCCGCTTTCTCTACGGTTTCCAGGCTATAGCTACCCTCACCGGCAGACTCCCACCGCACCCCGTGCTCAGGGCCAAGGCCGGCACGGCGGGTAATCAGGGTCACCTTTTCCGCCACGATAAAGGAGGAGTAGAAACCCACGCCAAACTGGCCAATAAGCTGGCTATCCTTGGACTGGTCACCGGTCATTGATTCAATGAACTGGCGGGTGCCGGAGCTGGCAATGGTGCCGATGGTCTCAGTCACCTCCTGGCGGTTCATGCCGATACCGTTATCGGAAATGGTGACGGTACGACGCTCTTTGTCATACTCCACCCGAATCCTGGGTTCCGGGTCATCCTCGAACAGGGCCTCATCGGTCAGTGCCTCGAAACGCAGCTTTTCCGCCGCATCCGACGCATTGGAGATAAGTTCACGTAAAAAGATCTCCTTGTTGCTATACAAGGACCGAATCATCAGGTTAAGTACCTGGCTAACCTCTGCCTGAAAATCCAGGGTTTCCTTGTGTGCCTCAACAGTCATGATCGCCTCAAGCCTCCAATAAATATGTGAAAAAAGATTACGTAATTTAACAAAAGGACAACATCAAAGACCTATGATGCCACCTTGGAACAAGATTTCCGTTACCCACAAATGGGGATACACCCGCGTTTTTCAATTGCTCCCACCAAAAAAACACCCACAATCCCACATAATCCCGCTTTATATGGGGAGCAGGCTCTTGATAGAATCCATCTCCGAATACCAACCCGGCCATTCTTGCCGCCATTGAATCCAGCCTCCCGAACGGACCGTCATGCAGATATCTACCACCACATTTGAAGGGCAGCGCCCCGGC
>Ga0316190_10001138_pt1 | contig 19077 bp, 21 predicted proteins | sample Eddworburrow2_MG_FD_204929 | JGI IMG/M metagenome (GOLD analysis project Ga0316190, IMG submission 204929) | Coastal sediment microbial communities from Maine, United States - Eddy worm burrow 2 | ecosystem: Environmental > Aquatic > Marine > Coastal > Sediment | place: USA: Maine | collected... | reverse complement strand
AAGATTCTATGGTTCACGTCAAGCCTTTTGTCAGACGTCCAGAATCGAATTCTGTTTTGTAGGTATACATCGACCAGGCAGCGCGTGCGATACGCCGAGCCAGGATAACGATAACCGCAGTACTGGATAACCCTTTACCTCGATAATGCTCATATAGTGGCCTCCATGTTTTCGTTTTAATGGCTAACAAGGCGGCAAGGTAGAGCAATCGCCTCAGTTCGGATGGACCGCGTTTGGACAATCTCCGTTTGCCGCGGTGCTGTCCCGAGTCATCAGGTCGGGGATCCAGACCGGTGAACGCGACGAAGGCATCTGCGTTCTTCAGGGGTACACGCTCCAGGGTGTTAACCAGTGCAGCGCTAACGACTTGGCCGACGCCGTAGATCGTACTCAAGTGCATCACATGTTCTTTGCGATCCGGACTTGCCTCGATCAGTGTCTTGACTCGCTGGTCGATGTGCGCAATGACCTGATCGAAACGCACTCTCAAAGTCTTGAGATCAGTTTTAAATCCGTCCAGACCCTTGAGCGACATGCCCAGTGCCTGACGCAATGAACTCAGTTTGGCACGGCGTTTGATCAGGCGGTCAATTTCGCGTTGTTCCGGAGTAGGCGGTATCCAGATATGTAGATTGGTATGTTCATGCGCAATCATTCGTGCGAGCATCTCTGCATCCACACGATCTGTCTTGCCATGCAACCCAACGCCCTTTGCATAGTAACGGGCATCTTTCGGATTGAGCACAAAGACAACAAACCCGAGTTTGTGGGCAAGGTTAGCAAATAGCTCGTGATAAATGCCAGTGGATTCCATGCCGATACAACTGCCTTCAGGTAGACTCTTGAGAAAGGCCCGCAACGCAGTGCGCTGGTTAGCGAGTGGGCGTGTTGGAAAGCTTCCTTCAGAACAGGCCACGACAATTTCATCCTTGGCAACATCGGCACCGATATTGAGTACTAGGGTTGGGGTTTGCATGATGTCTCTCCCATGATTAAGATAAAGGTTGCTGGGGTGGACACACCTGCGTGAGCTTGCGGTCAAATCGGCGGTCGGAGCCGCTAGATTCCTCATCGACGCTGGATGGTGTGGGTGGGGGAATTCTTTTGGCGTCTGTCTTTCGGTAAGGAGAGCAGATGCGGACCTTGGCCCCTCCACCCCGGCTTCTTAACTATTGCAGAAGAAAGCCGATACCACCAGTGCAACCATACAAGCGGACAGTCAGCGAAGTCGCTGCCAATGATTGCTCATCATCCTATCTAGACTTTAAGGGACAATCATTGGAACTTTCGCTTTGCGCAAGAAAGCGGATACTCTACGCTTAAATCATTAGCACCGTTCTCGGCGGCCACTGGAATTTTTCGTTATATTTCTATTGGGAAAGCTTGTTTTAACTCAGAATAACTCTGTCAGTTCTATTTTCCCTTGCCGCTTGTACTGATTGTACGCATTGATTAAATCAAATCTTCGAGCACTGTAAAAAGCTCGCGCTCCTCGAATCTAATATGCTCAACTAAACTTTTACCGAAACAATCCAACACCTCTAAATCATTTAGTCGCATGGCGTCAATCAACCCGCGTAATTTCTGATGATCTGACAGGGTTCGATCGACTAGTGGTTGCACTTCTGGGCTTCTCAGTAAAGGCAAAAATGAAGATTCTTCAATCTGAAAGTGAGGTTACAATTCTTCTTCGTATGCACGAATTACACGCTGACAGGTTAGATTTACTTGAGATTCGTCACCAGATTGAACTGCGCGGTCACAGGCTTTTGCCAGAGTAAGAGCTGTGTGGTGCTCTCTCGACAGTGGCTGCAAAATTGCACTACGTTTCATACTTTATTCAACACCGGTGTAACGCTAAATACATCAGGATTGTCTCCATGTTCAAGCAAAACACTTCTCACTCGTGCTTGCCAAAGCTGGCGGAATTCTGCTGATTCAGTCACTGATGCGGTATTCGACAGGCAACGTGTCATTAGCATAGGCAGACGTGGTGAAGCCGGGACATGTTTCAGGTTTGTTACCACTTGCACTGCCTGACCTGTATCGAGCCGGATGAAACGCATTTCACACGGCATATCTAATCCAAAGAACAATCGCTTACGTCTATCGAAGCGGTCACCGATACCTTTGAAGCCATCATCGGACATGGCACCAGTCAGCATACTCACAACATTTGCGATGACCCCGGTGACACCGATTGTTCTGTCCTGACTAAACTCCACTCGAATCTCGCCACGCACCGGTGTTGCATCCTTATAGAGGAATACCAGTGCTTTGCAAGTAGATTGATACGCAGTTGCGACAGTCGGGCAGGAGTGACCGGCCAAACGTACCGCATCGAAATAGCTGTATTGCAGAATCCCGTCTGTAGTTGCACCGAGAAATTCAGCCAATGGATCATACAAGCTGATTTTAGGCACTTCATTAAAAAATTCAGGATGATTCATGTTTTGTGATTACTGAATATCAAATTTGATTTATATCGTATTTATATAATCTAACGTTCACGACAATTACGCTGCATTTTCTGGAGCGCTACAACAAAGATAATTGCTAATCCTTGCTATTTTTCACCAAATCAGCTCTTGCCTGAGCATGGTTTACTTTCGTGTGAAATTGATTGCGATTTGTCCAGGCTCACGTGATACATAATTGATTTCAATGTTTTCACCGTATCGCTGAACCAATTGGGCAAGTAGCGGCAATGGGTCATGATCATTGGTGAACGCCATCGTCTCTCCAGAATTTAGTGCATCCAGAGCACCGAAAATTGCGGCGTGACGAAAACGTTTTGCCACACCGCGCGCATCGAATGGATAACATAGGTCAACGGAAGTCGTGTTGGTGCAAGTATGTGTCATTTTGGATCCCTATAAATGCCAGTCGTAATGTATACGAATCATGTTACAGATCACGCTCACCTTTATACATGTTTAAGGAAAGCATGCCATAATTATTTGAAGAGCATTCATATTTATCGCCAAAAAATACGCAATAACTATGTGTCGGTTGCTACCTATGGTCACGGTCTGCTTTGAGTCAATACAAATTAACTAATGCCAAAGGCAGCTTTGCGGCGGTAAATATCCAGGTGTAGATTTCCGGTCAGCGCCAGTTGCTGACGTCCGCAGGAGGCAGCTTTACGGTAATGAATATTGGGGAGTAGACTGCCGGTTCTTCCCAACAACGGGCTATAGTAACGGCTGGAATTTCCAAAATGGACGTAACGCTGAAGCTAGTGATAGGTGACAGTTAGTAGCGGTGCTAGAGACGGTCTATTTATTCCAGTCGTGTCGTTTATTTCTATCAGCCCCGGACTCGTCCCAAAATCGTTCAATATGCGGACTTGGAAGTCTTGGAGTCCCCTAAACTGTGCTTCCGCCATCAATGAAGTGACGTCAACAACGATATTGTTACCGACATCTACCTGAGAAACCGGAGGGAGGATCCTTGTATATGCCAAGAAACTACGATTAAAGTCTGTTGCGATCAATGTCGGTGGTTGAAAAGATACAAGGTCAATAAGAATGGGAATCGAGGTGAAATTCGTTTGAATGCTTCTTATATTTATTGCTAGGGTTGCGGAATCTATGATTGCATTAGATGGGACACCTCCTGCACCTCCCAGTGGAAAGTCCAAGAACGCCCTGAATTCATGGGATGTTGCAGGATCAACACCAGCTAAAACACTCTGAACAGATGGAGACATTCCTTGGATTATGTTGTAAGTATTCGGTAGAGTTAGTTCGATATCCCCGTCGAAGGCCGGGTCGCTAAGAATCGAAGCGGAATATATCTGAGGAGAACTGTTGCCACCACCGCACCCCGTAAGGACCAAGATAGCGAACATAGTTAATATCGCATATAGGGGGTTTTTCATGGCAACATCTCTCAACTGAATGAATGATTATTATACTCCTTCACCCGTATATCATCAGGTAACTGAATTTCAATATAACGCGCTGAGAGGCTGATTATCTGAACTCCCATTTTGTGTTTTGATATGAACAATGCCAGAGTAAGTCAAACGTCTGATATGGGGAAGCAAAATTACAGGGCTGTCTGTCCAATGCCTGTCGATAGCTACCTGTGGTCACGTTCTACTTTGAGGCAATATAAATAAGTTTACGCCAAGGGCTGCTTTGCGGTGGTAAATATCGAGGTGTAGACTTCCGGTCAGTGCCAATTGCAGTCGTAGGGATACGCCCTCCAAAGCGGTCACACTTAAGCAACGTCAGATCCCACTGCAACAGCATTCGGATTTCACCTAAGGCAGACGATATGCCAGAAAGGCCGCAGCAACTATAATTAGCGGAACTAAGTATTATTTGCCTGCCGGCGTCGGTTTGGTTTACGTTGCGTCATATTTTTCTGGAGGAACTATGAGCATAAGGTTTCGCAGTACAGAACTATCTTCCGCTGAAAAGTCGTTCCTGAAATGGCAGTACGGTTTTGACGAAGAGGACGATCCGTTCGAGAGAGCATTGTGGCAGGCTATTCTGCGAGCTTGGGAGGCCGATAAAGCTCAGGGATCAGAAACACGCCATCTCGAACGCCTCGGTTCCCATGGCGCCTACCCAGAGGAAGTAGCGTTGTATGTGCTATTTAGGTCTGAAGGGAGCGACGAAGTTTGGACCGAATTGATTCGCCGTGCCGGCCTGTCTGATCGCCGCACCACCAAGGTCGATACGACGATTGATCGCCGTCGAGCCGGCAACCGGGCCTGAACACGCATTGGGTCGTTAGCTACCTGTGACCACGCCAATTGCGGACATTTAATTACCAACTTGTCTCTATCTCCACTCCTTACGCATTACAACCACCTATGTGGATTTGCATGTGGTGCCTTGTTATTGACCCGCGACACACCCGCCTGAGCAAACAGCATGCCCCATCGAATCAATCACCGTACTGCCACCTGGCAGTGAGGAACACATTACCCACCCCATACCATCTGTAGCGCATGCCCCAATACCAGTAAGAACTTGTCCCATACTATCTACAGCTGCTCCACCTCCTGGGCTATTTGAGCACACAACTTGACCCATACCATCTGTAGCGCATGCCCCAACACCAGTAACTACTTGTCCCATACTATCTACAGCTGCTCCACCTCCTGGGCTATTTGAGCACACAACTTGACCCATACCATCTGTAGCGCATGCCCCAACACCAGTAACTACTTGTCCCATACTATCTACAGCTGCTCCACCTCCTGGACTATTTGAACACACAACTTGACCCATACTATCTGTAGCGCACGCCCCAACACCAATAATTACTTGTCCCATACTATCTACAGCCGCTCCACCTCCTGGCGGCGCACAAATAACTTGGCCCATATTGTCTGTAGCGCATCTATCTGCATTTGCAGAATTCATCAGCGGTAGGAATATCATCAATGCAATCATAATAAGTATTTTCATTTGAACCTCCAGATAAGCTTGAATCTACAAGTGACGGCTGTATCAGCACAGTTAACTTCAAATGCTCAGAGTGCCTCTTTTCTGATACAAGGTCAACAATCCATATCTTACAATCCTCTTAGGCAGGTTAAATTGAACTTTGCAGGAAAAACTCAACAAGTTCTGCTATGTCTAAAGCAGAATGTCAAACCCGTTCCGATAATTATTTTGTTATCCACAATTTCTGTGGATAAGATTGTTGAAAAACCTCCTTCAATCTATTCCCGTAAAGGTGTTCGTCAGCCATGGATAAAAATTAGGCAGTACCACCTTCTGCTATGTGCCAAAATCTGAAGGTGACAGTATTAAATAATATCCAGCTAAACAGTACTTGATTTATTTAGGTGCCGTTAAAATATTAGCTGAATAATGTGGCACTGTGAAAAATGGCGACTAGAACAATAAAAACGAACACAACTTGAGCAGCTAGCCAAGAAAGAATGCGTATTGTTTTGCTCTTGCCATATTTGAGTGCGACAAGCCCTAATCCGATATACAGAAACACCCCGATAACTTTGGCAGTCAGCCAAGAATCGACAAAAGGAAATTGGTGAATCGTGAGGGCCAGTGCTATGGCTGAAACGAGTAGTAGCGTATCCACAAAATGCGGTACGATTTTAACCCATTTTCGCCTCATGACAGGCGTACCCATGAAACTCCAGATACCCCGCAGGAAGAACAATATATAACTAATGAATGCACAAGTGATGTGTAGTCCCTTGAGCAACAAAAAACTCATTTTCAAATCACCTCTATTCTTTTAAGTATATGTTTATACAGCAGGATAGCTGTAACTAGTGAGTATCCGAGTATTATGCTTTGTAACAGTAAACCAAGTGAGACTAGCCACACAGCCATATCCCACCAAAGGGAAAATATAGCTGCAATCAGCGTGCTGCAATGCAGCCATAAGTGTCGCCACATCCATTTTTCAGCGATGATTTCTTTCATGTTGGGAACACTAATTTTCACCCCGCAACGGAATAGATGAAACCACACCAGAAAGGGAACGATCTTGTAAAGCATGCCATGCATCAACGACATGGCAAAGCCCAAGAGAAATAACACTGCGGAGAGCATTGCAAGGTGATCAATATCTGGAAAAAATAGGGGTGCTAACCCAAACATTGCAGCGCATATCAGTGAGACCATCCCTAGTCGGAAAAAACTCAAAGTGGCATCAGCTACGCGACGACGACGCTTGCTTTGCAAAATTAGTGTGGTCACAGCAAAGCTACTTGCCAAAAACCAGAACAAGGTTTGTGCAAAAATTGTTACTCTGTGCTGTTCAGAATTTGGCATAAGAGGCAGTAAACTCAGAAGTAGTACGATGAATAAAGCGGGCGCTAAAAATATGCCTAACCATTCTGGGTAGTTTGGTGTAATTTGGAACATCGGTACTACTTGATACGACACACCGACAATCAGCAACATAATCCAGCCTCCTAGCGACAAGCCGATATGGGCTGTTGCTAATTTGGCATAGGGTAGCAAGAAGCCGTTTGCATGACCGTGAGCTAGCAACATTCCCAGTGCAATGGTTCCAGCTAGGGCAAGAATCGAAAGTAGTATCGCGGTTTTGGTGTGATTTCGTGCGGGAGCTTGCGCCAAGCTCATCAAACTGGCACTGATGAATGTTATAAAAGCTAAACCTAATAGAGGCCAAGCAAGATTGAGCCATACAGGTTTGCTCAGCATTAGGCCCGCAGATAGCAGAAGTGCGCCCAGTGCCAGTGGTATGAAAGTTAGCCAGGCAGTCAGCCAGGATATCGGCATCGGGCGACCGACCACCACTGGCAGAATTTGATGCGTCGCACCAAGCATAATCATCGACATGAATCCTAATGTGATGCAATGCGTTGCTGCAAGCAGTGCTGGTGTGTGAATGCTGGCAAAAGGATTGCCTGTGCCGGACACTAATATTATCCCAGCCAGCAACAGGAACAGCGGGGCAGTAATGAAGAAACGCAGTGGTATGGAAATCAGTGGTGCTTGCTCGGTACTGAGTGAGATGACTTTCATGGGGTATGGCTGATTCGAATTAAAAAATTACCATCTTTCAGTCTGGTTGTCTGCCATGTATAACCACCGTCCAGCAAAATCTCATATAGTGGGAAAGGTTCGCGGTGAATATGCACCTTAAGGACTGCTCCTGCAGGGAGAGTCGTCAGAGTTTTTATGATATTTTCGAATGGCTCAGGTGGCGGCAGTCCGCGCACATCAAGCTCATGCATCAAGTTAGAGAACATGATTTTAAGCTGCCCTCATGCGATCGAATAGAACTTCTCGTTGTGTGGCCAGAAGTTGATCTGCAATGGGATAGAGTATTTGTTCTTCCTTGAGGTTGTGTTGCTGCATCAGAATCAACAGCGTCTCAGATAAACCGCCATATTCTTGTGCATCGTGTTGAACCAACGCGTTGGCCATTTGTTCGATCAGTAAAAACATCTGATCGTGTTCCATACACATCATCTGTATCGGCCCGGTAGGGCCGCCGGAAGAAGCAATTGCGGGGAAAAGCTCCATCTTTTCCATTCGAATATGTTTGTTTATGTCAGAACGAAAATTGTTAAATGCAGTTTCCGCTGTGTTCCAGTTGCTGGATAAAGCAGCTTGTTCAGCGATGACGAATGCCTCATCGCATGCATTATGGAGGTCGCTCATGAATTCAGTTATGGTTTGCATCAAAGTACCCTTGTTCTGGTTAAATTATTTTCGCAGCGTGCATGCTTTGATATTTATTCTTATTTATCTTTGAGCCTATGGTGAAGAAATTTTGGTGAGTATGTAAGAGTTAAAAATAGTTGAGAATATTCAATTCTTCTGCAATGAGTTATCCGGTAGTACCAGATATCTTTCGCTTTCTTGCTTGCTGCCACTTATGTACCTATTTACGGTGATGCCAGTTCCATCCTGGTCAAACACGATCATGTAATATTGGTAGTTCTTGAATACCTCCTCGATATTCAAATGCTGTCCGGGCTTCCAAGGTTTCTGGCCAGGATTGAAATCACTGAAGTAATATGGTGTCCCAGAAGTAAATTTGTCGGTGGGCGTATCTGCACTGGACGTAGTTGATAGTGCAAGCAGGAAAAGTGTCACGAGAATATGTTTTGACTTAAGCATGCTCAGCTCTGTATCAGAACGAAAAATCCATTTCGGCAGTTATATTTCTGCGCGGCAACAAAAAGTAAGAGAAAGCTTTTGTGTCCATCAGATTGTTGATGGCCAAGATTCCTTTAATTACTTTGGAAAATTCATAGCCAAGTTTGGTGTTCACAACAGTATGTGCGTCGTAACTGCGTGGAACTCCCTCAACTACATCAGTGTTTTGTGCCGTCCAGAAAATGTGACTGACATAGCGCGCATCCACAGTGCCTGACCATGCACCTTGCTTTGCAGTCAGCCCGATGCCTGCGATGTTCTTTGGCGAATCAGTCAAGCGTTTGCCAACACTTCCGGGATCCGCTGCGTTTTCCAGCATTTCTGAATCGATATACGCGTAGTTACCATCCAGTTCCAGCCAGCTTGTTAATTTCCTGGCGGCACCCAGTTCTATTCCCCGTATTCTGGCTTTACCGGCATTTATTCGTTCTGATAATAGTGGAGGCGTGGTGGTAACTTGGATAACATAAATCAAGTTAGTTAATTTAGTTTCGTAATAAGTGGCCGTCAACTTGTTATTTTCGCCGAGGCGTAATTCTCCACCCAGTTCCCATGTCGTGCCTCGCTCGGGTTGAAGGTTAGGGTCACCTGTCGTCGTCCTTCCTCGGCTGGTCGTAGAGGTATACAGATCCTGATTTGCTGGTGCACGGAAAGACCTGCCAAAAGAGGCGCGTAATGTTGCAGTTTCGTTTGGCTGATAAACGGCAGACACTTTAGGGCTGAAGGCGGAAACGCTTCGTGTTGGATAGCGTGTGGCATTAGCTGGTGCGACAACAAAGTTGTCGCCTTTGGTTTCCCATTTATCCAGTCGTCCGCCAAGATAAACCGTGAGTTTGTTTGAGGCGATGATCTCGTCCTGGGCAAACAGGGAGGTCGTGGTCGAATCTCCGTTGTAGCCACTGTTTACGGTGGTTTTTGTATCAGGATTACGCCAGTTTGAAAGTGCGTAGCTTTGCTGGTTCACTGAATCTTTATGTATTGACAGTCCTGTTACCAGAATTTGCTTTGAGCTAATTGGGAAGGTCAGCTGGACTGAACCATCAATCCCGGTATTTGGCGTATCCATGAGCGTCCCGGGACCACTGTTCCAGGTTGATGTTGGACTTGCTAGCGTAAAGCTATATGCACGCTTTATTTTTGCGAGTTCTACCTTCAGCGCATAGTTCTCGTTCAACGTGCCGTTATAGCCAAAGAAATATCTGGTGGCTGCCTCATGCAGAGGTAAAAATGACCAGAGCGTAAAATCATAATTCGTCAAATTGAAAGGTTGTCCATTGATATCAAGTAATCCACTTGACACAGGTGCGCCAGTAGCGGTATCCCTGAGATAGGTGTTGAACTGGCTATAGTTCAGGTTGGTTTCCTGATAGTTGATACCGGTATAAATCTTGTCAGTTGCATTCAGGTCATAAACCAGCTTGGTGATTGCGTTGGTCGCGTTCCATGGAACGGCTCCCAGATCGCCTACGATATATGCAGGAACACCTTCCCGGGTAGTAGTAGGCTGTGCACCTGTGACGGGCGTTAGTGGTGTGCAAGGGGTAGGTGGACGTGGACATGCCGAAGTTTTAACGACAAAATCATTTACATAACTCTCGCGATTCTGGTAGCCGAGTCCTGCAGCGAAACCAAGCCCTTTATCCAGCTTTTCACGAAAATAAACGCTGGCATCCTCACCGCTGGCATCACCATATCCTTTTTTTACTTTGACAGACAACTCATGTCTGTCCGGCTGTTTGGTAATGATGTTGATGACCCCGCCGATGGCATTGCTGCCATATAACGAGGAAAACCCCCCGGGAACAACCTCAACACGGGCGATATCTTGAACGAAAGGAATTCGCCAATTCACTTTTCCTGAACTGGCATCCTGTATGGGCTGTCCGTCGAGTAGGATGAGCGTCCTGGTCTGATCCACTCCGCGCAGAGACATGCCGCTTGTACCGATAGTGCCCTGCGACTGGCCTAACGCACCGCCACGCAAATACAAGCTGGGCACTTGGTTAAGTACATCACCTAGTCGCGACACATTCTTAGATTTGATGTCTTTTGCAGTGACCACTGTCACGGCAGCTGGCGAAACCGAGAGCGAAATATTCGTTCTGGTTGGTGTAAGTACCACTATTTCCAATGCCTCAATATCGCTCCCATCAGCTGCACAAGCTGTATGGACCAGAGCAAAAGTACAACACAAAATAAAAGCTACTCGTAAGCAGTGCGATTGAGCATACATTGGGATTCCCTTGAAAGTTTTACGTGGACGCAGGATAAGTCTATCACCCGCTTCATTGTAGTTTTACTCGTGATAAAGAAACGAGGACAAGCAAGTTAAAAATGGAAGCGTAAAAAAAGGGCAGGATAAACCCGCCCTTGAGATACATTGCGGATCGTTTTCTAGTAAACGTCGTGCATTGTATTGTAGACGTTGAATTTCCCGGTAGGCGTAATCAACCTTTTGTCATTGATCACTTTCTTTAACTTGCGGGTCTTGTCGTCAATCACCACGATGGCGGATTTCAGGTTGGCTGCATTCCAGACCGAAAGCCATAACTCATCGCCTGCCTTGTTGTATTCCGGCTGAACGACACGTTTGGCGCCTTCACCCAGATTGGCCCATTCAGCAACCGGCAATATAGTGACCCCTTTTTCAAGGTTATTGATGTCAAGTACACCGATCGATTGGCTGATCTTTTCATCCCCATTGAGTGGTGCGTCAACCCACAGGTTCTTTGATTTCGGATGTGTCTTTATGAACAGAGATCCACTGCCAAGGCCTTTGATAGAGCGCACCATTTTCCATGCATATTTCTTGTGCTTTTTCGGGTCAGTACCGATTACAGCAATGGTGTCGTCACCCAAGTGGCTTGTAACCCAAACCGGCCCATATTTTGGATCTATGAAGTTTGCACCACGACCAGGGTGTGGAGTTTTACCAACTTCAACTACAGCTTCCAGTTTATTTTCCTTGATGTCAATCACCGCAATCTTGTTGGAAGCATTGGCGGCATCCATGAAGTAGCGCTTGGTTGACTCGAAGCCCCCGTCATGCAGGAATCTCGGAGTGTCGATGGTTGTAGTCTTCAGATTGGTCAAGTCAGAGTAGTCAACGATTATCACTTTTCCTGTTTCTTTCACGTTAACCATGAACTCAGGCTTGTAGTGGGATGCCACGATAGCTGCTACACGCGCTTCCTTAACGTACTCGCCAGTCTCGGAGGCTATCCCGCTTGTCACCACAATTTTTAGTGGTTTCAACGTTAGGCCATCATGAATCACGAATTGTGGGGGCCAGTAGGTGCCAGAGATCGCATACTTGTCTTCCCAACCCTTGTACTTTGAGGTTTCTACCGAACGTGCCTCAACTCCAGTCTGGACTTCAGCTACTACTGCGGGTACCTTCATCCACAAGTCGATCAAGCTCAGTTTTGCATCGCGACCAGTCACATACAGGTACCGACCTGACGCGGATACCCTAGTAATGTGAACCGCGTAACCTGTCTTAACCGTCGTTACGATTTCCTTGGTATCGCCATCAATTAACGCAACCTTGCCATCATCGCGCAGTGTCACGGAAAACAAATTACTCAGATTGAGTTTGTTCATTTGTTTATTAGGACGTTTGTTCACCGGCACGATAACTTTCCAGGTCGCCGTCATGTCTTTCAAGCTCATTTCAGGTGGTGACTCAGGGGTTTGTTGTATATAGCGCGCCATCAGATCGATTTCTGCATCGGTCAACTCGCCGCTGGAGCCGAAATTCGGCATGCCGCCCGGAGAACCATAGTTGATAAATGTCTTCAGATAGTCAGTTCCTTTGTCTATTGTGAGATCTGGCGTCAACGGTTTTCCAGTTGCACCTTTTCGCAGTACGCCATGGCAACCTGCGCAACGCTGGAAAAATATCTTGCTACCCTTGGTAAACTCTGCCTCGGTGATGGTTGGTGCATTGGAAATTGCATCGTGATGTACCGCGTCTCCAGCTGCTGCATAAACATTGTGTATGGCTAGCGGAAAAGCTGCCATGACCGACAATATTACTAATTTATTCATAATTCGGATATTCATAATTTCCTCCGCTGAGTAAGTTAAAAAGCGTTTTATTATCGATATTTCCTGTTCGCTTTAATAAACATGTATTAAATATACATGTAAGAATGATACATAAATACAGTCAAATTGCAACTGTTATTTTTTATTTAGATAAAATTATGGTGGAGGTTCAGAATTATTACTGATATTGAAGGTGAAATGCCTTTTAACATGACTCGTTTAGACATCTTTTGATTAATCAGAAGTGTTCAAAAAACCTAATGTATCAATTATATTGATTAGCTAACTGCAAGAATATTGCATCGCATAAGTATTCAAATGCTATTGATGCTAATTATTGAATGCAAGGAAAAGGGAATCTGTCTCTTTACCAAGGACTCACTTTCGAAGACCATTGCAAAGAAATAAGGGTTCATGTATTGGTTTATTACCATACAGATAGTACTGGGAAAGTTTGATAGGTGACCAAGCAAAATTTATAGGGCTGCATCGTTAGACAGATTAAATCTGATGCCCAAAATAAATTAACTCTTCGTCAAAGTATTCTTTCTGGATCGTGGACCGAACCTGACAATGGATACCTGAGGAAACGGATGCAAAGCTTTTTCAATTTCTTTTTTACCTTTTACAAGATCGGCAAGTGAAACCTGCCGAAGTTCTTTGAGAAAGGCCTCTAGCGCCTTATCAAGAAACCCATTCAGCTTGCATACATCGGTAATAACGCAACTATTACTTTCACTAAAACATTCGACCAGATCAAAATTTTCTTCGGTAACCAGTATTACTTGTTCAATATTGATGGTATCTGGATTGCGAACCATACGTACTCCACCATTGCGCCCTCTAGTGCTTTCTATCAATCCAGATTTGGTCAACTGATGCGAGATTTTAACCATGTGGTTTTTTGAGACCGCAAATCTAACACTTATTTCCTGAATTGTTACTGTTTTATGTTGATGCATAGCAAGATACATCAACAGCCTTAAACTGAGATCGGTATATTGAGTTAGTTTCATGATTTTATATTTTTTTTGGATAAAAATAATGCAAGCTAAAAAAACTTACATAATTGTTATTGAGATAGTAAGACAATAGTTTGTAATAGCTATTTTTCAACTGTAAAGCTACGTGTTTTCAGCTAGCAAAAACATTCTACTCAGACAGATAACATGTACACAGTATATGTGTATTGGATAATTTGCAAGACTTACAACTGTATTAATCAAACTGCTTGACAATAACACCCATTAGGATTATGTTTGTTAAAACAGTATTAACAATACATGTATAAAGAAGGAAAATAAAATGGAATTATTTAAAACTGGGAACTCGCTGGTTTTGTTTATTCAGCAGATGATGAATAACAAATTCCTGCTGTTGGCAGTGGCACTTGCAGTCAGTGCAGCGGTTTACTTCTGTATTGGGCTTTTCAAGATGCTCGGTTACTGAGATAAGTAATCAAAATATGAGTCGATAGCACTTTTAAAGGATAGAGAATTAATTGTATTGAGTTATGTAATATGGTTTTTATTTAGTTTGTTTTGTGTAAACCATCAAAGGCACCAGCCACAAAAAGGGAGGAACAAGTCATGTCAGAATCAACTTCAAGCGAAGTAAAGCCGCATGCAATGCAAAAGCTATTGGATAACAACTGGCTTTTATTATTGCTGGGTATAGTAGTGCCTGCCGTGTTTTATACATTGTGGGGACTTTGGGACATCATCAATATTCCGATTGCTAAGTAAGCACGCGTACTTGCTGAATTAAAAGAGGAGAAAAATAACATGGGAACATCTTATACCCCCCCAACAAATCCAGACTGGTGGCGTGAGCCGATAGAACGCACCGAACTTGTCTGGATTGGGCTTTCCTTTGCATGGTGCTTGTTCATGTTCGGCTGGATGATCGGTTGGCACTGGATCGGTAATCAGAACATGAGTAATGAAACTTACAAAACCACACCTGAGGCATTTGCCCAGAAGGTGTCCGATATGCAGGCGAAGTACACTGTCCGCAAGGACGACGCAACCGGTGAAGATGTCGTGGCCCCTCCTCCCGGCACCGATGTCTATTTGGCCGGCATGATGTGGCAATGGCGTCCGATTCTTGAGTTCCAAAAAGATAAGACCTATCGCCTGCATATGTCATCTCTGGATGTTGGTCACGGATTTTCGTTGCAACCTGAAAATATTAACTTCCAAGTCTACCCTGGATACGAGCAAGTCCTTAATCTGACCCCGAATAAATCCGGTGTTTTCAGCATAGTATGCGGTGAATATTGCGGGGGCGGCGACACGATGGGACATCATACGATGTTGGGCAGAATTTACGTGAAGGAGTAAGAAGATGTCGACGACTACAATTTCTGAATATCGCATCGATCCAGTATCCGGACTGAAAGTAAACAGGACAGCCAATACGCTGGTTAAATGGAATGCGTTTGCTGCAGTAGTTTTCTTGCTTGTCGGTGGTCTGTTTGGGCTTGGTGTGGCACTTACCCGCATGCCCAGCGTACAGTTACTCTCACCAGAGTTCTTCTATCTGGCATTAACGGCTCATGGCCTAATCAATTTAGCGGTATGGATCATTTTCTTTGAGATGGCTGTGTTGTATTTTCTGGGGGCACATGTATTGGGCAACCGTCTGGCAACCCCACGATGGGCTTGGGCACAGTTCTGGCTCATGCTCGTAGGAGCTGCCTTGGTGGCTATCGCGGTTTTGGGGGGCAATTCAAGCGTGATGATGACTTCCTATGTGCCGCTGACTGCTGAGCCGCATTTTTATCTGGGATTGATTCTGTTTGCAGTGGGTGCACTCATCGGATGCTTCGTGTTTCTTGGCACATTGGTAATTGCCAAGCGTGAGAAGACGTATACCGGATCGCTTCCATTAGTAGTTTTTGGTGGTGTGACAGCAACGGTTATTGCTGTATTTACTATCGTTTCCGGTGCGCTGATTTTGATTCCGACCTTTCTCTGGTCGGTGGGTTTGATCAGTCATATCGACCCGATGATGTATCGGGTGGTTTGGTGGGGATTTGGTCACTCATCTCAGCAAATAAATGTGGTCACTCATATTTCTATCTGGTATTTAATCGCATCTCTTGTATTCGGTGCCAAACCGATGTCCGAAAAGGTAAGTCGTGGTGCCTTCCTGTTGTATATCCTGTTCCTGCAGCTGGGTTCAGCGCATCACTTGCTGTCTGACCCGGGCTTGACTTCAGCATGGAAGGTGTTCAACACAAGCTACATGATCTATCTGGCTGTGCTGGCCAGCATGATTCATGGTTTGACTGTTCCAGGTTCGATCGAGGTCGCGCAGCGCAAGAAAGGTCTTGATGCTGGTTTGTTTACCTGGTTACGCAAAGCGCCATGGGGAAATCCGATATTTTCCGGTATGTTCCTGTCTTTGGTTGGCTTTGGTTTCATTGGTGGCATAACTGGAGTGGTCATGAGCGTGGAGCAGATTAATATGATCATCCATAACACCATGTATCTGCCAGGCCATTTCCATGGAACGCTTGTGGCAGGAACAACGATGGCATTTATGGCGGTTACATATTGGCTGATTCCGGTGGTGTTCCAGCGCAAGATAGCTCTCACCGGTATGGCAAAATTGCAGCCATATGTCTTCAGCCTTGGGGCTTGGGTCTTCTCTATAGCATTGATGGGTGCAGGCACGATGGGTGTTCAACGCCGTCATGCAGATATTACCTTTGCTGGCCAGCCGTTGGCTTATCAGTATCCTGAGATCGCCAAGGGGCTGATGGATTTGGGTGAGATCTTTGCCGTGATCATGACAGTTGGTGCTGTCATGTTTATCGTAGTCGTACTGGCGTCAATCTTTAAAGGTGAGCGTATCGCAGAAGACTCAGCACCATGGCCGAAAGTTACGGATGCCGATGTTGAATTTGAGAAATCCGGCAAGAAACATATTGGTATAGGTGGCATGGAAGCACCGGGTACTTTCGTGCTGGCCATGATCTTGTTTGCAACAATCATTCTTTACTACTTCATCAACTTTAAGTATCTGTCCACTGTGTGGGGTATGTCTTAGGAATGTGATGAGGGGAGGGATGCGCATGCATCCCTCCCTGATTCCTGCATAAATTGGCCAGTCTTTCTCCTGATGTTGGAGAGAGTAAAAAATACGGAGTTAGATTATGTTTAAACAATATGTCAATGTTTTCAAATTGCGCATAGGCTTTGTAATAGCGCTAGCTGCTTTGGGTGGCATGGCTATTACCCCGGGAGAGTCGCTGCCAGTTTGGAAAATACTGGTTTTGGCGCTGACGGTTTTGATGGGATCTGCGGCTGCGGGTGCATTCAATCAATACAGCGAATGTGATATGGATGCAAAAATGCTGCGCACAAAAAACCGTCCATTCGTAACAGGTGTTTTTAATCATGGCCCAAAGTGGCTGGCGGTGATCGGGTTACTGCTATTGGTTGCAGTTGCTACCTCTGCATTTGCGCTCAACGTAATGACAGCCCTGAACATTTTCCTTGGTGCTTTCACCTACGCTATCGTATATACGGTGTGGTTGAAGCGGCGTACCTGGCTAAATATAGTATTCGGTGGATTGTCAGGAAGCTTTGCGGTGCTTGCAGGTGCAGCAGCAGTTGACCCATCATTCGGGCCACTTCCAGGATTGCTGGCTTTGGTGCTGTTTTTGTGGACCCCCCCGCACTTCTGGAGTCTGGCGATAGCATATCGTGATCAGTATGCAGCGGCAGAGGTCCCAATGTTGCCGGTAGTGAAGGGTGACCTCAAGGCAGCACGTATTATTCTGGGACACACGATACTACTGGTGTTGGTCTCACTTATGCCTGTTTACTATGGCTTAAGCTGGATTTATTTCACTGGTGCCTTTTTGGGTGGAGCCTATTTCTTGATCAAGAGCGTGCAATTGGTACGGAATCCAACAAGGAAAACGGCTATGGCCAATTTCTTTGCATCAATGGTGCAGCTTAGTGTGCTGTTGTTTGCTCTGATGCTGGAAAGCTTTATCGCTTGAAGAGCATCCTCTGGTACAGTCTTTGAGTTGAGGTTTATTCAGGAGGAGAAGTTCTTGAGAAAATGCGAAGCGGATATCTCATTGAAGGTTGGGATAGTGACAGCATAAGCAACAATACTTCATGAAAGTGAAAAACATGTATCACCAAATATTGTCAGTATGTTTGGCGTTGCTGCTTTTTGCAGCACCACCTTCTCTGGGACAAGAGGTTGACACCAGTGGGCTAAAGCTATATCAATCAAACGTATCAATATCAAAGTCACAGATAGACCCTGATAATCCCCCACCTCAGTATTTCGATGATAAGCAGGCTCTGCAGATAAGTCAGCGTGCGATAGGCAATCAGGTAGGTGATTATACTTTTCTGAATCGTAGCGGACGAAAGGTTCGCATATCTGAATACCGGGGAAAACCGCTAATTATCAGTATGATCTATACCAGTTGCCCGATGATCTGCGCGACGACGACCAAGAATTTAAGTGCATTAAAGATGTCACGGGATGCGTTGGGTCCAGACAGCTTCTCAGTGTTGACGATAGGGTTCGATACTGAGAATGATACCCCCGAAGTGATGGATGATTTTGCCACGCGTATGGATGTAAATATGCCTAACTGGGAATTTGTTAGTGCTGACTCGAAAACGATCAACAAATTAAGTAAGGATTTGGGTTTTGTTTTTTATCCTTCACCGGCGGGTGGATTCAATCATATAACCCAGACTACATATATTGACGCTGAAGGAAAGGTTTTCCTTCAAATATATGGAGAAGAGTTTGAAAATAAAACGCTGCTGGAACCTTTACTTAATATGATATATGACATCAAGTATACTGATCCGATTTACGACATTCAGACGGCAGAATCAGGTTTTGCAGGAATTGCAAAAAGTGTGGCTCTATTTTGTACGGTTTACGATACCAAAACGGGAAAATACACTGTAGATTACAGCTTCTTCTATGGAATCGGACTGGGTATGCTTATTTCATTATTTATCACATGGTGGATAGTGGGTGAGTATCGTCGCAGTCCAAAGCGAAACTTTCCCAAGCATGCCTGATATGAATTGACATACTTTTATTTGCCTTTACTTTTGAGATTTTCCTGCAATTATTTCCTCATAGTTCTTCCATGATCAAAATCATACAAAGGTTCGGTCAGAACATATTTATGTTTCTGGAAAAAGCACTGAATAAGTCATTCGGATCTTCACTTAATCCATATTATCATCTCGGTGCAATCGCCTATCTGATGTTTTGGGTCATTGTAATAAGCGGATTTTACATATATGCCTTTTATGATACTGGGGTAAATGATGCCTATAATTCGGTGGAGAACATAACTCATCGGCAATGGTATCTGGGAGGAATTATGCGCAGC
>Ga0316190_10001135_pt1 | contig 19104 bp, 37 predicted proteins | sample Eddworburrow2_MG_FD_204929 | JGI IMG/M metagenome (GOLD analysis project Ga0316190, IMG submission 204929) | Coastal sediment microbial communities from Maine, United States - Eddy worm burrow 2 | ecosystem: Environmental > Aquatic > Marine > Coastal > Sediment | place: USA: Maine | collected... | reverse complement strand
ATATGAGGCCCTCAATCGCATCCTCAGTCACAGTCCAAATCGCAACCCCCGTCACAACCCAAGTCGCAGCCCAAGTCGCAGCACTAGTCGCAGACCAAGTCGCAGCCCAAGTCGCAGCCCAAGTCGCATCACTAGTCGCATCCCTAGTCGCACGTCCAGTCGCATCCTGAGTCGCAGCCCTAGTCACTTCGTCAATGAATTTCATATTAGTCTCCAAGTCGCAACCCTAGTCACAATCCAAGTCGCATCCCGAGTCGCATCCCGAGTCGCATCCCGAGTCGCATCTCTAGTCGCAACCCAAGTCACATCCCTAGTCGCAGTCTTAGTCGCTTCAATAGTCGCAGCCTTAGTCGCATACCTAGTCGCAGCACTAGTCGCATGCCTAGTCGCTTGATCAATGAATTTCATATGAGTCTCTCAGTTGCATCCTCAGTCACATCCCAAGTCACAGGCTTAGTCACAGCCTGAGTCGCAGCCCAAGTTGCAGTACTAGTCACAGACATAGTCGCATTCCTATTCGCGTCACAAGTCGCGTCACAAGTCGCACCCAAAATCGCAGTCCAAGTCGCATCCCTAGTCGCAGCCTCAATCGCTTCATCAATGAATTTCATATCAGTCTCTCAGTCGCAGCCTCAGTCGCAGCCTCAGTCGCATCCCAAGTCACAAGATAAGTCACATTACTAGTCACATTACTAGTTGCAAACCCAGTCGCAACCCTAGTTGCATCCCAAGTCGCAGCTCTCGTCGCAGCCACAGTCGCATCCTCAGTCGCAGCCCAAGTCGCATCACTAGTCGCTTCGTCAATGAATTTCATATTAGTCTCCAAGTCGCAGCCCAAGTCTCAGCCCTAGTCGCAGACCCAGTCGCAGCCCCAGTCGCATCACTAGTCGCAGCCCAAGTCTCAGCCCTAGTCGCAGCCCTAGTCGCAGCCCTAGTCACATCACTAGTCGCATCACTAGTCGCTTCATCAATGAATTTCATATGAGTCTCTCAATTACATCCCAAGTCACAGACCTAGTCGCAGCCCTAGTCGCAGTACTAGTCGCAGCCCAAGTCGCATTCCAAGTCGCAGTACTAGTCGCAGCCCAAGTCGCATTCCAAGTCGCATTCCAAGTCGCAACCGCAGTCACAGCCCTAGTCACAGCCCAAGTCGCGTCATTAGTCGCTTGATCAATGAATTTCATATGAGCCTCCTAGTCGCACCCTCAGTCGCATCCCAAGTCGCAGCCCTAGTCACAACCCAAGTCGCATCCCAAGTCGCAATCCAAATCGCATCCCAAGTCGCATCCCTAGTCGCAGCCCAAGTCGCAGCCCCAGTCCCAGCCCAAGTCGCAGCCCAAGTCGCAGCCCCAGTCGCAGCCCCAGTCGCATCACTAGTTGCAGCCTTAGTTGCAGCCCTAGTTGCATACCAAGTCGCTTCGTCAATGAATTTCATATGAGTCTCTCAGGCGAAGCATTAGTCACAACATGAGTCGCATCCCAAGTCACAACCCAAGTCGCATCCCCAGTCGCAGCCCTAGTCCCAGCCCAAGTCGCAGCCCCAGTCGCATCACTAGTCGCATCACTAGTCGCTTCATCAATGAATTTCATATGAGGTCCTCAATCGCAGCCCTCAGTCGCAGCCCTAGTCACAGCCCAAGTCACATCCTCAGTCGTATTAGTAGCCACAAACCTAGTCGCAAGCCAAGCCGCATGCCAAGTCGCAGGCCAAGTCGCATCCCGAGTCGCAGACCAAGTCGCAGACCAAGTCGCATCCCGAGTTGCAGTCCGAGTTGCACGCCTAGTCACTTCATCAATGAATTTCATATCAGTCTCTCAGTCGCAACCCTAGTCGCAACCCTAGTCGCATCATTAGTCGCAGCCCTAGTCGCAGCATCAGTCGCATCCCAAGTCGCATCCCTAGTCGCATCCCTAGTAGTCGCAACATTAGTCGCAGCCCTAGTCGCAACCTCAGTCGCAGCCCAGGTCGCATTACTAGTTGCAGCCTTAGTTGCAGCCCTAGTTGCATACCAAGTCGCTTCGTCAATGAATTTCATATTAGTCTCTCAGGCGAAGCATTAGTCACAACATGAGTCGCATCCCAAGTCGCAGCCCTAGTCACAACCCAAGTCGCATCCCAAGTCGCAATCCAAATCGCATCCGAAGTCGCAGACTCAGTCGCAACCCATGTCGCCACCCTAGTCCCAGCCCAAGTCGCAGCCCCAGTCGCATCACTAGTCGCTTCATCAATGAATTTCATATGAGGCCCTCAATCGCAGCCCTCAGTCGCAGCCCAAGTCGCAGCCTCAGTCGCATCCTCAGTCACAGCCCCAGTCACAGCCCCCGTCGCAGCCCACGTCTCAGCCCCAATCGCAGCCCACGTCTCAACCCAAGTCACAACCCCAGTCACAACCCGAGTTGCACGCCTAGTCGCTTCATCAATGAATTTCATATGAATCTCCTCAGTCTCCCAGTCGCATCCCAAGTCGCATCCCAAGTCGCAGCCCAAGTCGCATCCCTAGTCGCATCCCTAGTCGCATTATTCGTCGCATCCTCAGTCGCAACCTCAGTCGCATCCCTAGTCGCATCCCAAGTCGCAGTACTAGTCGCCTCACTAGTGGCTTCGTCAATGAATTTCATATGAGTCCCCTAGTCGCAGCCCTAGTCGCAGCCCAAGTCGCAGCCTCGGTCGCAGCACTAGTCGCAGCATCAGTCGCAGCATCAGTCGCAGCATCAGTCGCAGTCCAAGTCGCAACATCAGTCGCATCCCTAGTCGCAACATTAGTCGCAACATTAGTCGCAGCCCTAGTGGCTTCGTCAATGAATTTCATATGAATCTCCTAGTCGCCTCACTAGTCGCAGCCCAAGTCCCAGCCCAAGTCGCAGCCTCAGTCGCATCCTAAGTCGCATCCTAAGTCGCATCACTAATTGCAGCCCAGGTCGCAACCTCAGTCGCAACCTCAGTCACAACCCGAGTCGCATCCTCAGTCGCAACCCGAGTCGCAACCCGAGTCGCAGCCCCAGTCGCAGCCCAAGTCGCATCCTCAGTCGCAGACTTAATCGCAATCCTAGTCGCAGCCCGAGTTGCACGCCTAGTCGCTTCGTCAATGAATTTCATATGAGTCTCTCAGCTGCAGTCCAAGTCGCAGCCCCCGTCACATTACTCGTCGCAACCCAAGTCGCAACCCAAGTCGCAACCCAAGTCGCCTCCCTAGTCACATCCCGAGTCGCATCCTCAGTCGCAGACTTAATCGCAATCCTAGTCGCAGCCCGGGTTGCACGCCTAGTCGCAGACCTAGTCGCTTGATCAATGAATTTCATATGAGCCGCTCAGTTTACTCTTTTGACTAGTTGGCCCGGTCAGGCCCATAGGGCCATTGAGGCGACAAGCGTTTCCAGAACCCTCTGGTCACTAAATGGTTGATTACAGGTACTAGATCACTCTATGACGTTAAATTATTGGAATCCCATAAACACAGGGAACCAGATAGCTCTCACCTAATTCAATTCTGTCAGTCACCCGTGTAAAAGTGATCATACTTATCCTCCGTGTAATTCAAGGCACAGGACGCAAATTGCTGCAATCTTGCGTATTTCATTCAATGCATACTCGTCGCCAGGGCTCGTGACCCATTGCTTGAATGCCCTTTCTACGTAGTACGTCAACATAACCATAAAACCGGAGATATTATGTGAACGCCCATCGGTTCGACCGGAACCCAATTCATCCTGATACTGACGCTCTGTATTGATGAGCATCTGAACCTTACCACGGGTTAGGGAGGGCTCAAGGAAGTTGGTCGAGTTTCCTGTATTTACATCTCGCCCACAACCACCTCCATGCATCATGGCCAAGACACACAAACCAGCTACATTCTTTATATGAGATAGTCGCTGTGAGGTGGGCTGTGTCGTCAACAGGAGACCAGTTTGGTGGTAGATCATAGGCAGGAAATCCTCGGTTCGCCAATTAAATAAGGCGATAAACTCTTCTCCCTGCGTAATACACCAATCCTTGTAATGTTGTTCCAGATCATCCGCAGTTGCAAAGACTACCTCATAGACTGTGTCTCGTGATAGCATTATTCTCAGCTCCTATCACTTGTGTTACTTACCCCAAGGGCGGGACTATAAGTTAGTCTACCCTCGGTATTTATGCCACATTATGTGGGAGGGGCTCAGTCGCATGCTGATTTAACCGCCCACGGTGAGCCTGTAGATGGCTCGCGATTGACATTTCTGCCAAGGACTTGTGCGATTTCCGAGAGGTTGCCCTCGCCCCTCAAGTTAATTACTGCTTCCTTACTACTTCAAGTATACATGCTTATCCTCCCATGTCAACCAAAATGGTCGGGCCCATAAACCCGCCCGTTCACAATGCCTCATGTTATTCTTCGATAGGTCTTTCGATATCGGTATATTCATAAAGAATTTCGTTAAACTCCCCATAAGGAAACATCGTTGGGTACTTAACCCGTGCATCTTGCATACCAGTTAATTCTCGTAGAACACGAGGCTGACTCATTACAGTCTGACTCACTCGATCGATGAACAACACACCATCCAAGTGATCTATTTCATGTTGGATGATACGTGCCATGTCGCCGGAACACGTTTCATCAACTTCATTCCCATGAAGATCCCAAGCTGTGAATTTACATTGATGTCGGCGTTTAACGGGTAGCTGCAAATCAGGGAATGACAAACACCCTTCATGTTTCTCGACAGTCTTTCCAAAGGCTCGACAAACTGGGTTGATGAAACATAGTTCAGAACCCTCCAAATCCATGACGAACATTCGTAGAGGTATACCAACTTGGTTGGCCGCCAGCCCGACACCCCCTTCCGCTTGCATGGTGGTAAGCATCTCTTGCGCACATGTGATGATGTTACGGTCGACGTTCTTAATCGAACGTGTTTTGAATCTTAAAACTTCGTGTGGGTAATTCAGTATTTCCATTTTCACTCAGGGTTTGTGAGGTGATTTATGACGGGAAGGCAGTTCTGACGAGTGCAAGTGCCTGAAGCATATCGGCGGCGTTTTCACAAACGATCCGGGACCGGAAGTTTGCGTGGTTTACTCCGAAATCGATCGTGAATCGCGTGTGTGCATCATTACTAGACACCGCATAGCGTTGAGAATCAATTTGCACATTGTCAATCTCATCTTCCCACGTGTACCTCTCCGGTGAGGGGACCAGATTATTATTGAGGAATTCAAAGTGTTGCACCTGCATGATTATTCTCCAAAAAGGAACTACCCGCCGAAGCGAGGTAGTAGGGATCTTACGTGTTACTTGACCAATGAGCTAATACCGTTTGTTTACATAGTCCTACCCTCTACAACCCGCAGTGTTGTTTCCACTATATCCTACCCCTAAGCGAATAAAGTTCGTGTTTGTAAAGTAATGAAGCCGATTTGTTCCCCAGCTTCCTGAAAGGCAATCTCGTCGCCCACCTCCAAATAGTCGTCGGGCCTCTGATCCTTAAGGCTCAATACAAGCGTGACCATCCCCGCACACACGTGCGAGGCATCCGCAAAGACAACGCCAACACAATTGGCAATAACCTGTAAAGTAGGGGGTGATGCGAACAACATCTTCAATGCAAGGTTACGTACTTCAACGGTGACCTCATATAAAATAGGACGTCCAGCTTCGTCTGCTTGTAGAAGTATAGACTTTTTCATTTATTTTACCCAGGCAATTGCCCAGTCCACCCAGAGTTGAGTCTGTGAAGGTCCCTTGATTCGGTCAGCCCAGTGGGTATACAGTGTTGTTGGTCTGTACATACCCTTAACATGCAGCCCTTTAGGGTCGAATTCGCCCTCGGCGATTCCAAGACTCTCGGAAAACACGATTATAGGGTGTCCAATCTTTGGATTTTGGCGCTGGAAAGGCACCCAACGGATCATTTCGTAGCTGTTTGTCATCTTTGCCATCTGGAGTCCTTAGTAAATCATAATCGGAGGTATGTGATTCTGTACTAGGTTTGAACTTCTCCCCAAAGACCTTCTCGATCCGGTCAATCGTGATACCATGGGTTAAGCCAACACCATCCTTTGTACGGACTGCGGCACCAAACAAGATACCAACCACCCGCCCTTTGGAGTCTGTGACCATCCCACCGCTATCACCCTGTCTCGCTTTGACGCCCTCAATCTCAAAGAAGTCCGGGAACTGTGGATGGGCGTTTGGGAACATCCTGGTATTAGTAACAACCCCCGTACTAGCTTTGTATTCATAGTCAGTGCCAAACCCATGGGTTGTTACTTGCTGTTTAACCTTCGGACGTGTACCAATAGGGACGGGCGTTGCTATCACCGCCTTCTCCAGCTGTAACAAGGCGACATCCCATACTTCGCTCTCTTGTAGCACATGTGCTGTTTGTCTCTTACCATCTGGGAATCTTAGTTCAACAGAGGCAGTTGTGTTCCGTCTGGGGTATCTCCGATCTTCAACAACGTGGTAATTTGTCAGGGCGAGAGTTGGTGATATTAATACGCCAGACCCCCAACTATCGGGCTGGTCATCTTTGTGATTATCCTTAACATAAACCCGGACAGCCCCGCTTGGTGGGGCAGCAAACCCTGCCGTCGATAAAACGGCGACAATTGTCAATAACTTTACGATCATGTCAGTAACAGTAACTCCGCCGCCTCTTCAAGAATAGGACAGTCATCTTTGATGGCCGAGGCAAGAAACCACCAAGCTTTTGCTTTACGATTGGCGTCTAAATCATCTCTGCGTGACCAGATGCGAGCAAATGATATCGCAACGGTTATCCGTGCTTGCTTATCTTTAATCACCGCGAAGCCCTTTGGCAATAACGTGCTGGATATTCCCTAACTGCTCGGACCATCTATGCGGTTGACTCACGGTAACCATGAAGTAGCCATCACCAACTGCCACCATCCAAACAATGTCAATCTTGATAAGTTCCAAGACAACCTTGTGAATCTGAGGGAGCCCTTCTATGATTGTGTAAGTGCCCTTCCCAGAACCGGTTTGAGCAACCTGAGCTTCGAGGTTGTGTTTTACCTCAATGACTTTTGAGTACAGACTCTTTGTGTCGTGAACTATCATTAATTCTTAACCGGGATAAGTAAGAAGGTCTTCACTTGGGAGCGATTGGCACGGCCGCCAAACATATTGAGGTGAGTTCGAGTCACTACTTTCTTATCGACCCAGATCTGGCCCTTTTCCTGGCGTCCCCAGGTCGTTAAGCCCAGTTGATTTAGGCCCAGCCAGTTGTCGCCTTGTGGGTCGTAGATCATATAGGCATGGATGGGTTTCACACCCTCAGTCAATTGCGTTGTGGGCTGGGTGGGTGGTTCAACGGCCAGCATACCAAGACTGAGACCAACAAGTGCTAACGGGATACAAATCTTCAAAAACGTCATGAGGTGAATCTCCAATGTAGTGGATATACAGTGTGTTGTACAAAGCGAGAATAAAAGCGACTAGCCCCGTGAGGAATAATAGCTCGCGGGTGGAAGTATCTAAGAAACCGCTGGGCGACTCTGGACGTCCAAGCCACCGACGGTACTTAATAATCATCCCCTTCCCAGTCTAAGAGTTCGTCGTGGATGTCATCTTCATCGAAGGTATCGTCGCTGAAACCATACATGGGGGTGCAATCACAATCGAGTTCATGAATACCACATATGAGGCACAAATCATCATTGTTACACTCATCACAAATACCATCTGAATCCAGCTCACCTGTATAGCATTCTTGGTTACAGCTGATGCAATTAATCTTCGTCGTCATGTCGCTTATCCAAAGTAGTCACTTTTGTAGGAATTAATCAAATGTCTTCAGGATCTTATCATAGCCTTGGTGGTCGAAGTCAACCATTTCAGGCATCAAAGTTCCTAAGCTGAAAGTGGTCATCTTTAAGATCTTCGGCTTCAACCATAACAATCCCATAAAAACGAACCCCCATCCGGATACCGATCATTTCTACATGGGGGGACTGGTCAAGGTATTCGACGGCCGAGCGGATCTCTGGAATGTTGTATAGTGACGCATGTACAGTAGGGCGAAGCAACTGTTCTTTGGAGTCAGGGGTCTTTGTGACAATTCGGTACTGACGCATACAGGTTTCCTCGGGTTCAAATGTATTAAAGCCTTTTTATCTTACCACGACCGCGTCAGTAGGTCAACAGTAAATATGGTAAGAAGCCACCGGCTACACGTTATTAGGCATGTAATGACGCCCATGTGTGGGTGAATTTAACGATTATTCCGATTATAACGATTTTATGGGTCATAAGAGGGTCGGAGAACGTTATAGTATGGGTAGAAAGTAAACACCCTTCTGGATCCACTCATGGCCAAGATTGACCTCGATGACCCGAGACGCTGCCGCAGGACCGCCCAGACAGGCGCACAATGCCAGAATCTCGCGGAGCCGGGGACAGACAGATGTAAATTCCATGGGGGTCGTTCTGATACACGTCCTAACGAGCGAGAACGTATGAATTATCTGTCCGAGCAATTCGCCAATCGAATGAAAATCGAAGGTGGGGACATTGATGAAGTCAAATTACTCAAAGAAAACTTGATGAATTTGAATGGTGTTATTGCCGCACGTATTAACATGATGACAGATCAAGCTTCAACCTTGGCTCACAGCCCTGCTGTCACCGAACTCATTATGAAAGCCGAGAAAGTAACGGCTTCTCTTCACCGCCTCTCTGCCGCTTCTGGCGCCCTTCTAGGAAAGTCTGCTCTCCATCTCTGGGGGCAACGTATCGTCCTTGCTATGGAAGCCCTCATTCGTGATAAGTACGATGGTTGGGAAGATGACCTACAGGACTTTGCAACAGACGTCGGGACCATCATCATTGAAACCAACAATGAGGAAGAGTAATGGCCAACGACCCCTACAGCTACCTTGTACCGGACGACGGTGCCACAGACTTAAACCCCTCTGACACGTCGATTGACCCTCAACCCCAGGAGACTCCTATGAATGGGAAATCCATCGTAAAGTCTAAGACTTTCTGGATAAACTTGGCCACGGCTGTCGCCGGTGTTTTAGCAACCCTCGGCGGAAGTGATTTAGTCCAAGAAAACCCACAGATGGCAGGTGTCTTTACCACTGTCATCGGTGTGGTAAACGTCCTCCTACGTCTAGTTACTTCTGAAAAAGTGACTATAAGTAAGTAACCCTTTGATAATCTCGGCGACGGGTCATTTGACCCGTTCGCTTTCACCTTAAATTTGGACCCTAGCACAATGGCAAATGACACCACAAAGGCTGGTATCAATGCAATTGGCAGCAATCAATCCGGCATCATCGCGGACACCAGCCGAATGAAGCCGTAAGGAACAGAATGTCGCAAGACACTCAAAACTTGAACGCAGTAAAGGGGGAAGCCCCCTTGCAGCGTTTCTTAAATCAAAGGGCACCTCATGACCCAACGCGAACGCCTGACCAAAATAATCATTGGCAATCACTTGCTCAACAGGCTTTTACCTGCCGACCCAAAGGTTGCTCCAAACGTGGCTCCAGCAGCCCGGGCGGGGTTGGAAAGCACTCAACGACAAAACCAAAACATCAGCAACGAACTCAAACGAGCACATCTGCTGGGACAAATTCAACGCCAGTCAAGAAACCAACAAGGTTAAAAGACCACTGCCGGTGTGGCACACTTGCGGAAGCACCTTACTTTGAACGTTGCGAAGATTGTTTTGCTGAGGATAGTGAACGATATTCGGGAGCTGACCAATCGGTCATTTTGTACTGGTAGATAATGTGGCTCACGAGACCCTATGCAACTTCCCCCTCTCTTCGAGGCAATACTGGGAAGGGTATGTTCAGGCATTAAGAGATGCTGCGGAAACAATTGATGACACCCAGATGTCTCCGATGTTGCTGGACCAGGCTGATAAAGTAACTGACCAGAAACTCTGAGGGTAAAATGAAGAACAAAACAACACTAGCGGTGGTACTACTCATAATGAGTATAGTCATCGTCGGTCAGTTTGCAACAGCTGAAGACAGCCACCCACCAAAGATCTCAATGGCCAGTTATGGTCAAGATGATGGTACTCCACAAAAAGACAAAGCTGAAGTCAATATCAAAGCCCCTGATAAGGTAAATGTTGGCGACGTAATCATTGTCGATCTGTCAGAAAGTCTTGGTGGTGGTTTTGACTATGAAGTCAGCCCAATGCCCCCAGGACTAATGACCTTCGATAATGGTAAGGTCATTGTCTGTGGGACCGGCGACAAGAACACCACATTCACTTTTATGGTGTCATGTGCATTGAATGGCGACTCTGACCTACAAGTCCACAAAATCCGAGTGGTTGGTTCACAGCCTCAAGTCCCACCTACGCCGGGTAATAACTTAGTGTCTAAAGTGAAAGAGTGGGCAGAACTAGTTGAATCCGATAACAAGCATGATGATGCCATTAAGTTGGCTCAGTCATTTTCATCAGTGGCGAGTATTATCGATCAAGACACTTTTGATACAGCTCAAGATTTGATTAGGGCAACTGCCACATCAAACCGTGACGCATTAAATGGGAATCTACCTAATTGGGCACCCCTGTTGGATGGGCTAATGTCCGAACTTCGGAGTATGCAATCAACGGGGCTTCTCCCTAATGTAATGTCCCATGCCCCTGTGTGGCGACAGGTTGCACAGGGCTTAAAGGAGTATGCCGAAACGTTATAAGTAAGGAAGTAGGCCGATGCTGAATCGAAGGGAATTTATTACCAGAACGGCCGGAGGGGTATTGCTACTAGGGACGGCCCCTATCAATACCTTACTTGCCCAATCAGACCGATTAGGACGTCCAATTTACTCAGGGTGGGTCCCGAATCAACGTGAGACGTTGAATTTCAAGACCAAGCAAAGAATACCAATGTTCGCCCAAGCAGGGCAAACCTTAGCAGGGTCTGGTAAGGGTAAACGAGCACTCCTGTGGAAATACTTTGAGAAGGTGACGGGCGGTAATTTAATACCGCACGATCAGTCAATTGGCGACTGTGTAGCCCAAGCCTATGCATTAGGTATTGACATTACGGATGCAGTTCAAATCGCACACGGGCGAGGTGAATGGGTAGCTAAAGCAGCCATCACCCCTATCTATGCAGGGGGTCGAATAGAAATTGGCAAGGGCCGTATCACACGCGACGGGATGCATGGTGTTTGGGCGGGGCAATGGTGTCGCGATTATGGTGTATTACTTCGCCAATCATACTTAGATGGTAAGTATGACTTCACACGATACAGTGGTGTGAAAGCACGGAAGTGGGGTCATTATTGTCGACGATGTACAGAGTGGGGTGGTGGTGTTCCCGATGAACTGGAACTCTTGGCGAAGGACCACCCTCTCAAGACTATCACATTGGTGACGACTTGGGAACAGGCGAGAGATGCCCTTTACAATGGCTACCCAATAATTGTATGTTCGAATGTTGGATTTGAGCGAACTCGTGATAGAGATGGTTTCCTACGTAAGCATCCTCGATATCCAGCTCCTAAGGGAGTTTGGTTTCACAGTATGTTACTGGCTGGGATGGATGACACAGGAAAACGCCCTAGTGGTTTATTCATAAATAGTTGGGGGCTCGACTGGGTTAAGGGTCCAACACGATTGGGACAGCCGGGTGGTTCATTTTGGGCAGACGCAGACGTGATCGAAGAGATGTTGTTACAAGAAGATAGTTTTGCTATCTCAAACTATGTTGGCTATCCCCAACAAGAACTCGATTACCAATTATATTAATCTCCGAGGGGTGTCAGGAGAATAACAATGATCGCACCCACTAACTACAATGACTGGCCCATACAAGAGGCTAATACACAACTTATCAACTTGATAAGGGCTCTCAAACCGCAATCAACTTCGAGGGAGATTGACCATGAGAAACCTGCTACTGACCATCGTCGTGACTGTGATGATATGGAGTACGACACATGATCTACGTACGATTGCTCAAGATTTGGAACCGACTGAAGAGACAGCTCCGGGGTTTAATTATCAGCATTGGTACGAACAAACCCGTGATCTGGAAAGACCAGTTCAAAGAGTTTATGGGGATCCTCACAGCATTGGCAGATGCCCAAGATGCAATGGAAGCACGGACCCCTATGGAGCCGACACCTACGGAAGCCTCGGAATCGGATGCACCTGTGAAGCCAAAACGCCGCCGCCGTCGAAGACGTTAAAGTTTAACACAAGTAAACACCAAAGACTCAACATTGATACTAGTAATGTAAAAGGTCACGACGCAAAACACAAAGCGTGCCAATGTGGAGGTGACTGTAAATGCCCACCTCTTGTCTGTGAAGCAGGTGACTGCCTTCACAATTATGCAGTCGTATTTGGCACACCTACCTCGCAGCATACACAAGCGATGTGGGAGGTTATCAATGACCTCCGTAAACAAGGTTACATTCTGTATTATATTGATGTCAGTAAATACCTTACTGTGATCAAACAGTTCACTCTCACAGTTGACCCTGTGACCATGGTTATGAATGATGGTGAGATAATTGTTGAATGGCAGGGGGCTGTCTCCAAACAAGTCTTGAGCAAACATATGCAGACCCGAACAGAACAGGGTCAAAGGAGAAAACCCAATGCCAGCGACCAGAGGTGGTAATCTAAGCGAGTTCTTTGAAACTGTCAAAGAAGCATACACACAGACAAAACGACGTGGGCTAATTCCCTCAGCGCACCTTAATACCTATGATGCGTTGATTGCCTGCCCCGCAGTGGTTACCCCACGTGCTTATGGACAACAAGGTGGTTGGGCCGGACGTCCATTAAAAGCACACCGATTATGGCGACGACGTGTTGCCCGAGCCTGGGCTAAGTCACAAGGTCGCCCTCTTTTAGGGTTCTTTGACTTTGATCTTGATTGGCAAGAAATGTGGGATTGGATTTTGGAAAATATCATCCCCATTATGAAAATGTTACTCACAATTGTTCCGTTCATTATCTAATGATCAATCATATCTGTAGAGGTCTCCGGTTTACACTGTCCTACATAAAGTGGGTGGCTGCCGGTAAACCACTACGAGATGATGAGTACATCTTCCACTTATATGATGACTACTGTGCAGTATGTCCGTTGTTTGCTCTCAAGGAGCAGGAGACAGGGCAATGTACAGTCTGCCAATGTCACATAAAGAGGGTCTCAGCCTCAGAAGATGAGTTAAATAAACTCGCTTGGCCTACTGAAGGGTGCCCGGTTGGGAAGTGGACTGCTGACATTAATGAGCCCAAGACACCTAGTCGGCCGTGAGGCCGACTCCCTCGGAGACCGCCGATTAGGCGACTAATCGGTGGTTTTAATACACATGCGAAAGAACCCCCTAACAGAACGCGGATCGCTCCCTCCAAATGGACGCGGGGACGTTAATAAAGTGACAACTAAACCATCGCGGGATTGTACTGGATGTCCAATCGGTCGCGAGAAAACTGGTAAGGACAATCATGGCCCGAATCAACATTCCAATCCCGGCGAACACTTTCCCAACAAGAATTGAACTCTACGTTGATGGTGAACTCAACCGTAGCGGCGGTGTCCAACCTGGGGCAATAACTGCATCAGTTAAAATCCCTAATGGATATGACATCGACGATTGTGATATTCGTGTACTCCCTTGTGACCAAACTGGCAAAGTTGTCGGAAGGGGCCACGTCTTTGTAAGGGGTGAACTCCTACCAGCACCGCTGGAAGACAGTTGCAAAGAAGACAGTTGCAAAGAAGACAGTTGCGAAGAAGACAGTTGCGAAGAAGACAGTTGCGAAGAAGACAGTTGCGAAACTTCTGAAATCCAGCCCGAATCTACGGTTGAGGTTAGCATTTCACGACCCGAAGTTGATGAAGACACATCTGATGACAGTTCAGACCTAGACGTTGAGGAAGATGTAGAACTTCGTGACGACACTGTAAATGAAGTTATCATTGATGAAATCGATGAGGACAGTCGATTCTAAACTGACCGACAACTGAAACTGGACACGAGACCGCTGCGGTCAATCATTTGGTCAAAGCCACGTTACCACAAACCGACGAAGATACGTTACTTTACGGCCGTCCGTTTAACACCAAAACGTGCTACCGCCACGCGGTCTCAATACAACGGAAGGCACCCAATGGCGAGACAGCTCGTAGAAGATTTACGAGAGTCAATAGTTTCAAGTATTCGTACTAAAACTATTACGTCTTGTTCTAGGTGGGCCACCTCAAGACGTGTGATGGGAGGGGACTTCTCCGGGCCTTTTGGGTTTAAGTACCACCCCTGGGCTAAAGAGCCTCACGACTCATTAGCGAGTTTCAATGTTTCGATGAAGGCGGCCCAGATGGGCTTTACGGAAATCGGGATCAATCGAGCTTTCTATATCCTCGATATCTTGCGACGGGATGTGCTCTATGTACTACCAACAGCACTTAACGCGAGTGACTTTTCGCGGTCGCGTTTTGCCCCAGCCTTGAACTACGCACCTTATATCAAGGGGATGTTCACGGACATCAACACCGTAAACCTGAAGCAAGCGGGAACTAATACCCTCTACATTCGCGGTTCACGCGGTGATAGTAACCTTAAATCGATTCCGGTCTCGGAGCTTATCCTGGATGAAGTCGATGAAATGGATCAAGACCAGATCTGGCTGGCGTTTGAACGACTCAGCGGTCAGATCACTCAGAACATTTGGGCAATCTCAACACCCACTACGCCTAACCGGGGTATCCACAAATTATACCAGTCCACATCTCAAGAACACTTCTTCTTCAAGTGTCCTCATTGTAGTAAGTCGATTGAGTTAATTTGGCCTGACTCATTTGAGCTATGTGGAGAAACAGTCAACGACCCTGATTGTTCTAAGTCATATATCAAGTGTCACGAGTGCAATCATAAACTAGACCACAAATCAAAACCAGATTACCTAACAACAGGATTCTGGGAACCAACTGTGTCTAACTTTGACCCTGACCAACGGGGGTTCAATGTTAATCAGATGTACTCCTTCACGGTGAGCCCTCATAAGATCGCTATGGCATATCTACGTGGGGTGGGCGACGAAGGGGCGATGTCGGAGTTTTACAAGTCGAAACTAGGACAACCATACATTCCAGATGGTGGACAGGTTACAGATGACAAACTTGATCGTTGTATTGAGTTAGGACCAAAGTATACCATGTCGGACCCCCGCCCAACACAGGGTGGTGAGAGATTTCTCACAATGGGTGTTGACCAAGGTGACTGGTGCCATATCTGGATAGATGAATGGTTCTTTGAAGACTACAGCAGGGACATCAATGTCATGGCTAAAGCCAAGAATACTTGGCACGGCAAATTTAACGCAAAGGTTGAAGGAGGCTGGGACCGGCTTGATCAACTCATGCGAGAATGGCAAATATACCACTGTGTAGTAGATGCAGATCCAAACACGTTAGAAGCCCGGCGATTCGCCATTCGTTTCCCAGGGTATGTCACACTATGTCGGTATAGACGAGGTGTGCCTCAGAAGGAAATCCAGTTAGCAGAAGACTTGAACAGGGTAATGATGGCGACAGTAGATCGAACAAACTGGCTCGATTGTTCCCTAGGACGCTTCCACCAAGAGGATAGGATTTATCTACCACTCGATACCAGCTTGGAGGCTCGGGAACACATGAAGAATCTTGTACGGACATACGAGAAAGATGAGAATGGTAATCTTGAAGCAAAATATCTGAAAATGGGGGCAGACCACTTTGCCCATGCCCGCTGTTATTCTGAGATAGCGTTACCTCTGGCAGCATCGTACGTTCAAGGTCAAGACATTAGTTCATTTCTGTAAGCGGAGTAGGTGATGGCCAGAACAAGCCACAACACAGCGGAGATCCGAGACCGCAGTAGTCGTCGCATCATTGATAGCCGACACCCAAGTTTCCTTGCGGATTCCAACGATTGGACCAAATGGCGGTTAACTTACCAAGGTGGTCGTCATTACGTTCAAAAGTACCTGACACGAACTGAACGTGAAAGTAATCAAGCCTTCCAGACGCGACGGGAAATGACCCCGATTCCAACCTACGCTGCTGCGGCGGTTGATGATATCAGGAACAGTATTTTCCAGCGTCTCCGTGATGTTGTTCGTCGTGATGGAAGTGATGCCTACAAACGAGCCATCCAAGGTCTTGACCTTGGCGTGGATCTCCGTGGCTCTACGATGAATGCGTTCATGGGTATGGATGTTCTTACCGAACTCCTAATAATGGGACGGGCAGGTGTATATGTCGACAACCCAATTATTGAACGTATGGATGGTTCTCAACCATCCCTTGCGGATGTGGAGGGAGTACGACCTTACCTATACTTGTACCAAGTTGAGGACATTCTCTCATGGAGGTGTGCAAAACCCGATTCGCCGAGTGAATTCCAGTCATTACTCCTTCGGGATACATGTACTGATTTTGATCAAGACACATTACTACCATTGAACTCATTTGAGCGATTTCGATTACTTTGGATTGATGCAGAAACCGGCCTCGTTAACATGCAGTTTATCGATGCTGATGGTGCCCCTATCAATCGTGATGGTTTACCATCCTCAAGTCCAACAGTGTTGAATCTGGATCGTATCCCGTTCATTATGCCAAGTATTGGTGGTAGCATTCTTACGAATGTGTGCCAACATCAGATTGCTTTGTTGAACTTGACGTCCAGCGATGTGAGCTACGCCTTAAAGGCTAACTTCCCATTCTATGTTGAACAGAGAGACATCAGAGGGGTAGGGGACCACTTGAAGCACAATGTCGCTCCGGATGGAAGTGCACAAGCTGGTGGTCAGCACACACACTTGAAAGAGATTAATGTTGGCCCAACCCAAGGACGCGCCTATGACATTAAGGCAGAGCAACCCGGCTTCATCCACCCATCACCTGAGCCACTCTTAGCATCCCTAAAACTTCAAGAGAAGCTGGAAAGTAGTATTCGACAACTTGCGAACCTTGCTGTTCAAAGTATGGCATCCAGAGCCTCCGCCGAATCGAAATCCCTTGATAACCAAGGTTTGGAAGCAGGGCTGTCATTTATTGGTTTAGTTCTTGAAAGTGCCGAGAGACGAATTGCTGATCTATGGGCAGCTTACGAGAACGCAGATTCTCGACATCGTAAGATTGCTGTGGTGAAATACCCAGAACGATACAACTTGAAAGATGATGCACAACGAGTTAAGGAAGCTAGTGACTTAGCTGAGTTGATTCAAAGCACGCCATCGAACACCGCTCGTAAAGAGATGTGGAAGAACTTGGTTGCTATCCTGTTGTCTGGTCGAGTATCAGTTACAAAGATCGACGAAATCAATACAGAGATTGACAAAGCCAATTACACAACTAGTAACCCCGATATTATTATTGCAGCTGTAGAGGCAGGTTTATCCGGAGACGAAACTGCGTCCCTGGCACTTGGCTTCGCTACGGGTGAAATTGATAAAGCCCGTGATGATCACTCTGCTAGATTGGCTCGAATTCAAAAAGCACAATCAAAGCCAGACGAGGGCAGTACGCCGGATGAGGGCAGTACGCCGGATGAGGGCAGTACACCAGGTGAGGCTGCTGCGCGTGGTAACCCAGACGCTGACCCTGACCCGAAAGCAGCCAGCAAGGAAAAGGCAGCTTCACAAAACCCGGCGTTACAGGCAAATAGAAAACCTAGGGTTCGTGGAAAGGGTAAGTAATGAACTTCACCGACAGTTATGGCGATGTAGCGACTGCTACCGATTACTTTGCCCACAGGCTTCACGAGTTTGCCTGGACCCGGGCTAAGCCTGTTGATCGTCCTAAATCATTAATCTTTGCAACCAGAATCATCGACACTTTGAATTTCAAAGGTAATAAGAAATCAATTCAAGATCTCTTAACTGCAAATTCATGCGAGTGTGATATTTGGTATGCAATAGAAGCGGGCTGTGTGACACAAGCACAGGTACAAGCAGCTTCATTAACACAGCCTCTTGAATTTCCACGAGGGACTGACACAGTTGTCCCCGATACTATTCTCTGTGCGACTTTTGAAATAGCACACAGTCTTTTAGATGGGAAAGACCCAGAAATTGAGTTGGAAAATCTTGGCGTTATCAGCCAGGGGTATGCGTCTGTTAGAACCACATACAGCCGAAGTCATGTCCCAATTGAGCATCTAGTGAATTATGTCCCTAACGCTCTTGCATGGCGATGGTTAAAACCCTTTCTACGCGACGAAGATGCTATTGTCCTTCGCCGTGCTGGGTAAATATCTTGGCTTAAATTACTTGCACTAGCCAGCATGGGCTGAAGCATAGACCCACGGTGACTTCAGCAGAAATCTTGTGGGGAATTCTGGGAGAAATCCATGACAAATCGTATGCAATTGGAGAAACTGTATCTCGTAAATCCTGTGCTATCACTGTATGAAGGTGACGACTCTCTAAGTGATCCACCAACACCCCCGCCTACTCAGGGAGGGCTTGGTTTCAATGGTGATGATCCAAACGCGCCTATTGACGTTGACCCGAATGCGAGGTTCGACCAAGAGGCTGTGAACAAGATCGTCCAAGATCGGTTGGCGAAAGACCGGAAAAAGAACGAAGAGAAGTACAGGAGCCTTGAGGCCACCTACAAAGACTTACTTGCCAACGAAGCCATCTCGGCTGAGGAACGCACACGTCTGGAAACGGCTTACGAAGACCTGCAAAAGCAGCACCGTACCAAGGAAGAACAGGCCAAGCACGAGAAGCGACAGCTTCAAGACAAGTACGAAAACGAACTACAACAGTATAAGGAAGATGCTGCTCGCTGGGAACGCCAGCACAAAGACTTTATGATTGAGAAGTCACTGCTCGACGCCGCTGTGGCAAATGATGCCTACATGCCCGAACAGATTTACGACATTGTGAGAAAGTGGACCAAGTTGGTCGATGTCACCGACGAGAATGGAAAGCCGACAGGGCGCCTGACGCCTGTAGTCGATCTTCCTGACTTCGATACCGACACCGGGAAGCCAATTCTCACGCAAAGAACGCCACAAGAAGCGGTAGAACGGTTGAAGGAAAAGTTGCAACCTAACCTGTTCAAATCAAATATCGTTTCTGGAGTCGGCGGCAATTCATCCACCGGGGGTG